>Ga0194061_1001090_pt1 | contig 16299 bp, 26 predicted proteins | sample SepL2221m_MetaG_FD_163423 | JGI IMG/M metagenome (GOLD analysis project Ga0194061, IMG submission 163423) | Anoxic zone freshwater microbial communities from boreal shield lake in IISD Experimental Lakes Area, Ontario, Canada - Sep2016-L224-21m | ecosystem: Environmental > Aquatic > Freshwater >... | reverse complement strand
CGACCCGTTCCGCCACCTGGCGCCTTGATTGCTGGGCGATTGGTTGCTGCGGCAGGCGTTGATGAAGAGTAAGAAGTTGGAACTTCATTCTCATCGGTATCGAGATCGTCAACTACAGAATTTTCAGACATCATTTATAAGTTCCTCTACTTAACGATCTGTGAGACTTGGTCAAAAACATATGGAGTTGGAGCTTGTGCTGCATGTGGGTGATTTGGGCCCGCATAAACCTTGAGCTTGGTTGCAACAACTTGGCCGAGGCGGTTCTTAGGCAACATACCCTTGATCGCTTTTTCTACGGCGCGTGTTGGATGCTTCACCAATAGATCGCCGTACACGGTCGACGTTAAACCGCCGGGGAAACCTGAGTGCTGATGCGCGAACTTTTGCTTTGTCTTCTGTCCAGAAAGTGCAACCTTCTCGGCGTTGATGATGATGACGAAGTCACCCATGTCCATGTGTGGTGCGAAGGTGGCCTTGTGCTTGCCGCGAAGCAACACAGCGGCGTGGGTAGCAAGACGTCCCAATACGACATCTTCAGCATCGATGACGTGCCACTTTCGCACAACATCTGACGGCTTTGGACTAAATGTACGCACGGTCTTGCCCTCGCTTCTACTTAAACAATTTTGCCGAAAAAGCGCCTTTGTGGCGCAAGAGGGAAAGAGTACCCGTGAGGGCACTAGTGGGTCAAAACAGGGTGAGTTCCTCACTTAAGCACTCGAAAAAGGAGCGATTTTGCCCCTAAAACCGCACTAATTGACTCCTCAGCATTGTGCCGTGAGGTTATTCACCCCCACTTTTCATCCACCCCTTGAGTCGAATTTCGTGTCCAACCGAGTCTTTCAATCGATCCTTCCGCCATGGGAAGTTGGCAACATGTCTGGATTGCTTCACTCGAAATGCCTCATTGGATTGAGAGAAAAATCCATCTTAAGCACGGAGTAAGTACTCGAGATATTCGCCAACTCCTCGTTTGCAACGCGAGTTTGTTAGGTACACGTGTGTCAAACGACGAGCATGGTTCTCGCATGCTCGTGTACGTCGAGATGTCCGAAAGAAAATATCTGATTGCGTACGTAGATCTACTGAGCAGCGATTACTCTGCGTGGTCGATAAGAACAGCGCGAATCACTTCTCAAATTCCGATGCTTGGGAGATAATTAACTATGAGTGAAAATCTTAGAAAAGTGAGGACGGAAGCAGATTGCCTTAGAGACGATGCTAACGATCCTCTTCTTGCTCTACTTGACGACGAAAATCTGAGCCTTGCAGAAATCTTTGAAACCTTCGGAATAGATCCGATACCCGCAACATCGAGCCCAGAATTGAATAAATAATTATTTCCTAATGCTCGAAGACCGGTTCTGGACTTTCATAAACCTGCCCATTTGCCCCGAAAATCAGGTATCTGGTGAACCCCCGAGTGAACCAGCGATCATGGGTCACAGAAAGCACCGTTCCCTCGTATCGCCCAAGGGCGTGCTCAAGACTTTCAGCACTCGCTAGATCTAGGTTGTCCGTTGGCTCATCTAAAAGCAAAAGTGTCGAGCCCGAGAGTTCTAGAAGAAGAACCTGAAAACGAGCTTGTTGACCACCTGATAGTGAAGAGAACTTCTGCTCGGATTGCTGGTGAATTTCATACCTGCGCAAAACACTTTTTGCGGGTCCCAACTGAAGTGAATAATTTTCCCAGAGCAATTCAAGCAATGTCTTGCTCATAAACTCTGGATGAGAATGCGTTTGTGCGAAGTAACCAGGTTGCACACGCGCTCCAAGTTTAAAAGTGCCTGAATACTTGACGTTCTTGTCACCCGAGATCATTCGCAAGAAGTGTGACTTGCCGGTTCCATTTTTACCGAGAACGGCTACACGATCACCAAAAAAGACTTCAAAATTAAAGGGCTCGGTAAGTCCTGAGAGCGAAAGATTTTCAAAGGTAAGTGCGCGCAGGCCAGTTCGCCCTCCGCGGAGACCAACTTGAACATCTTGCTCGATCGGAGGTGCTTCCGGCGCTCCTGCTTCTTCAAATTTTCGAAGTCGAGTTTGCATTGCGCGATACTTAGAGGCCATATCGGGGCTGCTAGCCGCCTGCCATTGAAGAGTGCGCACTAGTTCCTTGAGGCGCGTATGTTCTTGTTCCCAACGTAGCAACAACTCGGCAAAGCGTTCGTTCCTCGCACGGCGGGCGTCGTGCCAGGTGGAAAACCTTCCGCCGTGAATCCACGCGGTATTGCCGTTGGCGCCTTGCTCAAGAGTAATAATGCGATTGGCCGTGCGATCAAGAAGTTCACGATCGTGGCTAACAAAGAGCACGGTCTTTTTCGTCTCGGTGATTACCTCTTCAAGCCATCGCTTAGAGGGAACATCCAGATAGTTATCTGGTTCGTCTAGCAGAAGTACTTCTTCTGGTCCTTGCAAAAGTGCGCGAAGTACTAACTTCTTCTGCTCTCCCCCAGACAAAGTATTGACCTTGCGGTGTGAAACTTCATCAAATGATTTTCCGAGCGCTTCGGTGCAGCAGACATCCCAGACCACTTCAAAGTCATATCCACCTGCATCGCCCCAATCGACCAAAGCTTGGGCATACGCCATTTGATCGCGTTCTTCATTGCGTGATTGCATCAACTCTTCGGTTGCGACGACGCTCGCGGCGACCTCTCGAATTCTCTTTGGCGAGACGGAGACAAGAAGATCTCGAACGGTTGATTCATCGCGTACCGAACCGATGAACTGGCGCATAATTCCTAATCCACCAGAAATACTTATTGCACCTTCATCTGGCTCTAGATCTCCCGAAATCATCCGAATAAGTGTCGTCTTGCCAGATCCATTGGCTCCGATGAGCGCCACTTTTGCGCCATCGCCCACACGGAAATTCACATCACTGAGAAGTACTCGCCCATCAGATAATGAGAATTCCACACCGTTCACATCGATGTGTCCCATTAGCCCTCATCTTCCCGTGCCGCGTAAGCCTCACCCCGGCGTTGGAGCGTGGTCTCAATTCGCGAAAGTAGTTCGTCATCCGGCGGATATTCCACACTCATGAATGTGAGTCCCCTGGCTGGAAAGACCAAACTATCGGAAACACGCACCTTGTTGGCGAGTAATTCTTGAACCCAGCCAGAAGGGAATCTTCCGTCTGCTACGCATACAACTGAACCGACGAGATTTCGGACCATCGAATAGCAAAATGCGTCCGCGACGACTGTTGCGATCAAAGTTCCTTCGTCATTTCTTACCCACGAGAACTGCTCAAGTGTTCTGATCGTTGTTCCACCTGGGCGAAACTTGCAGAAGACCGCAAAGTCATGTTCTCCTAAAAGCAACGAACTTGCCTCTTGCAATAATTCAAGAGAGAGCGGGCGATACCAAGGCGCCACGTCGTATCGACGCAAGGGCAGAACGGTTCGATTTTCATCAATGATTTTGTATTCATAGTGACGGCGCAAGGCTGAGAATCGCGCATGAAAACCCTTTGGCGCGATTTCCACTGAAAGAACTCGAACGTCTTCTTCAAGAATTCGATTAAGGCGATACGGCAGGTCATCGTAATTCCAGTTGAGTTTCTTTTGATACGGACCGCTTTCAAATTCTGGAATATCAACATGAACTACTTGCCCGAGGGCGTGAACGCCCGCGTCGGTGCGTCCGGCAACTACGGTTTCAACCGGTATCCGAGCAAGTTTCGCAAGGGCATTTTCTAGTTCTTCTTGCACAGTCCGACGTTCAGGCTGCGTACTCCAGCCAGAAAAGTTAGTCCCGTCGTAAGCCACGTGAATGCGCAAACGAAGAAACCCACTCTCGGGAAAGAGAGTGGGTTCCGTCATTGCAATTGTGTGACCGCGAGTTAGTGAATTACTCTGCGGCTTTCTTTGCAGCAGCCTTCTTAGGAGCAGCAGCTTTCTTAGCGGCAGGTTTTGGAGCAGCTTTCTTAACGGCCTTTTCTGCCTCGGTGACAACAGCCTTTTTAGCTGGAGTTCCGTCCGTCAAAACTTCGATGACAGCCATAGGAGCGTTATCGCCCTTACGTGGACCCACCTTAGTAATACGTGTGTACCCACCGTTGCGATCAGCAAAGCGTGGACCAATTTCCGTAAAGAGTGTGTGAACAACGCTCTTGTTGGAGATACGTGTCATTACTTCACGTCGAGCAGAAAGGTCACCCTTCTTTGCGAAGGTGATCAACTTTTCGGCGAGGGGACGCAAGCGCTTGGCCTTCGCCTCAGTTGTGGTGATCTTGCCGTGCTCGAATAGCTGCTCAGCAAGAGTTCCTAGGAGTAATCGCTCGTGTGATGGGCCTGAACCCAGACGAGGACCTTTACTTGGTTTTGGCATTGTCGTATCTCCTAGGCCTGTTCTGTCTCGACGAATTCATCGTCAAGGTTTACATCGTAATTTTGGTGTTGTGTTGGATCGAAGCCAACAGGGCTGTCCTTGAGAGACATTCCCATTGAAACAAGCTTCGCTTTTACTTCATCGATGGACTTCGAACCGAAGTTACGAATGTCCAGCAAATCTGCTTCGCTACGTCCAACTAGTTCGCCCACTGTGTGAATGCCTTCGCGCTTCAAGCAGTTGTATGAACGCACTGTCAGATCGAGATCTTCGATAGGAAGAGCAAGATCGGCAGCAAGGGCAGCATCTAGAACAGATGGTCCCATTTCAATGCCTTCAGCATCTATGTTCAATTCGCGAGCAAGTCCGAAGAGCTCAACTAGCGTCTTACCAGCAGAGGCAACGGCATCGCGTGGCTTCATTGATGGCTTGGTCTCAACATCTACAACAAGACGATCGAAGTCCGTGCGTTGTTCAACGCGAGTGGCCTCGACCTTGTAGGTGACCTTGAGAACAGGTGAATAAATTGAGTCAACAGGAATGCGACCGATTTCAGCGCCAGCCTGCTTGTTCTGAACTGCAGTCACATATCCACGACCGCGCTCAACCGTTAACTCGATTTCGATGTTAGCGGATGCATTAAGCGTTGCGAGGTGCAGAGCAGGATTGTGAACTTCAACTCCAGTTGGAACCGCGATGTCTGCACCGGTAACAGCACCGGCACCAGACTTGCGGATGTAAAGAATGCTTGGTTCGTCGTTGTCGGATGAAAGCACCAAGTTCTTGATATTAAGAACGATATCGGTGAGATCTTCTTTGACTCCGTCGAGAGTTGTGAATTCGTGTAGCGCACCGCCGACACGGATGCTTGTAACCGCTGCTCCTGGAATTGAGGAGAGCAAGGTACGGCGCATGCTGTTGCCAAGGGTGTATCCAAAACCTGGTTCTAGTGGCTCGATGATGAACCGTGAACGGTTTTCGCTAACTACTTCTTCACTGAGGGTGGGACGTTGTGCAATTAGCACTGCTGCTCCTCCATAGTCTTGAGAGATCCACTATTTGACCTCTACGTTTGCCTCTTCTTTTAAGTTTTTTAGTTCTCTAAAACAAATCCAATTAGCCCCGATGGGGATTACTTGGAGTAAAGCTCAACGATTAGCTGTTCTTCAACTTGGGTATCGATGACGGCACGTGCAGGAACGCCGTGGATGATGATGCGCATTTGAGCACCAACAACTTCCATCCACGCAGGCACTGACTTCTCGCCAAGTTCGGCGCTAGCAACGATAAATGGTGTCAAGTCCAACGACTTTGGAAGAACATCAATGATGTCCATTGCAGAGACGCGGAAGGAAGGAATGTTTACCTTCTTGCCATTTACGAGGAAGTGACCGTGACGTACCAACTGACGTGCCATATCGCGACTCTTTGCAAAGCCAGCGCGGAACACAACGTTGTCTAGACGGGTTTCCAAAATTACGAGCAAGTTCTCGCCGGTCTTACCCTGACGACGGTTTGCCTCTTCGTAGTAACCGCGGAATTGCTTTTCCAATACACCGTAAATGCGAGCGCACTTCTGCTTCTCACGCATCTGGAGTAGGTACTCAGATTCCTTTGAACGTCCACGACCGTGTTGCCCTGGTGGATATGGACGAGATTCGATCGGACATTTTGGTCCATCGCACTTCGAGCCCTTAAGAAAGAGCTTTACTTTTTCGCGACGGCAGCGCTTGCAATCTGCTCCGGTATAACGAGCCATTTATTCTCTTCCTTCCTTAAACTCGACGTGGCTTGGGTGGACGGCAACCATTGTGTGGAGCAGGTGTTACATCAGAGATGGCACCAACTTCCAAACCAGCGGCCTGTAATGAACGAATAGCAGTCTCGCGTCCAGATCCTGGACCCTTAACGAATACATCGACCTTCTTCAATCCGTGCTCTTGGGCGCGACGTGCAGCGGCCTCAGCAGCGAGTTGAGCGGCGAATGGTGTGGACTTACGTGAGCCTTTGTAACCAACTTGGCCAGATGATGCCCAAGAGATAACAGCGCCGGTCATATCTGTAATAGAGATGATGGTGTTGTTGAAGGTGCTCTTGATGTGAGCTTGGCCCACAGCGACATTCTTCTTTTCCTTCTTGCGAAGTTTTACTTTACCTTTTGCGGCTTTCCCACCCTTAGTTGCGGCGGTCTTTGCTTTAGGAGCGGCCATTACTTAGTCACCTTCTTCTTACCAGCAATTGCTTTACGAGGACCCTTACGCGTACGTGCGTTGGTATGTGTGCGCTGACCACGTACAGGAAGTCCCTTGCGGTGACGAATACCTTGGTAGCTCTGGATTTCAACTTTGCGACGAATGTCGCCGGCGATCTCCCGGCGAAGGTCGCCCTCGATCTTAAAATTAGCTTCAATGTACTCACGCAGTTTTGCGAGTTCAGGCTCTTGAAGATCCTTAACTCGGGTATCTGGAGAAATTCCAGTCGCAGTGAGAGTTTTTTGTGAACGGGTTAAACCCATTCCGAAGATATAGGTGAGTGCAATCTCAACGCGTTTTTCGCGCGGAAGATCGACACCGACAAGACGTGCCATGTAGTCAACCATTCAGTAATCCGACAGGTCCTCCGCAATGCTCCCCATCAATTGATGGGCCTCAGCCTGTCGGACCAAGGGTCTTCCTAAATAATCTTTCGATTATTCAAGAAGTCGCATCACGCGCTTTCTTGTACTGCTACAACGTCGGGGTAATTAGCCCAGGCTATTAACCTTGACGTTGCTTGTGTCGGAGGTTGTCGCAGATAACCATGACGCGACCCTTGCGACGAATAACTTTGCACTTATCGCAAATCTTCTTCACACTTGGCTGAACTTTCATGTGCTGCCCTCCTTCTTTTATTTATATCTGTAAACGATTCGACCTCGGGTGAGGTCATACGGACTCAATTCCACGATGACACGATCGGCTGGCAGGATACGGATGTAGTTCTTCCGCATCTTCCCGCTGATGTGCGCGAGGATTCTGTGTCCGTTCGTTAGCTCCACACGAAACATTGCATTGGGCAGCGCCTCAGCAACGGTGCCTTCGATTTCGATAGCACCATCTTTCTTGGCCAAGCGATACCCACTATTCTGTCTCTTTTGGATCCACGGATAAAAGCTTCTTACGAAGCGAAGGGGAAGTCTAAAGCCAAGCGTGGGTATAAGGGAAATCGGCGGCAAAATGGCCTATATTGCCCTTCCGCCGCGTGAGACTTAGGTCACAAACCTCCCCGTATACTTCGGTAATTGCTTTTGAGACCACCAAGGAGAGACATGTCGAGCGCCCATCCGACCCGTACGGCGCTTATTGCCACGACGGTCTCCCTCCTAGATGCTCGCCCTTTAGAGGAAATCCGCAGCGAGGACGTATTAGAGGCGTCGGGGATTTCGAAGGGCTCTCTCTACCACCATTTCAACGACTTTTCTGATCTGCTTAATACCGCCTTGGTTCACCGGTTCTCCCTTTGGGTGGATCGATCCATCGAACTTCTCACTCATGTCCTAGAAACATCCCACTCCAAAGACGAAATTTTCGCTGGGATTGAACATGTTACTGAATTAACCCAGGGACCAGAGGGTCTGCCTCGTAGATTCGAACGCGCTCGCGTCTTAGCGCTGGCAGAAAATAATCCGCAGCTTGCCCGTGAACTTGGAGAGGAGCAGGCACGACTAACTAATGCCCTTGCAGACTTAACACGAGAAGCAATCTATAGGGGTTTCTATCGCGCCGATCTTGATCCAGTATCAGTGGCGCTCTTCATTCAAGCATATAGTTTTGGAAAAGTCCTCGATGATATTTCGAGTGAGCATGTTGAATTCGAGCAATGGAAACCTTTCATTTCTGGAATGTTGCGTCGAACTCTTGAGGCATAATCCTCGCTATGAATAATCTTCATCCAACTAAAGCCACTCTTATCGCCACGACAGTTAAATTATTGAACGAACGTTCGCTGGATGAAATTCGAAGTGATGAAGTTTTGGAAACCTCAGGAATATCCAAGGGATCTCTCTATCATCATTTTAATGATTTCTCAGATCTTATTAATTCCGCGCTCGTCGCTCGTTTTGCCGAAGAGGTAGATTTTAATATCGAGCTGATTGCGAATACATTGGCACGGGCGAAGACGAAGGAAGAACTATTTCAGGGTTTGGCCCAAGTCACGATCGCTACTCAGAAGCCTGAAAGTCGTAGCATTCGTTTTGAACGCGCACGAGTTCTCGCGCTTTCCGAGAGCAGTCCACAATTGAGTAGTGAGTTGGGTGCAGAGCAAGATCGCCTCACCGAAGCGGTAACAGATCTCGTCCTGGAATCAATTAATAAAGGATTTATACGTTCAGATTTGGATCCGCGAGCCATTGCAGTTTTTATTCAGGCGTATAGCTTAGGCACCGTAGTTGATGATGTCGCGGGAGAGCACGTAAACCCGGAAGCGTATTACAAACTGATCGATACAGTTTTACGAACGAGTCTTGCAACGGATTAGGAAAGTAAATCCGAAACTTCTACTCCAAGGCTCGCTAGTTTTTCTCGACCACCATCAATTGCGGTGAGAACAAATGGTTTTCCGTCTGGCAAGATCGCATAGGTGTGTTCAAAATGAGCACCATGGGATTTGTCCGTTGAAACAACAGTCCATTCGTCATCCAGAATCTTTGTCTTATGAGTTCCGCGAGTGATCATCGGCTCAATCGCAAGCGCCATGCCTACTTCAATAATTGGGCCAAATCCTCGTTTTCCAAAATTGAGAACGTGTGGCTCCATGTGCATTTCTGTACCAATTCCGTGACCACCGTATTCTTGCAAGATTCCGTATTTACCTTGCGACTTTACGTAGTCTTCAATCGCATGACCAATATTGGATAGATTCGAACCGCGCGCCCCGGCCGCGATTCCACGCCACATAGATTCTTCGCATACATCCATCAATTTTTGATCGGCAGGGTCTACCTTGCCAAGTGCAACTGAGATGGCGGCATCTCCATGCCATCCATCGATAATCGCTCCACAATCTATTGATACGACGTCACCATCTTCGATTACTTTACTTCCAGGAATGCCGTGAACTATTTCGTCATTAATAGAAACACAAATAGTGCCGCGAAATCCATGATAGCCATTGAAATTTGAAGTTCCGCCGCCACGTTTGATATTCGATGCCGCGATAATGTCTAGCGCATCGGTACGCATTCCGATTTTTACGGAGTCTCGCAGCAAATCAAGTGTCTGACCGACCAGAAGACCAGCTCGACGCATTGTCTTAAGTTGCTCGAGGGTCTTAATCTGAATTGGCATTGCTTCTGCCTTAGCGGATACGGCTAAGGGCAGATATGGCCCGCTCTGTGATGTCCGCGACCGAGCCTGTAGCGCTTATTGTTATCAATAATCCCTCGGTGCGATAAAAAGAAATAATCGGGGCTGTCTGTTCTTCAAAAACTTCAAGGCGACGCGTGATGACCTCTTCTTTGTCGTCATCGCGCTGATACAACTCGCCCTGACACGCATCACAAATGCCCGCAACTTGGGTAGTTTCAAAATCGACATGCCATGCCCGTCCGCAGTTGCGACAAATTCGTCGACCAGATAGTCGGGCAACAATTTCAGAAGTTTTTATGGAAAGTTCTAAAACGGCGTGCAGAGGAGTCTTCTTCTCGGAAAGTATCGCTCGTAAGACTTCAGCTTGGCCGACATTGCGAGGAAAACCATCGAGTAGAAATCCGCTTGCCGTGTCAGGCTCGTTGAGGCGATCTCTCACCATCTCATTGGTAACTGAGTCAGGTACTAATTCGCCGCGCTCCATGTAAGCCTTAACTTCAAGGCCAAGCGGAGTCCCGGCCTTGATATTGGCTCGCATGATGTCCCCTGTTGAGATGTGGGGAATCGAAAAGTGCGAAGCGAGGAAAAGCGCTTGAGTTCCTTTGCCAGCACCTGGTGGTCCAACCAGGACTAAACGCATTAGCGCAAGAACCCCTCATATGAACGTTGCTGCAATTGGCTCTCGATTTGCTTGGCCGTATCAAGTCCAACGCCAACCACGATCAAGATAGCGGTTCCGCCAAATGGGAAGTTCTGAGTAGCACCGAAAAGAATCAAAGCAAGAATTGGAATGACTGCAACGAAGGCCAAATACATGGATCCAGGCGCGGTAATTCGCGAAAGCACATATTGCAAGTACTCAGATGTTGGACGTCCGGCACGGATACCAGGGATAAATCCACCGTACTTCTTCATATTGTCTGCAACTTCATCCGGATTGAATGTGATCGCGACATAAAAGTAGGTGAAGAAGATAATCATTGCGGCGTAGGAAAGTATGTAAACCGGGTGATCACCCTTGACAAAGTTACGACTAATCCAAACAGCCCATGCTGCTTTGCTGCCCGTAAAGTTGACGATCAGCGATGGAATGTAAAGTAAAGATGAAGCGAAAATTACGGGGATAACACCAGCTTGGTTAACCTTAATTGGAATATAGGTACTTGTTCCACCATAACTTTGACGACCAACTTGTCGCTTCGCGTACTGCACGGGAATACGACGTTGCGCCTGTTCAACGAAAACAACAAGGGCAACAGTAAGAACTCCAACAGCGAGAACGAATAGGAAAGCGAATAGGCCCTTTTGAAGTTTGATGCTCCACAAGTTTCCAGGAAATCCTGCTGCGATAGATGTAAAGATCAAGATCGACATACCGTTACCGACACCGCGATCTGTAATCAATTCACCCAGCCACATGATGACCGAGGTACCCGCTGTCATGACGAAGATCATGGTGACAATTCGCTGCCATGAGGTGTCAGGAATAATTGGTGCTGCACAACCCGAGATCAAGCGGCCTGGTGTGCGAGCAACTGCGATCAAACCTGTTGACTGCAAAATTGCGAGGCCAATAGTCAGGTAACGCGTGTACTGCGTTAACTTGGCAGTGCCCGACTGTCCTTCTTTCTTAAGAGTTTCAAACCGTGGGATAACAACGGTGAGAAGCTGAATAATAATTGAGCTCGTGATGTACGGCATGATGCCAAGAGCAAAGACAGATAAATGGAGAAGTGCTCCACCACTGAAAAGGTTGATCAAGCCGAATAGCCCGCCTGATTGAACTTCCTTCAAACACGTCTGAACGTTGGCGTATGAAACACCAGGTGTTGGAACTACTGAACCAAAGCGGAAAAGGGCCATGATCGAGAGGGTGAAGAAGATCTTCTTGCGCAGATCTGGAGTCCTAAATGCCTTACCAAATGCTGAAAGCACTGATCTTCTCCCACTCTCTCTTCATGACAAACTTTGTCTAAGGGCTGTTAAAGGTTCTTTGTTGAACCACCGGCAGCAGCAATCTTTTCGACCGCTGTACCTGAGAACTTATGAGCAGCAACGCTGACTTTAACTGCGATTTCGCCATTTCCTAGGATCTTGACGGGCAAGCCCTTGCGAGCGGCGCCCTTTGCAACGAGATCCTCAACGGTTACGGTGCCGCCCTTTGGATAAAGAGCGTTAATTGTGGCCACATTGACCGCTTGATATTCAATGTGTGAAGGGTTCTTAAAACCGCGCAACTTTGGAAGGCGCATTACGAGAGGCAGCTGACCGCCTTCGAAACCTGCACGAACCTGATTACGGGCACGAGTTCCCTTGCCACCGCGACCTGCGGTCTTACCCTTTGATGCTTCTCCGCGACCCTTGCGAGTTTTTGAAGTCTTAGCACCAGGGGCTGGACGAAGATGATGAACTTTAAGAGTCATCTCTATTCAACCTCCTCAACCTTGATCAGGTGACGAACGGCAAAAACCATTCCTCGAATTTCTGGACGATCTTCTTTCACAACGACATCGTTGATGCGCTTCAAGCCAAGTGACCGCAGCGTGTCACGAAGCTCAGGTTTGCTACCAACCTTGGAGCGAATTTGAGTTACTTTCAAACGAGGCATTAGGCACCTACCGTGATCTGTGAAGCGCGGATAAGAGCAGCTGGTGCAACATCTTCGAGCGGACGCCCGCGACGAGCAGCAATTGCCTCTGGTGATTCGAGTTGCTTCAAAGCAGCAACGGTGGCGTGAACCATGTTGATTGCATTGTTAGAACCCAAAGACTTTGTAAGTACATCGGAAATTCCAGCGCACTCAAGTACGGCACGAACTGGTCCACCAGCAATTACTCCGGTACCAGGACTTGCTGGACGTAGAAGTACAACGCCGGCTGCTTTTTCACCCTGAACTGGGTGAGGAATAGTGCCTTGGATACGAGGAACTTTGAAGAAGGATTTCTTTGCTTCTTCAACGGCCTTCGCGATTGCTTGTGGAACTTCCTTAGATTTTCCATAACCAATTCCGACAGAACCATTTCCATCTCCAACAACTACAAGTGCGGTGAAGGAGAAACGACGTCCACCTTTAACTACCTTGGATACGCGGTTGATGAAGACAACGCGCTCGATGAACGGACTCTTCTCTTGCTGACGATCATCGCGACGTTCACGACGTTCGCGGCGATCATTGCCCTTAGGAGCCTCGCCATCGCGAGGTGCGGTTGCATTAACAGCCATTAGAAGTCCAATCCGTTCTCTCGTGCGCTATCAGCAACAGCTGCTATGCGACCGTGGTACTTATTTCCAGCGCGGTCAAAGACAACGGAGGTAACTCCGACAGCCTTTGCACGCGTTGCAATGAGAGCGCCAACTTGGTGGGACTTTGCAGTCTTGTCACCAGTAGCTACACGAAGATCTGCTTCCATGGTGGAAGCAGATGCCAACGTGTGGCCTGTTGTGTCATCAATAACCTGTACAAACAAGTGACGTGATGAGCGAGAAACGACTAGACGCGGACGAGCAGAAGTTCCTGAGACCTTCTTGCGAACGCGGAAAGCGCGACGGGCGCGAGCATTTGTTGCTGAACCCTTTACGACCTTTACACCGATAGCCATTACTTCTTACCTGTCTTTCCTTGCTTGCGGCGAACAACTTCGCCTGAGAGTCGCAAGCCCTTGCCCTTATAAGGATCGGCCTTACGCAATTTCTTGATCTTCGCGGCAACTTCGCCTACGAGTTGCTTATCGATTCCAGAGATTGAGAACTTTGTAGGTGTCTCAACCTTGAATGTGATTCCTTCTGGAGCTGGAAATGAAATCGGATGGCTATAGCCAAGTGCGAATTCAAGATCCTTGCCCTTTTCAGCAACGCGATAACCAACACCAACGATTTCGATCGTCTTGCTGTAACCATTGGTTACGCCTTCGATCATGTTGGCAACGAGTGTGCGAGATAGGCCATGAAGTGAACGGCTCAAGCGCTCGTCGTTTGGACGAACAACTGTGAGAACGCCTTCAACCTGTGAAACATGAATTGGCTCAGCGATGTTAAGAGCAAGTGATCCCTTAGGACCCTTCACTGCTACATGCTGACCAGAAATTGAGATTTCAACTCCGGCAGGAACTGTGATGGGTGAACGTCCAATACGCGACATATCAATCACCACACATAGGCGAGAACTTCTCCGCCTACGCCTTGTTTGTTGGCTTGCTTATCAGTAAGCAATCCAGATGAAGTTGAGATGATGGCAACGCCCAAACCGCCTAATACCTTAGGTAGCGCAGTTGATTTTGCGTAGACACGAAGACCTGGCTTGGAAACGCGACGAAGCCCGGCGATTGAACGCTCGCGGTTTGGTCCGAATTTCAAGTCAAGGACGAGTGTTTTACCTACGCCATTTGAATTTGCATCAACGCGGAAACCGCCGATGAAACCCTCCTGTTGAAGGATTGCTGCAATACGAGTCTTTACCGACGACGATGGCATGGAAACCGAATCGTGGTAGGCAGAGTTCGCGTTGCGCAGACGTGTCAGCATGTCTGCGATCGGATCTGTCATTGTCATGCGTGGCCTATGGCCTTTCTCGAACCGGTTTCTTCAACCATTGTGGTGAAGACCTGTTTCGTAGTGGGATTTACCAAGAAGCTTTCGTGATACCTGGAAGTTCACCGCGGTGTGCCATCTCTCGGAAGCAGATGCGGCAAATACCAAATTTTTGATAGACAGCATGCGGACGTCCGCAACGCTGGCAACGTGTGTAGCCGCGAACCTTGAACTTTGGCTTGCGAGCAGCTTTTACTTTGAGCGATGTCTTAGCCATTTAGTTCTCCCTGAAAGGAAAGCCGAGCGCCTTAAGGAGTGCGCGACCTTCTTCATCGTTCTTGGCGGTGGTCACAAAGGTGATGTCCATACCGCGCGGACGATCTACTTTGTCTTGTGAGATCTCAGGGAACACAACCTGCTCGGTGAGACCAAATGTGTAATTGCCCTTGCCATCAAATTGCTTTGGTGACAATCCACGGAAGTCGCGGATACGAGGCAATGAGATAGAGAGAAGACGATCGGTGAACTCCCACATGCGATCGTTGCGCAAAGTTACGTGTGCACCAATGGGCATGTTCTCGCGCAATTTGAATTGAGCGATGGACTTGCGTGACTTGGTGACCTGTGGCTTTTGGCCGGTGATCGTTGTGAGGTCGCGGATTGCGCCTTCAATCAACTTGGCATCACGTGCTGCTTCGCCGACACCCATGTTGACCACAACTTTGGTCAGGGTCGGAATCTGCATTACGTTCTTGTATCCAAATTGAGCTTGAAGCGCAGGCGCGATCTCGCTGCGGTAGCGTGCCTTGAGGCGCACTAGTTCGGTCGTTGACATTAGATGTCCTTTCCGGTGCGGCGAGAAATTCGCACGTTCTTGCCATTTTCGTCTTTGCGAGCGCCAAGGCGAGTGGCCTTGCCATCTTCATCAACGAGCATGACATTTGAGATTGCGATTGAGGCTTCAACGTTCATGATGCCGCCGACCTTTACTCCGCGATCACCCGTGGTTTCACGTGTGTGCTTCTGTACGCGATTGACGCCTTCAATAAGAATGCGGCTCGCGGTGAGGTCGAGCACTTTGCCCGTAACACCCTTATCTTTTCCAGCGATCACAAGAACTGTGTCGCCCTTCTTAATCTTGGCCATTGTTAGAGCACCTCCGGAGCGAGCGAGATGATCTTCATGAATCGCTTGTCACGAAGTTCGCGAGCAACCGGTCCGAAGATACGAGTACCGCGTGGTTCGCCATCGGCTTTAAGGATGACTGCAGCATTCTCATCAAACTTGATGTATGAACCATCTGGGCGACGACGCTCCTTGACGGTACGAACGATGACGGCCTTAACGACCTCACCCTTCTTTACTTGACCGCCAGGAATTGCATCCTTAACGGTACAAACAATGATGTCGCCGATGCCTGCATAGCGACGCTTGGAGCCACCGAGAACACGAATACAGAGAAGCTCTTTAGCTCCAGTGTTATCCGCGACGCGTAGGCGGGACTCTTGTTGAATCATTTTCTATGCCCCCTACTTTGCCTTCTCGAGGATCTCAACTACACGCCAACGCTTGGTTGCCGAAAGTGGTCGAGTCTCCATGATCATTACGCGATCGCCAACACCAGCAGCATTGAGCTCATCATGAGCCTTCAACTTGTGTGAGCGAGACATAACTTTGCTATACATACCGTGCTTCACACGGGACATAACTTCAACAGTCACTGTCTTATTCATTTTGTCGCTAATGACAATTCCCTCACGGGTCTTGCGATAACCGCGATCTTCTTCAGGCGCGCTATTAGTCGTCATGCAGCACCTCCGATTCCTAGTTCACGTTCACGAATAACTGTGTAAATACGGGCGATCTCTTTGCGCACTGCGCTTAGACGTCCGTGGTTCTCCATTTGGCCGGTGGCTACCTGGAATCGAAGGTTGAAAAGTTCTTCCTTTGACTCGCGCAGCTTGGCGCCCAATTCTTCGGCATCTAGTGCGCGAAGTTCTTCATTGGTATTGATAGCCATTTACGCCTCCTCACGTTTCACAACTCGGCACTTCATTGGAAGTTTGTGAATCGCAAGGCGCAT
>Ga0194061_1001089_pt1 | contig 16303 bp, 10 predicted proteins | sample SepL2221m_MetaG_FD_163423 | JGI IMG/M metagenome (GOLD analysis project Ga0194061, IMG submission 163423) | Anoxic zone freshwater microbial communities from boreal shield lake in IISD Experimental Lakes Area, Ontario, Canada - Sep2016-L224-21m | ecosystem: Environmental > Aquatic > Freshwater >... | reverse complement strand
ATCCAGTGGTAGTGCGAATGGGAGCACTTGTGGTGTGGCTGGTGATAGTTGCAATTGTGGCGCGAGTCATGGCGCGAAGCCCGCATGGATCGAGACGTGTCGCAATTCTTTCGATGATAAGTTTTGGTTTGCTGGTGATGTCCATTGTTTGGGGACTCTTGGGAAATACGCGTCACGGTATGCCGCCGCAACAAGTTTTTCGAGTTCACAGCGCATCGCGATGGGTGGTGCACTCATGATGCTTGCGCTTGTTGGAGGAACACATCGCACCGTACCGCTGGCGCTTCGAGAGCGACTGGTATTTTCTGCCGATCAGGCCATTGACGCGATGCGGCGGTTCCGCGAACGTTTTCCTGGGCGTGAAGTGGTACTTCTTTCGACGTGCAATCGGGTGGAACTCTATTCGGCAGGAGAACAATCCGCAGGACCGCCGCCAACCGATCAGATGGTTTCATTTCTCGCAGAGTGCCGCGGGATCGAGAAAAGTGAATTGGCAGGAGTACTCGACGGACAACTTGACGAAGGGGTTGTGCGGCATCTGTTTAGCGTTGCATCAGGTCTCGATAGCATGGTGCTCGGAGAGCCACAGATTATTGCTCAGGTCAAACAGGCATGGGCGATTGCGAGAGATTCTGAAACAGCCGGTCCACTCACCGGAGAAATGTTTTCCGCGGCGCTGCGAACAGCCAAGCGAGTAACGAGCGAAACGTCGATTGGGCGGGAACGATTGTCGATCCCCAGCATTGCTGTAGCCGATTTCGCCAGCGGAGTTTTTGAACGCTTCGATGATAAGCAAGTGTTGCTTTTAGGTGCTGGCAAGATGGCGAGTGAGACGCTTCGCTATCTGCGGACTGCTGGGGCTCGTGACATCCTCATCCTCAATCGCAGTCGCTCTCGAGCGATTGATCTGGCGGATCGACTTGGAGCGACAAGCGGAGCCTGGGAGGATCTGGAACAGCAACTCCAGTCGGCAGATCTGGTGGTGAGCACAACCGGTGCAACAAAGCCGATCGTGAGTGAAGCAATGTTTTCTCGTGCGTTTTCACGTCGTTGCGGTCGCCCTCTGGTTGTCCTAGACCTTGCTGTACCGAGGGATTTTGATCCTTCAATCGGACGAAGGCCGGGGCTTTGGCTCTATTCAATCGACGATTTGGGGGCGGCGTGTGAAGCCAATCGAAAGAGCCGACAGCGCGAACTTCCGGCAGCCATCGCAATCGTTGATGAGGAGACTCGCCGCTTCATGGGCGACTTGCATCATCGTTCAAGCGGTTCGGTTATCGAACGACTGCGAGCCGATTGGAGCGAAACCGGTGATACAGAATTGGAGCGACTTTTTCATCGACTTCCAAAACTCGATCCCGCTGAAAAGTCAGAAATCCGCCAAGCATTTGAACGTTATGCCAACAAACTTCTTCATCCACCGATGGAATCACTGCGATCAGCCAGTCATTCAGGGCCGCCACACGGTCTGCTGGATGCTCTCAAACGTCTTTTTGATTTGAAAGACTGATGTTGGATCGAGAAGTCGATCATGCATCTGGTCATTTTTCTTTACAGAGAGCCAGCGCCAGCAGTGCATAACTCGTTACAAGATTGGGATCTCCTTCCATCCATCTGGCATTGGAGTTCACCCATGAACCGTCTGGCTGCTGTCGAGAAATAATTTCAGCAGCAAGTTCTGCACGCCAATCATGTTCAATGCCATCGGCATCTCGAAAAGAGTCCCCACCGAGGGCACTGAGCGACTTCGCCGCAGTCTGGTAATAGTAGAAGAGCCCGGAGTCACCCATGCCTGGATTTTCAGTAAAGGAATAGTGTTTGGCGAGCCATTCGGTTGCTGCCTTCACGCGAGGATCATCCTTCGTTACTCCAGCAAAGATCATGCTTTTGAGACCGGCGTATGTCATCGATGCGTAGCTGCGAAGTCCACCTGTGGGAGTGGTGCCGGCTTGGCTCTCTCCGCCAGCAGCGGGCGTGTAATAAAAGCCGCCGTCAGGATTTTTTGTAGGAAAGGGAAGGGTGTTGGCCGGACCTTCCAGATTTTGCGAACGCGACACAAACAAAAGCGCTCGCTGAATCGCCGGGTCGTCGGGGCCACTGCCACTGGCACGCAGAGCTTCGATCAGAAACGATGTGTTCGAAAGATCAGGCCGCTTTTTTCTTCCATACCCCGCTCCACCATACGCCGGACTCGATGGGGTTTCCCCTTCTTCTTCCGTCCACTGCAATCCTTTGACAAACGCCTTTGCTTTTAAAAGTCTTTCATCATGAGTTCCTGTTTTGTTACAGGCTGCGAGTGCCATGATGGCAATCGCGGTTTCATAATTGGCGACTGCCGAGTCGGGAGGATGAATACCGCCGTCGTTGTGAGCAAAACGCAGGAGATAGTCGATCCCTTTTGCAATCTCCGGTGAGTCCGCCGGTGTTCCTGTTTCGACCAGTGCCGTTACCGCAAGAGCCGTAATCGCCGGACCGACCTGCGACGAAAAACTGCCGTCATCGGCCTGCCCCTGTTCGACTAAAAATGCCGTGGCTTTCGCAATAGCGCTGTTGATCGAATCGTTGGTATTGGCTGAGAGCGATTGAACTGCAAACAGCAGCATCGTCGCGAGCATACAAGGAGCAATACATTGGATCAGGCAGGCGGTCAGACGATTCCACAATATGCGATTCAAGCGTATCGATGAATTCATTACAAGCTTTCCTTCTGGAGAGTGTGCGGGCAGTGGCGACTTACGTCGCCCACGACACAGATGAAATCATACCGACATGTGACCGCAATACGCGACGAGCCGAGAACGAAAGCCGAACAAAGAGACCCTTTTTCGATGATCACTCAGAAAGAAATCGTTTTTCACACAGACGCTGAGAAATCAGACGGGCGACGTCGGCAACATTCGTGGATACGGGGGAACTCGACGAGGTGGCGGCTCCAGTCCATGTTCGTGCATCCACTCGAGTCTTTCAGAATCGCTCGCATAGTAGATCAACCACATGGTGGGATCATCGGAAACCTCCGAAGAACTGCAGTTCCAATGGATAAAATTGTCAGGGATATCAACACGCTTCACAGCTGCTGGAAGAATGTCGCGGCGGATCAGCCGATACAGTTCGCGATCGGAAAGGTGATCTGTGAAATCGAGAATCACTCGCTTTTCAAAAAGTAACTCGATGATCTCTGTAAGTCGATGGAGCAAATCATCGTCGTCGAGATCACAGGCCGACGGAAGAACAAGTGGTGGATCAAACCACTTGGAAATGGATTCTAACGGAGCACACTCCCAAGCGATCATCGATTCCAAAAATCGATTTTCTATAGGTGTTGGCAGGAGACGAAAGTCGATTTCAAAAATCGACTCATCCAGAAACGGTTCGATCTGATCTCGCAGTTCCGCATTGCGAAGCAGGCACTCAACCTCATCTGGCTCTGGCAGTCTTGTAATCGACATCGTCTTTGAGTCCGGAAGTTCGTTGTCGCGGTCCGGGATTGTCCCAAACATTTTGCACGTCAACGACATCGAGAGTAACAACGACACATCCCGCTTCAACGGCTCGGAGCATTGTTTTTGAAGCTTTTTGGAATCGACGAGCCGCATGATCGATACGATGCGTCAACCCTTCGCGGCCGTTGTGGCTACCCTTTACTGCGCGAATCACCCTATCTGCCCCGAGTTCCACCGATTTTGCCCGCTCGGTGAAGGTGCGAGGTAAAAGTCGATATTTTTGTTAAAAAGCGTTGCTCGTGAACCACCAAACGGCTTGAATGACATCGGTAGTCATGAATTTGCCGTGAGACGATTTACTTGGAAGATGTCGCGGGCTTGCCAGAAGGCTCTGTACATGCATGGTCCAGTGCCAAAATTTTGGCTACTCGTCGAGCGTGCCGCCCCCCTTCAAACTCGGTAACAAGCCAAGTTTTCAGAATTTTATCCTGCAATTCAGAACCGATCATTTCCGCTGAAAGACATAACACGTTGAGATCATTGTGTCTGCGACTCATTTCTGCGGTGAGTTCATCGTGACAGGTAGCAGCTCGTACTCCAGCAAGCTTATTCGCAGCAATCGCCATTCCGACTCCTGAGCAGCAAAGAAGAATTCCGCGATCAGCAGATCCCTGACTGACTCGGCCCGCCACGTCGGCAGCAATGTCCGGATAGTCAACGGCCTCTTCGCCGTGGCTTCCACAATCGAACACCTCGTGACTCATCCGCTCGAGCAATCCAATCAACCTCTGTCGAGCTGCCACACCTCGATGATCGCTGCCAATTGCAATTTTCATAGTTTGCTCCCGAATTCGATGTACGACTGTTCCTTTTTAACCCTACAGCATGAATCCGCGTCGTTCCTTTTTACAAGCCGAGTGTATCGATTCGGCCTTCCAAATGTCCGCGAATTTGTTCAGCGCATTTTCGATAGACCGAGACTGGACCGCCAATCGGGTCGACAACATCGATACGATCCGGAGAAAGCATTGAAACCCGATCGGACGCCTCAGGGAATTGCGCAATAATGGCAGCCCGATGCGAAGCTGTCATTGTCCAAATCAGATCTGCTTGCCGGACAAGATTTTCCGTCAACGGCTGACTTTCGTGACCGGTGAGATCGGCACCGGCATTTCGCATCGCTTCGAGTGCACCGTTGCTGGCTTTGCCACCGCCCCATGCCGAAATTCCGGCGCTTGAGGTAATGATGCCACGCTGATGCAGTTCATCGGGACGACAGTGCAGCCGCTCGGAAACCAACATTCGAAAAAGAGACTCGGCCATAGGACTGCGACAGGTGTTGCCTGTACAGACAAAAAGTACCATCACGCTGGAAAGGCGTCGCAGCGAGTCCTCTGATACAACGCCCGCTCGAACAACCTGAAAATCTTTTTCCGAAATGCTGATCGTTGATTCCGCTTGTGCGTATCGCGTTCGGCCATCATCTATGGCAAGTGATATTTGTGATCCAGCTCGTGCGAGCAAATCTTCGATGGTTACAGCAACGCCATCGCCGCATGGCTCGGCAAGAACTACAGGACCAACGAGCATTCGCATTGATTCGTTCAACATGCGATGTGTTGGAGACCGCAGACGCAGTCGCCCCATGAACTCGATCGAGGTTTGCGTCTGATGAGGCAACTGATGAAGAAGACTCTCGGGATGATTGTCGTTCACAAGCATCGCAACCGGGCCGGGCCAGCAACGCCTCGCGAGCCTCCGTCCAAGAGAACTCAGTGCCGGTGCCCAATCGAGAGCTTCCTCAGCACTTTTTACAACGAGTGAAAGCTTGGGCTGATCCTTTTCACAGGAAGAAAGCTCTGTGAGAATGGCAACCGCCCTGTGATTTAAAATACTCGCCGCAACAACGTAATCGGTCTCGGTAGGGAGAGCCACGACGCATCCTTCCGCAAGAGCCTGCACCGTGCGGTACACAACATCGCGAGGATCTTCGGCTTTTTTTAAATCGATGACAAAAGGAGGCATTGGAAGGCAAACTCTTTCAGAGCAAACCCGGGAGACAAAACAGACTGCGCAAAACAGGAACCCATGTTTTCCACGAGAGACCTCAAGTCTATGACCTGACGTCGGTCTTGAAATACTCCCGAATGATACTCCTGAGTCACGCATGACAGTGCTTCCAGAAACCGCTTGCGCGTTGTGAACTATGGGATTCTGAGGGTCTGCGTGAACTATTTTCGCTTTTTAAAACGTCGTTTTTGATCTGGGCACAACGGTGACGTGCACGAGCGACACCAACTGGGGGATTAGGGGATTTTGAGAAATCACTCTCAAAATTTTCACCGACCAAACGTGCAACTCGATCTTGTGGCTGAACCATGGACTCAGGTATTTCTCCTCGGCGTGACCTGTGCTCGCCCAAAGCAGGTCGTAGTTGCATCCTTCGTTTTTTCTTTGCCCTCACTGCATTGAAACGACTTCTCACGAAAGCTTTTTCGATTCTTATCTCTTCTGTAACCGTATATCGCGAAAGGGCACCTGTTGACGGGTGCCACCTGAAAGAACCAAGCGGTTCTCGTCGCGCTTCCGTGCGCAGGCGATCGCGTGCGAAGGCCTTGAGAAGTTTGATGCAAACTTACGAACGCACTCGCGACTACGTCGCCCTCGACGTTCTCGTGCGACGACCGCTCTGTGCGTCACACTGCTTGGTGCTTGCCGTTGCAGTGCTGGTTTCTTTGCCGTTACAGGCAATGGCGCAACAACCGCTCTCGCCACCGGCAGCAACACCACTGTCTGAGGTCGCGCAGCAAGTTGTTGTCGAGGAACTTGTTGACGAACGAAACCGAATCGTTGAAGTGCGCATTGAGGGTAATGAAGTAACGCCTGTTTCGAAACTCCCAAAACTTGCGACTCGCGCTGGTCAGATTTTTGATCCTCACGTTGTTTCGGAAGACGTTCGCTCGCTTCATCGATCCAAAAAATTTGTCGACGTTCACCCAAAACAGGTTCGCGTTGCAGAAGGAATCGTGGTGATTTTCGAGGTGGTTGAACGACCGATGGTGGGATACGTGAAGATTGTCGGGAATAGTCGCGTGTCGAGTCGAACGGTAAAGAAAAAGGCCGAGATCGAAATTGGTGATTCAATGGATCCCTACGTCGTCGAAGAGGCGCGTCGGCGGATTGAGTCTTTCTATCAAGAGAAAGGCTATATGCATGCAAAAGTCACAATCGTAGAAGGCAACAAGGCTGGAGATCGAGGGGCCGTTTTTCTGATCGATGAAGGACGTTCTCAAAAATCACTCTGGACGAGTTTTGTTGGCAACACGATTGCAAGTGATGCCAGACTGCTGACTCAGATCAAGACAAAGCCAGGAGTCTTTTGGTTACTGAGCGGAGAGGTTGATCGTGAGAAAATCGATCAGGATGTAGACGCAATCACAGCCTATTATCGCAGCCTCGGATTTTTTCAGGCCAAGGTTGGGCGCGAATTGCAGGTTGTCAAAGGAGGAGGACGCGATTGGGTGATGCTCAATTTCGTGATCAGTGAAGGACCGCGGTATGCCGTACGAAACGTTTCCTTTATCGGAAACACGAGATTCAAAGGAGAGTTCCTGGATCGCGACCTCAAGCTCAAAAGCGGTGAGAATTTCAATCAAGGAAAAATGGATGCTGATCTGGGATTGATCCGCGACATTTACGGCGGACGTGGATTCGTTTTTGCCGACATTCAAGCCGACCCTCGATTTCTTGAGGAGCCCGGTCAAATCGATCTGGTCTACAAAATTACTGAGGGCCAACGATATCGAGTGGGACGGATCAATGTTCACATCCGCGGCGAGCATCCTCATACGCGACACAGTACAATTCTCAATCGACTATCACTCAAGCCGGGTGACATTCTCGATATCCGAAAACTTCGAGATGACGAGCGAAGACTCAAGGCCAGCGGATTGTTTCTGGCCGATGCTTCCAAGGGAGAAGCGCCGAAAATCGTTTTCACAAAACCGGACAATTCCACCGGTGACGGTCAACAAGTAGCCGACGAAAGCGGTTCGAAAGGCTTTCGAGGGCAGAGCCCTGATTCGATAGATGATGGTGATGCGATCATCGATCTCGTCTTAGATGCCGAGCCTGTGTCAATCAATCAGTTCCAATCGCCCGAAAGCAATGCCGGCGCACAACAACAAATGACCGGTGGTGTTCCGATGGAAACACCACCAACCGTTCCCGCGGCAAGCAGTTTTCCACGCTCGACGCCCCCAATCCCATCGTTGCATTCACAGGAACGATCAAAGTCTTCTCAAACGGTTCTTCCCGTTGCGGGAGAGCGACCGGTGTGGCGGGGACAAAATCCGGGAGCGTCTCCAGGATGGGGGGGAAAGCCGTTACAGCCGACTGGTCCCGAAGCACTCGACTACCGACGTACCGCGGCACCCGCGCCACAAGCTCCGGTGTATGTTGCGCAGCAGCCTGTTGCTCCAGGAATCGTAAACCCCGTTGTGGGATCGCCGTTTCCTGGAGTCGCTGCACCAGCTGCCGCCTTTGGGGGTGCCATCGGAGTTGCTCCGCCGATAGCACAGCCCGATGGAATGCCTGCAGCGCCACTGAATATTTTTCCGGGCAACGATCCGTACGTTGTCGTCGATGTTGATGCCGAGGAAACACAAACCGGCCGGCTCATGCTTGGGGCCGGTGTGAATTCGAATGCCGGTCTCGTTGGCAATATCGTGATCGATGAGCAAAACTTCGATCTCTTTCGATTGCCTCGCAGCTGGGATGATGTTCGCAACGGCACAGCATTTCGTGGTGCGGGTCAGCGATTTCGCCTGGAAGCGGCTCCTGGAACTCAATTGCAGCGATACTCTGCCAGCTTTCAAGAGCCTTATCTTTTCGATACTCGAATCGGTTTGAGTACCAGCGCGTCGTACTACACACGATACTTTAGTGACTGGGCTGAGGAACGAATCGGTGGTCGCGCAGGCCTCGGGTATCAGTTCAACTTTGCCCCGAATCTTTCAGTGAACGGTGGCTTTCGGGGCGAGTCCGTCTCGGTTTATAACGGACGATCCGGGGTTCCTGCGATTCAAAGCATGTCTGGAAAGAGCAGCCTGTACGGTTTCCGCGGTGGCGTGATTCACGACACTCGAGACAGTCCTTTTCTTCCAACTCAAGGACATCTGGCAAGCTTCGAATTTGAGCAGGTGATCGGAACATATATTTATCCGCGTGGCATCATGGAAGCCCGTCAGTATTTTCTGCTCGGTGAGCGACCAGATGGATCGGGAAGACATACGCTGGGCGTTGGATCGGTTCTCGGCATGACCGGACCCAATACTCCCGCCTACGAAAACTTCTTTGCCGGCGGTTACTCAACCCTTCGCGGATTTATGTTTCGTGGAGCAAGCCCCACTCAAAACGGTGCGATTATCGGAGGTCCATTTGAATGGCTCAACACCGTCGAATATATGTTTCCTATCACTGCTGACGATTCATTGCGAGGAGTTGTCTTCACCGACTTCGGTACGGTCGAATCGAGCGTCACAGTCAACAACTTCCGCGTCGCACCAGGATTTGGACTTCGGATTTCGCTGCCGGCTATGGGCCCAGCACCGATTGCACTGGATTTCGCTTTCCCTGTGACCTACGCACAAACAGACAGCCAGCAACTCTTCAGCTTTTTTGTTGGCTTCGCCAGGTAGTCGCAAGAGACCATTGCGAAAAACACTCGTTACCGGCGTTTCAAAAAAGAGTGCTACGAATCTTCCAATTCCCGGCTTGGTTCGGAATTTTTCTTTTGAAACTATCGCTCGCATGAATCAAAAGCACATTTCGATACTCATGTATCACCAGATCGACAAGAAGCCGCCCAAAGGTTCATTTCTGCGTGGTCTTGTCGTGTCACCGGCTACCTTTTCGAGACACATGGCAGCCCTCCACGCAATCGGTTACCGGGGCATGTCGATGAGTGACTTGGAACCTTATCTCCGAGGAGAAAAGCGGGGGAACGTATTCGGGATCACGTTTGATGACGGCTATAAAAACAATCTGCAGTTCGCTCTGTCAATTCTCAAACGCTATCGATTCACGTCGACGTGCTATGTGGTTGCGGATCACGTCGGGGACTGGAATAGATGGGATTCTGACAAAGGAATGTCGCAGGTTCCCCTGATGACAGCCGACGACTTGAGAGCCTGGGTGGAGGCGGGGCAGGAAATTGGCTCGCATACTCTGACACACCCCAACTTCAAGGAACTCGATGAGTCCCGGCAGGAGCATGAAATTCTCCAATCAAAACGGCTTCTCGAAAACTTAATCTCTCAGCCTCAAGGCGTGCGGCACTTCTGTTACCCCTACGGAAGTTTTTGTCAGTCGTCTGTCAGATATGTTAAGGCTGCCGGATACGCCACTGCCACCACAACTGTCCGTGGCCGAGCAATATCGCCAACACACAGAGAAGACATGTTCCTGCTTCCCAGAGTTTTGGTCAGCCGGACCACCACGTGGATGCAACTGTTACTCAAATGTCTCACCCGATACGAAGACCGTCGTGGCATCGACGCTCGAGGCTCACCATTGGATTCACCGAGAGCGTGACACCCGACGATGTTTCCCATCCAATCGCGTGGCGAAGTTTCCTTCACCTGTCGACCCTAAGGCCCTCAGCAGATTGTGTCCATTGCGATGCGGTAAACATCGTAATAGCTTTTTTTTATTTCTGACCAGCTCTTTTTTTCAGCGAATCGGCGGCCGTTCTCAGCTAACGTTTTTCGCAAATCACCATCCGTTACAACTCGTTCGAGCAACGAGGCAAGAGCGTTCTGATCGTGGGGATCCGAGAGCAGAAGAGCGTCTGTCTCATTCGTCAGAAAACTCGATATTCCACAGAACTTTTCGCCGCTCACGATCACCGGCACTCCGTGTGAAAGTGCTTCTAACACCACCATCGCAAAAGTGTCTTCCTGTGTAGGATGCGCTAAACAATCCACAGCGTCATAGACCAAACGCATATCCGAAACCAACCCTAGAAAATGGCATTTTTTCCCATCTCCTAAGGCATTCGCGCGTTCTGCGTAGAGGTCGGCCATCGATGGATTTCCAACAATCAACACCTGCACATCAAATGGCAAAAGAGCAACTGCTCGAAGCAATACATCAAGCCCTTTTTTCTTAAAATCATGCCCAACAAATCCAATCGTCAGCGTGTGCGGAGAGAATCCAAGGGCTTGCCTTGCGAGAGTTTTTTCGTTCGGTGTCGCGACTCGGTCAGGCATCTCCACGCCGGGTGGAATAACCGTTCCTGAACTCAATCGAGGCAAGGCCGACTGCGTCTGTTCCAAGAGAGGTTGCGAGACAAATACATTGTGGTGTCCACGAGTGCACAGCCGCTTTTTTTCAATCCAGAGATAGGTAAAAAGTCGCGGGCTGAGAAGTGCTCTCAACCAACGAAAGCCTTTTTCTTGAAGGCCTGCATGCATAGTTTTTGTGTGGATCGTATGCACATTTCCAAATATGAGGTTCTCGTGCGAGTGAATAATGTCAAATCCATCTCGCAGGATTCTTCTTGAATACCAATTGAACCAAAGATGGTTGATCCAGCTTGAATGAAAGGGGAGAGAAGGCACTCTCCTCTGGCGAAACATATCGGTGTTCTCGCCGAATATTTGAGCGACGATCGTGATGTCACATTCGCCTCGCATGGCATGCGCCAACTGCACCGCATAGCTTTGACTTCCACCGCCGTTCCTACAAAAATGGTGAATCAGTATTGCGAGCTTGATGCGAACATCTGGATTTTTTTTTTGAACATTCATGAAAAATGATTTCGGCAGGATTCGTCAACGATGTTCCCGTTTGATTCAAAGCACTCTCTTTTTGATACCTCACCTACCTTCTCTTAAAAAGCGGCAAGGGCTCAAGCAAGAATCTCGAACGAGAATCCAACCAGAAAAATCTACCGTGTTGTAGGGTTGAATGAGAACAGGAATATTACATGAAGAACTTGCCGTGAAATGATCGGCGTTCGACAAAGTGAACCGTGGGTTCATTGGACTGCGCAGCTTAAAGCCGAGTGCTATCGACCTTTTTCATCGTAAGGCTGCTGAGCGGAAGTTTTCTCCGATACAAGCATTTGCCTGCCTTCGTGAAAATCAGAAAAAACATGACAAACTGCTTTCCACTGTGCAGAGGTTATAGTTATTGACTGAGATTGCGGCTTATTTGGTGGCCGTTGGAAGCATTGTAAAAATAAGCTCGTTGTTTCTGATCTATCCCGAGTGGTCTTTTTCGCATGCAATTTCTTATCCGCGTACTGCCGTCGTTCAAGGCGTCGTGCATCGTGACTTGCATCACGCTTGTATGTGCCTTTCGTTCAGGGCACTGCGGTGAACTTTTTTATAATCGTGACATTCGTCCGATCCTTTCGGAAAACTGTTTTTCGTGCCACGGTCAGGACGGAAACAAGCGTCAGGCCGATCTAAGGCTTGATCATCGCGAGTCTGCGATTGAAAAAGGGGCAATCGTTCCAGGCAATGCCGGTGCCAGCACGCTGCTCGAACGAATTCATTCAAGTGACACCGAGATTGTGATGCCGCCGCCGGATTCAATACGTCGGCTCTCCGACCGACAAAAGGAAGTTCTCACACAGTGGATTCGTGAGGGGGCAACGTATGAACCCCATTGGTCATTTTCTGCACCTGTACGACCGATTGTGCCGGAACTACAGCGTGCCGATTGGGCTCGAACCGAGATTGATCGATTCATTCTTTCCCAACTTGAATCTCAGAGCCTTACACCCTCTCCGGAAGCCGATCGTTCAACATTGATGAAAAGGCTTTATGTCGATCTCATCGGATTGCCTCCTTCGCCTGCCGAGGTCGATAATTTTCTTACCGACACCGATCCGCAGGCGTACGAAAACCTTGTCGATCGACTCCTTGCCAATCCGCATTACGGGGAACGCATGGCGCTGCCGTGGTTGGATGCGGCTCGATATGCCGACTCCAATGGCTTTCAGCAAGATGGTGATACCTGGCAATGGATCTGGCGTGACTGGGTGGTTTCTGCACTCAATGCAGATATGCCGTTTGATCAATTTTCGATTGAACAACTAGCAGGTGATTTACTTCCAAACGCGACAAACCAACAGAAGATCGCAAGTGGATTCAACCGCAACCATCTGCTCAATGGTGAAGGAGGGTCGATTGCTGAAGAGCAGAGAAACGTCATTCTCTTCGATCGCATCGATACAACGGCAACTACGTGGCTCGGTCTGACAATGGCCTGCGCGCAGTGTCATGATCATAAGTACGATCCTCTCACCCAGGTCGATTATTACTCACTTCTCGATGCATTTAACCGTGTTCCTGAGTCGGGAGTGCCGCAGTTTTTTTCGTCGCGAATTCGAGTCGCTCCACCGATTCTTGAAATGCCAACCGAGGAAAATAATCGGAAGATCGCTGAGTTTGAATCCTCACTCAAGTCGGCGGAAGCTGAAGCGATACCGATCATCGACGCGGCATTTGCGGGCTGGAGCGCAGGGCTCGCGATCGATGAAAAGCCCTTTGAAGGTAAGGGTTTTCCCGATGCTCTGACAGAACTTTTAAAGAAGCCCAAACAGGATCGAACCGATGCCGAAAAAACCGCAATGGCTCAGGGACTTCGAAAACACTTCGATGAAAAGGTCAAGGCGGCGGTGGTCGGCAAGACACCCCTTCTTGAAAAAGTGGAATTACTCAAGAAACAGCTTGCCGACTATCGAGGCGACCAGTTACCTCGCGTCATGATCATGAGTGACTCGCAACCTCGCGAGACAAAACGTTTTGATCGTGGCGACTACCTTTCACCAAAGGAGACCGTGTCGTTTTCGACTCCTGCGTTTCTTCCGCCGCAGGCTCTCGATGCACCACGCAATCGACTCGGATTTGCACAGTGGCTTTTTGCGCCGAATCATCCGCTCACCGCACGGGTGCAGGTCAATCGAATGTGGCAGCACTTCTTTGGAGTTGGGCTCGCCAAAACGACTGAAGATCTTGGAGTTCAAAGTGAATACCCGCTTCACAAGGAGCTTCTCGATTGGCTGTCTGTCGAGTTTCAAGAACGTCAGTGGAGCAGGAAGGCGATGCATCGACTTATTGTCACAAGTGCCGTGTACCGACAATCCGGTCGACTGAGCCCCGAACTGCAATCGCTCGACCCAGACAATAGGCTTCATGCAAGGGCGAGTCGCTTTCGAATGCCGTCGATGCTGCTGCGCGACTGGGTACTTTCTGCCTCGGGTTTATCGAACTTTGCCATTGGAGGACCTCCGACGTACCCCTATCAGCCAGATGCGATCTGGGAGGCGCTTGCGATCACAAAAGAGCGCGACTTTACCTATCCGGCATCGCATGGAGCCGATCTCTATCGAAGGAGCCTCTATACGTTTTGGCGACGTACAGTCGGCCCAGCGAATATGTTCGATTCTGCAAATCGTCAGACCTGCAGGGTACGATCGAGTACGACGAGCACGCCCCTTCATGCGCTCACCACACTCAATGATCCAACGTGGGTCGAGGCAGCGAGAATGCTTGCTCAAAAGAGCATGCAGGTGTCAACGGATCTCGAGGAGCGGCTGGTATATGCCTTTCGTCAGGTCGTATCTCGCCAACCAACGCACGAAGATCTTCAAGCACTCACTCGAACCTTGAATCGACAAAAACAGATCTATCAGGCCGATGCAGAATCCGCGAAAGCATTGGTGAGCGTTGGAGAAAGTTCGAGAGACGAATCGCTTGACGTTGTGGATCACGCCGCCATGAGTGCGGTGTGTCTGGCGATTTTCAATCTTGATGAGGCAATGTCACGAGAGTGACTGATGCACCCACGAAAGGCGTTACAGAGATGAACGATCGATTGGTTGAAAATATTGATCGAGTCACGCGACGCCACTTGTTTGGCTCCGCTGGCATAGGAATTGGCGGGGTCGCACTTGCCTCCTTATTGAACCGTGAGGTGACAGCAGCGACAACACAATCGATGCCTGGTCTCTCCGGCCTACCGCATCATCCACCGAAAGCGAAGCGGGTTGTAATGCTCTGGCAGGGAGGCGGGCCATCGCACGTCGATCTCTTCGATCCCAAACCGGTTATGCGAGAAAAGGCGGGCACGGATATTCCTGAAAGCGTGCGAGGAACGACTCGACTTTCCACCATGTCCAGCGGGTATGCAAAGTGGCCAACTGTTCCGGCGATCAAACCTTTCCGAAAATATGGAATCTGCGGCACCGAGATCAGCGAAATGCTTCCAGGACTCGGGGGACTTTCCGACCATGCTTGTGTGGTGAGAAGCATGTATACCGAAGCAGTCAACCATGCACCGGGTGTGACATTTTTTATGACCGGTGCGCAAGTTCCCGGTCGTCCGAGCATGGGAGCATGGCTCACCTACGGACTCGGCTGCGAGACAGAAAATCTTCCCGCATTTGTGGTGATGACCTCTAGCGACAAGGCCAAAACGTGTGGCCAGCTTTTCTTCGATTATTACTGGGGCAGCGGGTTTCTACCGAGCCGTTTGCAGGGAGTCCGATTTCGAAATACCGGAGATCCCGTACCCTACTTAGGAAACCCGCCAGGAGTTTCTCGCGAGGCACGTCGCGCACTGCTCGATGATATCGCTGTAATGAATGCGGCACATTTGGCTGACTATGGCGATCCAGAAATTGATACACGCATCGCTCAGTACGAGATGGCATTTCGTATGCAATCAAGCGTGCCAGAGTTAGTTGATTTTTCCAATGAGTCAAAAGGAACTTTGAATCGTTACGGACCGGATGTGCTTGTGAAAGGTAGTTTTGCAAACAACTGCCTCATTGCCCGGCGTCTTTTGGAGCGGGGCACTCGTTTTGTGCAACTCATGCACGCCGGATGGGATCAGCACAACAATCTCTACACGCAACTTGCCGAACAGTGTCGCGATACCGAAGGGCCCAGCGCGGCGCTGGTTCACGATCTCAAGGAACGCGGAATGCTCGAAGACACGCTGGTGGCGTGGGGAGGCGAGTTTGGCCGCACGCCGTTTGGTCAGGGAGACCCTGCGAAACCAAATGGGCGGGATCACTTTGGTCGAGCCTATAGTTGGTGGTTGGCCGGAGGAGGCATTCGCGGCGGCATGACGTACGGTTCGACCGACGACTACGCCTGGAATATCACGGCCGATCCAGTGCATATCCACGACATGCAAGCAACGATTCTACATCTGTGCGGCATCGATCACACAAAGCTGACCTATCGCTATCAGGGCCGGCAGTTTCGTTTAACCGATGTGCACGGTCATGTCATCAAGGGAATTCTTGCCTGAATGTGATTGCACACATCACCAACCGGCCAAGACTCACTTTACTTCCACAGCAATACTCTCGGAATGCGCAGAAAACTCTGGAGCATAGCGACTTTGAATCGATGCAAAGCCGCTCGAGGCTGTTCCGCGATGCGAGACTCGGACTGAATATTCAAACAGATGCGTGCCACGAGGAAGTCTCTCGAAAAAGAAATCCGTTTTGGTATCTCGCGTCGCAGCATACCAAGCGACTCCATCTCCCTGCCGCCATCCAGAGAGCACGTCGACCGGTTCGCACACGCAAGCCCGATGATCGGAGAGTTCCAGAAATTCGTAGTCCCGATCACTTGTCACAATCAGTCGCACAACGACTTCGTCGCCCACCGTCAGCGGACCTGTCACTGCCTCTAAGATCGGTCCCGCCTTGGTATTTCGTTTTGTAAAAAGACGCTTTTCTATCGTCAGTTCCTTCTGTGTTGAGATCGACACATTCGACAAATCGTCGAAGTACTGCCAGTGCACGCCTCCCCACGCTGCGCTATCATCTT
>Ga0194061_1001088_pt1 | contig 16309 bp, 16 predicted proteins | sample SepL2221m_MetaG_FD_163423 | JGI IMG/M metagenome (GOLD analysis project Ga0194061, IMG submission 163423) | Anoxic zone freshwater microbial communities from boreal shield lake in IISD Experimental Lakes Area, Ontario, Canada - Sep2016-L224-21m | ecosystem: Environmental > Aquatic > Freshwater >... | reverse complement strand
GGTCCTGCACCCGACCGTGCGCATCACCGCGCCGGTGGTGATCGGCTCGGATTGCAACATCGACCGCAGCGCGCGGATCGGGCCGTACGCGGTGATCGGCGATCAGACCATCCTCGATACGCATACAATTCTTGAAAACGCCGTCGTCTTTCCTGGAACGTACATCGGCCCGCATTTGGAATTGTCGGACGTCGTTGTGGACCACAACAGTCTTGCGTATGGCGACGACACCGGTTCCGTGCCGGTGCCTGATCCGTTCCTTTTAAGCGCCAGTGACACGCATTATTTTGGCGGGACGTTGCGTCATTTTCTGCGCCGGGCGGTGGCTGTCGTGGGGTTATTAATTCTCGGAATTCCGATCGTGATTCTATATCTGCTCGGGCGAATTGCTGGCGTGAAAAAGCCATTCAGGCGAATCGACGCGGTGAAGCTTCCCGCAGCTTCCGATCCAGCGTTGTGGAGAGCGTTCACCTACATCGAATTCGACACGTCCTCGCACGGAGCGTGGCAGAGCTTCATCTCGTACCTGCACGCAACACGGCTGCCCACGTATTGGAACGTGGCTGCTGGTGATGTGGCGTGGGTCGGGTTGCGGCCTTTGACGCAAGCTGAAATGAGCGCGATGCCGACGGATTGGCGGCAATTGTACGGCAGCGGCAAAGTCGGGATCGTGCGCCTCGCGGAATTGGATCTTTCTTTCGCCAACGACAATCCGGACGATCAGACGTACAGTTCGGAAGCGTACTACGTTGCGACACATAGTTTGAAAACCGATCTGGGGATTCTGTGGCGCGCGCTTTGGAAGTAGAACGACAAACGGCTTTTTAACATCGAATAACGCGAAGCGACGCGAATTTTCGCGAATGGTTTTTGGGTAACAACGACGGGTAAAGGGGACACTATGACGGTAGCGATTCAAGAAGTGGGTGGGATTGCGGTGGCGACGCCGCATGTGGACCGGTTGGATGTGCGAACGGTGCCGGAGTTTCGCGACGAGATGAATAAGGTCGTCGAGACGTATACGAAAGTGATCCTGAATATGGACATGATCAACTTCGTGGATTCGACCGGGTTGGGCGCATTGATGTCCTGCATCCGCCGACTCAATCTCAAGGGTGGAGGCCTGCGCATGATCGCTCTGCAACAGCAACCGACGGCGATGTTCAGGCTTGTGCGCATGCACAAAGTTGTGGATACGTTTGAGACGTTGAATGATGCGGTGGCGGGGTGGTAAGGTGAACCGAGGGTTGCACTCCAATTACTCGTCTGTTCGAAACGCTACTTTAACGCGCGGCCCCGCCAGGTACTGCGCGATGAAAATATAGATGCCGCAGAAAAGCAACAGCATCACACCTGCGCCGATCATGCTGCCTAATTTGATTCCGTCCATCATTCCATCGGGTAATTTTTGCGGCTGCATGGCCATCGTGATGTCCAGAATTTTCGGTGTGATGTAGACCGTGCTGAACACGCCGCCCACAAGTGTCCACACTGCTGTGACACAGCAATAAATCACCATCCCTTTGCGCGCCCACTCTTTCATGCGCCACAGGCCCGATCCCAGCGCGACGGACACGGCAGAGATGAACCAGCCTACAATTCCGCTGACGACCGTGAAATAATACAACGCCGGATCGTTGCGCATGGCGTCGTGAATCGGATCTTTTGAAATGAATAGTTGCACAATACCAACGGGAGCGAAACACAGATTCAGTCCACCGAAAACCATCGCCAGCACGGCGATGATGGACACGCCTGTCGGTCGCGTCGGCGGCTCATAGTCGGCGCTGGGTTCGTTGTCGGGCAGGACTTCTTCCATGGCTCGCTCCTTAAAACACTTCTCACGTCGATTCATGCACGATAACCGGCTCAACTCATCCTGTCCACCGTTCAACGACCGATAAAACGCCACATTATCGCCCATTTCACTCAAGCCAGCCCCTACCCCTGTCCGATAATAAGGAGCTAGAAGACAACATTCCCGGGGGGGTAATCAGATGAAGTTGGAACACATGCGCGCAACAATTTTGCTCTGCGCGGCGGCAGCCTTGATGTCCTGCTGCGCTGCCGAAGACGGTCCATCCGATGGCGCACCCACATGGCTGCGCGAAGCCATCGCGAATCAAAGCAGCGAAGTCAAATCCAAAGACAAATTCAAAGGCAACACGCCGCCCGCCCAGCCTGCAAAAGTGCGTTCGGATGTCGAGAACTTACGCTTGAACCAACCGCAGCCCGGCCAAACTCCGGACCCGCGCGTGAAGCCGCTCGCATCCGAACCGGCGCCAAAACCGTGGCGCGGCGACGTGCCTAAAAAGGGTGATCGCATCGCCCCGACGAACGAACTTCCTGATGCCGATATTTTCGAATTACGGCCCGTCCGCCAGCCTGCCGCGCTTGCGCCCGTCGCGACAAGTCCCGCAGCCGACGTGATCGATTTGAACGCCTTGCAGACTTCGCGCGCCGAGATCGTGACTCTGCCCGCGCCCGATATTTCAGCGCGTCCCACAGCATCTATCGTCCGGCCTCGCCAGACTGTTCCCGCTGGCGCTCAAGTCGTCGCCGGAGTCGACGCGCTTTCGTCAGCTGACATCATCGAACTCGCCTCGCAACCGCGCTTGCCGCTCTCGCGCATCGAAGCGTTGTACAACGGTAGCCAGGGCTTAAGCCGTAACCGACGCCTCGAGCAGTTCGGCTACAAATCGTTCGTCGGTGGTGCGCGTTTGGAAGCGAATGTCCCGCCTGATCCGGAGTTCGTGATCGGACCCGGCGACGAAATTCGCATTAAATCCATCGAAGCGTTTGAATTCGATAAGACGCTCATGGTCGACCGAGACGGCACGATCTTCATTGACAAAGACAACATCGGCCCGATCAAAGTCGCGCAACTTCGCAACAAGGATTTGTTCGATATCATCCGCGCTAAAATCGCCGCCCAAAAAGGCGCGAACAAATTCACGCTCGATGTCTCGCTCGGCAAATTGCACGGCATCCGCGTCCGCGTGGACGGCTTCGTCAAACAGCCCGGCTTGCAGGTGCTGACCGCCAACGCGACGCTGACTGACGTGTTGCTCGCGGCCGGTGGGCCCACGAAAGACGGCACGCTGCGCGACATCGTCATTCAACGCCTGGGGCGCGCGGATATTCACGTCGATCTCTACAGCATGCTCGCCACCGGCAATACCATCGCCGATGCCGTGCTGCTCTCGAATGATCGCGTTTTCGTCGGGCCGATTGGTGCGACCGCTGCCGTGATTGGACCAGCGGGCAGTGGCATTTACGAATTGATCGACAACACCAAGCTGGCTCAATTGATGAACTACGTCGGTCGCCTCACCGCATTCACGCAGCTCAATAACGTCTAAATTGAACGCACGAACGCCAACACGCGCCGGGACGTTCAGTCGATTGATTACACGAAGCAAGCCACCGCGTTCCCGGTTCAGGACGGAGACGTGATCGCGTTCAATCAGATTAATACGGTTCTGAATGATACCGTCGCGATCTCCGGAGCGGTCATTCGTCCCGGGACGTATCCGTTCACTGAAGGCATGTCGGTCATCGAACTCATTCGCAAAGCCAGCGGCTTCCAGCTCGATGCCGCGTTGGACCGCGCCATGATCATCCGCCCGTTGGGCACCGCCGCGTCGTATGACATCATGCCCGGTGATCGCGCTGCGAGTACGCGCGAAGAAATTATTTCTATCGACCTCGCCGGGATTTTGGCTGGGAATAAAGACGCTGACATCAAGCTGCAGCGATTGGATTCGTTGAAGATTTTCACACATCTCGAAACGCGCGACGACGGCACCGTGCGCATCACCGGTGGCGTTCGAAAGCCCGGCGTCTACAAACTCACGGCCAATCTCTCGCTCGGAGAACTGATCCGGATTGCGGGAGGCCCGACGACCGACGCATTCCCCGGCGAAAGCAAAATCGTGCGACTGAAACGGACCGTGGACGATACGCAGATGAACGTGAGCAACTACCGCTTCCGCTTGGACGACGTGTTACGCCGCCTCGCGGATTATGATTTACTGCTCGAAAATCAGGACCAGATCGTGATCAAGCGGGTGCAGTCGATGCAGGTCTCCGTGCGCATCGGCGGACGCGTGCCGTTCCCTGGAACGTACATCCTTCAAGACGGTGCGAAGATTTCAGACGTGCTCGCTGAAGCGGGTGGACTGTTGCCCGACGCGGATCTCCGAGCTGCCGTGTTCACGCGCAAAAAGATTCAGCAACTCCAGCAAGCGCGTCTTGATGACTTGTTTACACGCATGGATCAACTCTTCGGCGACGGACGTAACCGCGTCATCCGCGACGGACGCAACAATGAAGGCATCGCCGCGCATCTGTCGTATCTGGGTCTTGGGAATTTGTCGAACAGCATCGAACGTTTCCAAGCGCGCGGACGGCTCGTCATCAATATGCTGTCCAACTGCTTTATGGATTCGCATGACAACGTGGCGCTCGAAGACGGCGACGAGTTGTACATCCCGCGCCGCGAAAATATTGTCATGGTGCTGGGCGAAGCGAACTACCCGAACGCGTTCGTCTGGAAGAACGGCATGTGCGTCGGTGATTACTTAAACAAAGCCGGCGGCCTGTTGCCTGAAGCGGACAAGAAACAAATCTACGTGGTCATGGCGAATGGTGAAGTGTTTTCCGAAGCGAACAAGAATATGTTCGGCGGCAGCATCTCCAACTTCCGCCCCGGCCCCGGCGACACCGTCTTGATTCCGAAGAAGCCGCCGAGCCGCAGTGCACTCAATAAAGCGTCGGACGTCACGCTGCTGATTCGTCAGATGGCCGAGACCGGTCTAGTCGGCGCGTCGATTCCGCAAGCGTTCTCGAACCGAAATCCAGCCAACGTGTCATTGGGTTTGAACTCGAGCAACCAATCGCCGCCTGACATCATCAACAACCAGTCGTCGGACCAATTCTACAACGACGCCCGGCAGAACCAACAGAATCTGATCAACCAAAATCAGATTCAAAATCCGAACCCGATTCAGTATCAAAGTCAGTATCAGAATTTGAATCAGGACCGGTAGGGTCATCAGAACGTAAACGGAAGACGCGGCATTGAATGGAGACATTCAATGCCGCGTTTGTTTGTAGGCGAAAACTACAACGATGCGATAACTCAGATCAACGAACGATGGCCATTTTACCCCGAAGGGGTCCAAGCCATTAGCCGGTGGTTGAGCGCAAAGCGCGATACCACCGGATACAAATGTAAAATGAACCCGCATCCCGAAGGGATGACAGTAGGCTGAGTCGAAACATGCTGTCATCCCTTCGGGATGGGGATGACTTCGTGACGGTTCCGGTGGTATCGGCCTGCGGTCTCAACCACCGGCTAATGGCTGCGATCCCTTCGGGATTAATACACATTCAAATTCATGTTTGGTCGAGTGCGCAACAGCAAGGAGCAGAGTACTGCTCCTTGGCACCCGATCTGATCGCTGATTTAAATTATCTGGAAGTACGAATTATAACGAGGGCGGAATGCGGGATGGGGGTGGGACACTTTTTTGATAGGTGTCCAGTTTTGCGACATTGGCTGCTGGGGACTTGACGGCATCGGTTGAACGCGTGTGCGATGACGGAGACGGTACGTCCAACGCCATTGGGTCAGCGGCAGGCTTTGCCGGCGTTTCGTTTGTATGATGAGACGAGTACGATGGAATTTCGCCGTCGCCATATGAGCCATTGCTGTACGGATCTGACGTCGTCGTTTCGTTCGACGATGGATTTATCGTGTTGTCCAACGATGGAATCGTGGTGTTGATTTCGGACTCAAGCTTGCGCTTTTCGTTTTCAAGATGCGTCGCCGCTGACTCCATTTCGCGTTGGATGTCAGCGGTCGCTTCGTTGATCATTTTTTTGTATCGAAAATATTCCTTCGCCAAGTTACGAGCAATCAGCGGAAGGTCCTTTCCGAACAAAAGCAACCCCACCAACCCGAGGAAGAAGATCGAGGTGGCGTTGAGGTTGTTGAGGATGGCGAGCGGTAAATACATAAAAGGTCTTTGATGAAAAGGTGCCATCACAAAGCGGCGAAAACAATGTGGCGCCGCAGAACATCTACTTTCTCTTAAAGAGAATATGTCCGAACCGAAAATATGTTTTAGCCATCCATCGTGCGATCAGCGGCAGATCCTTACCGAACAACAACACTAACACTAACCCGTAAGCTAGAATTGTGATGTAGTTTTGATATACGAGTTCTGTTAAAGCAGGACACATAATCACTCATCCATCGTAAAACACCATTTGTCAATGGCGATTCAGATGCAATTGCACGATTATTAAACGCTTACTTCTTTTCGGCTTCATCCTTCTTGGCCTGAGCCGCCACTTCTTCTTCGCCGGCTTTCACGCCCTTCTTGAATTCGCTGACGCTGGAACCCAAGCTGCGCGCGACTTCAGGCAACTTGTGACCGAAGAACATGAAGACGACGACCAACAACAACAAGATCACCCACGGGCTTTCCAAATTTGCAAGAATCAGACTCGGCATGATATTTCTCCTTTTATCGTTGTGCGACAGATTCTCAAACCGCCTTTTACGAACTGAGACGCTTCAAGTCTCTCTTCCTTCACAGTATACCCCAAACGATCCGTCATTCAAAAAGAAAGCCAAACAAAATGCGGGAATCACATAATTGACTCGGCACGCTTCTCGACTCAATCGCCCAATACATCTTTCGGAGCGTATTTCCAAATCAATTTCATCGAACCGGGTTTCAGATCGCCTTCCATATGGGCGATCCCGGCGCGCTTGAATTCGAGGTCGCCATCCTCGATTCCGGTGAGTTCGCTCAGAATCAATCCGCAATCAGGCTCGTGGCCCACAGTCATTAAACGATTTGGCGGCGGGTATTTTAACGCGTACTTCATTATGTCGCGCAGGTCCGCACCACATTGTAACGAATCGACGATCTTCACGTTCAATCCCAGCACCGCTGCGGCAATCTCAGCCGTCTGCCGAGCGCGGGCGAGCGGGCTGGACCAAATCGCATCGACAGTCAACTCGCCGCTTGCCTTGAGCGTCTTCAGGATTTCGTGCGTCCGCGTCAGTCCTTCATCCGTCAACGGGCGGTCGAATTCCGAACCATTCCACTCCGATGTGTCGTATGCAATTCCGTGCCGCATAATATACAATTTCATGTGTTAAGTCCCGATTCGTCTGGCCCGATTCTTGATTGATTCAACTCATGCCGCTTACTTGCGTGCGCGGCTCTTGTCATTCGCAACGCGGTTGCGAATGTCGCCTCTATTCTATACTCTGTCGTACGAGGTGTTGAAAATGCGACTACGATTTTTAATCTTTTCGCACATTATTTTCGTGTGCGCCGCCGTCCGCTGCGCGGAGCCTGATGCGCCCGCCATCGGCCTGCGCCCTGCCCCGCTCTCGGACGTGTCACGTCTCGCGTCGAAGCTCAAAGACCCCGACGCTGTTAAAGCCTGCGCCGCCGCGCGTGAATTGGGCGAAAGCCGCCAGCCCGTTGCGGTCGTTCCGTTGCTTGGATTTTACACCGACGGCGATGGCGAACGCCGCATTGCTGCCGTCAAGGCATTGAGTGCTTTAACGCAATGGGGAGCCGCAAAAAAAACTGAGACGCTTTTGGCGATTTCACTGCGCGACGCCATGCACACAATCCGACGCCAGGCCGCGCGCGAGGTGGCCTTAACTGACGGTGTGGACTCGGCGTTGAAACGCCTGGTCGGTGCTGCCACCGATGCGAAAGCGTATTCTGCCATTGAACGCAACCGCGCGACGCATCATGCGGCTGCCATCGCCGGGATGAAATCCGCAACGTTTTTACGTGAGACACTCTCGTCGCCGGACATCGAACTCGCGCTCGCCGCCGCCGAAGAATTGGGCGAATTCCGCGACATGCTCGGAGCCGACGCGCTGATCAAAGCGCTTGGACCGGATCGCCCGGAACTGCAAGCCGCCGCCGCTTCCGCGCTTGAACGGATGAGTGGAAAAGCGTACAGATTCGACCTTCTGAAATGGGCTGAATGGCGCATGTCGTTGCGCGATGATTTCGGAAAAGAATCCACGACAGCTGCGTCGAAAGAATCGTCTGAATACGGAAAACCGTCCGACTATCCGCGCGAGCAGTGGCCTGCCGACATCGTGATTGCATTCGACACGACTGCAAGTTTTCTGCACACGTGGCCGGAAGTCAACCGATCGTTGACCGCAGTCCTGCGCGAACTCGCCCGGACCGAACCGTCGTTACGCATCGGCCTGATTCGTTACCGCGCGCTGGACGCTCGTGTGACGTTGAAGTATACGCTGCAACCCACCCCGCTTACTTGGAACGCGGCCTCGATTGAAAAGGAACTTTCCGTCGCATCGTTCGGCGGCGGGTCGGGCGCGTTGCATGCGGCGTTGCGCTACGCGGTCAACGGGATGGTGTGGCGCGAGCGCTCGCGAAAATCGATTCTCATCATCGGTGATGATTCGCCCGTTTCGACCTCCGAAGACCCTCTCAAAGCCGCGCTGCAATGGACGCGCGACGCGGCATTCATCGACGGGATTCAAATCAACACGCTGTACGCCAAGACCACGGCGGGCGAGGAGAACAGGCAGACGTACCGCCGCCTCGCTTTCTCCGGTATCGGCCGCTTTTACGAGTACAATAAAGCGGAGCGGCACCTCGTTGAGATGAGCGCTGCGACCGTGGATGTTAAAGGCAATGAACTGCCCGGCGATACCGCAAAAAAATGGTTTACGCCTCGCGAAAAGTAATAGAAGGAGCGTTCATAACGTCTCGTATCGGAGAAACACCAGTCGTGAAAATTCGAATCAAATTGCTGGGCCAAGCTCGCGCCGCTGCCGGCATTGACTGCGACACACTTGAGTGCGAACACGCTCCCAGCATCGCCGATGTTTTGCACGCACTTGCGGCCAAGCACGGCCCAGCACTGCAACGTCTGCTGCTCGACGAGCATGGCGCACCGCAGGCGTCGGTCATGCTTTTCGTTAATGATGAGCAAGTCGTTGGCGGGACGGCAAGCATATTGAGCGATGATGATGACGTGACCATTATGCCGCCGATTTCAGGGGGGTGATGTTTATTGTTCACGAATTCAATTCGGTGCGATGACTTCAGCCGCGCTAGCGGCGGCAAATTCAAGTAAAGTTATGAAAGCGTTGAGCAATAAGACTACGTATTCCTACTCCGGCACACTCTCCAGCGCCGCCGTGATTTTGATTCGCTCCGGTCCTTTCGGCACCGTAAAATCAGCCACGCCCCGGATCGACTCGACCGTCGATTCAGTCAACGGATAACTCACCACAATCGACACGTCGCCCGAGTACGTCGACGTACCCACATTATCCAATTCGAAATCAACGCGCCCTGTGATCGTCGCGAATCGATGTTTATCGTCTTTCCCGGCAGACTTGAACGCCAAGTTGCCCTCAATTTTCCGAAAGCCGCCTTTGCCGTCCATGATCGCCGCCGGATACATCTGTTCCAACCACGGCTTCAAATCCGTAGCACTCAACGTTCGCTCCCCATCCGGATACGCCAGCGTTTTTCGTAGATCGCCCGACATCGGTACAGCCTCAACAATCGGAGTGCCGTAATGGTTCATCCGGTTTTGTTCAGCCGTCAAATAAATCCGCACGCCATTAGGTTTGCCCGGCCCGCAGACCGTCGGCAACGTCAGCACCTGTTTTTCAGGCGGGACAAATTTCGGCAGCGTCAAGCCACTGACAAGCTCTTCGACTTGGCGTTTGAAATCACGCCCTTGCGATTCAGGATTAAATCGAAATTCGCCGGGACGAACATGAGGAATCGACCCGCGCAAATGCTTCCCGTTTTCGTCCAAAAGCACCAGTGCCATATTGATATGCCGCCCACCAAAATCAGCCGCCGAATACACGTCGCGAATATCGGCAGGCATATCCTCTACCGTCCGCCCACTCCACCACGTGACAATAAATGGGCGGATCGTATCGAGCGTCGCAGGCCAGGCGAGGGAACTCCCCCGCACATGATCCATATTCGCTCACGTGTGTCCGCTGAAGAAATTCGTCCCAGCCGTAATATTGGTATTGAGAATCACAAGAATCGGTCGGTGTTCCTTCGCTGCACGTTCCTTCGCGTCCTTTAAATTCATGCACCAATCCAAGCTGAAAAACGCCAGCCGTTTTGCATCCGGTTTAGCCGCATCAAACCGAGCCGAAATCCGCCTAGCCGCATCGTCCTCGGCAAACATCGCGAACGACAGCGTAGCAATCAAAGAGAGTATGAACAAACGCCGCATGATGAGTCTCCTTCTATGAGGCACGAGTACGAAAATTCTGACGAATTACATACCCCCGAGGTGACGGAAAAGTCAACGATTTGATTTATGCACACGCTCGCCCGTCTCTAAATACACGGCATTTGTTTGGGATGATTCCCTCGATTTCATTGACGATTTTATGTCATTGTATAAGGTACAGTCGGTTAGTCGTCCGCGAAAAGGAACACATGTCCACGAAATTGGAATTGGTGGTGACACGGGATCCCGCTTCGATCCCCCTGCCCAATGCGCCTTCGCGCATTGATCTGGCCGTGCACGTCAATAAAGAAAACGCCGTGCTGCTGGGCCGCGAAGAACGCTGCACACTCATGTTCCCGTCCGAACGCGTCTCGCGCCAGCATTGCCTGATCTGGCGTGAAAAAGACAAAGTCTTCGTCCGCGATTTAAAATCGCTCAACAAGTCCTACCTTAACGGCGTAGCGCTCTCGCCCGAAAAAGATTACCAGGTGTTACCAGGTCAGATCGTCTCCATGGGCGGCCCCACTGGTCCTTCGAAAGTAAAACTCGAAGCCTCCGAAGCCATGCTCACCGTCGTGCCCTCGCTGGCTGGCGTCGGTTTTGAAGACGACGAACCCGGCGGCGCATTCGATGCCACACTGAAGCTCAAAGACTTCACTGCCGACGACAAATCAGTTTTGCAGAGCCGCTTGAAGTGCATCTACGAAGCCAGCCACGCCATGACCGAAGCCCAAACGCTGGGCGACATCGTTGAGATTTGTCTCGACCAATTAATGGCCGCGTTTCCCGACACCTGCAACGCCCTGATGGTGCTCTACAGCCGCACTGGCGAACTGCCTACCGTCATCAAACGCAATGCCCGACAAGTCGTCAACTACACGCCCGAAGGCCTCGCCTGCGCGCGCTTCCGCTCCGATGTGTCCTGGGACACGCGCGAATTGAAACTCTCGCGCACGATTCTCAACCGCGTCAAAAACGAAAAGATCGCCTTCTGGATCAACGCCAAAGACCTCAAAACATTGACCGCGTTCAAGAGCGCCATCGGCGTCGAAAGTTTCACCAAAGTCAACGCCTTGATGGCGTCGCCAATGATCTCAGGCGATAAAAATCTCGGCATGATTCAACTCTTCAGCACCGGCACGTTCAACGATGAAGACGTCAATATTTTGCGCCTGCTCTCCGCGCTCACCGGCTTGATCGTCCGCAACATTGAGCTCGCGTTCACCGCCCTCGAAGAGCAGACGCGCCGCTCGAATTTGCAACGCTTCTTCGCCCCCTCCATCGCCGAAGGCCTGCTCAACGGCACACTGCAAGCCAAACTCGGCGGCGAATTGCGCAACGGCACCATCTTCTATTCCGACATCTGCGGCTTCACGCGCCTCTCCGCCGACATGCGCCCCGAAGACGTCGTCGGTTTGCTCAACCGCTATTTCACTGTCATGCAACAACTCGTCTTTCGTCGGGGCGGGTCAGTGGACAAATGCGCGGGCGACCAGATCATGGCGTTCTGGGGCGTCCTCGGCGACCTCCCCGAATTCTCAGCCCACGCCGTCGCCGCCGGTTTGGAAATGCAAATCGCAGTCTTCGAATTCAATCGCGACGAACCCGGTCGCTCCGGTTTCACCTTGCCCCCAGGCGGCCTGGCGCATGGCATCGGTTTGAACACGGGAAAAGTCTGCGCCGGAAATATCGGTGGCGCTCAGAAGATCGAATTCACCGTCATCGGCGACGTCGTCAACGTCGCGAACCGCATTGAATCAGCGGCGGGACGCGGGCAGGTGTTCGTCAGCGAATCAACTTGGTCTGCGATCCAACACCGCTCATTCGGTTTCAACTTACCACCGGTATCGATGCGCAACGTCCGCCTGTGCCCTAAACTGATCGCCATTCGCGGCATCGTCCCACCAGGTGTGCCGGGAGCCGTCTTCAGCATCGATGACATGCTGCTGAATCTACCCTGCGAAATCCACTGCGGAAGCGCCGCGCCCGTCGAAGCGCTCGTCACTGGCTTCAAACGCAAAGACAAAAATCGCGGCGCATTTGTGATGCAAGTCAAGACACCGTTGACGCCCGACGCGGAATGCTCCATCGAATGGCGCATCCCCGAAACGAAACAATTCTCAGCCTTAAAAGGTCGGGTGCTGCGTTCTGAAATTCTGCCGAAATTCAACGGCGACGAAAGCGCCGTGCCGCTGGCCTCCGACGCCCGCTGCGGACTCGCCCACGAAGAACCACGCCTCGCGCCCGGCACAGCCGTGATTCACGTCGACGAACTCTCCCCCGAATGGCTCACGCTCACCCCCAATTCATTGCGCGATTCGGACTATAAATCCGAGCACGAGATTATACGATAAAGTAGGTATCAGATTTATCGCTCACAATGCGATATCGGTATCGAATCAGGTGATTGTCGTGAATTGTTTGCCGTTAGCCCCGAATGGGGCGAAATAATGTAGCCCAGGGCGTAAGCCCTGGGTTGAAATATCAAGCGAGTTAAAAGCCCTGAAGGAGCGACATAAAGTGTTGAATCACAGAACGCCTCAACAATTTATACCGCCGCATTGCGGCTCTCAATTCGCGTCACATCCAAACCCAGGGCTTACGCCCTGGGCTACATTATTCCGCCCCTTCGGGGCTGTACAGCAAGCGCAATGATGTGACTTGTTTTTAAAACAGTTTGAAGGCTACGCGTGACCCCGCTCATTCCTTCAAAAATACTTTTTGAAAAGACCGAATTTGACATGAATAAGCCCGAAACGGCACCGTCCAAATTACGTAACGATCCTGCGGTTCCTCCATCCGCCACTCCGGCTAATACCGGTGCTAACGATGGTCCGAGCACACAGGCAGTCAGCACTCAAGAAGATGGACGCTGGGTAGAGCAGGCGTTGAACGGTGACGCCCAAGCGTTCGAAGCATTGTTCACCAAGCACCGGCAAGGCGTTTTTGCCGTGGCGTGGCGGTTGTTGCGAGATGAAGACAAGGCGTTGGATGTGGTTCAAGACGCGTTCGTCAAAGCGTATGAACAACTCGAAAAATTGCGCGGCGACTCGCGCTTCTTTCCGTGGATCCGGCGCATTGCGATCAACTTGTCGATCGACCGATTAAGACATTCGAAACGCGGCGTGGAAGTCTCGCTGGACGAACACCGCGTGGCAGGAGGCGACGAATCCGGCGAGGACGCGTCGGGCGTCAGTATCGCCCGCAGCAGCGTCGAAAGCCCAACGCGGCGCGCGGAATTGTCCGAATTCAGCGACGCGTTCAGCGTGGCGATTCAAAAGCTGTCCGAATCGCACCGCACGGTTTTCATGCTCCACGCGTCCGAAGGTCTCTCCTACAAAGAGATCGCCGAAACGCTGAATTGCAACATGGGCACCGTGATGTCGCGCTTGTTCTACGCACGAAAACGATTGCAGGAATTGCTGGGACCGCATTTGTAACTGTTCGGAAATTGTGTCGTACTTTTTTAAAACACGTGGTTGAAACTCAACCGAAAGGCCCATCGCACGAGCACGGTGTGCGGGACGCAGATGATTTGGAGCACGACGATGACGAACGAAGACCTGCTGAAACTAAGCGCCTACGCGGACGATGAATTAACCGCTCCTGAGCGCGTGGAACTGGAAGCGAAACTGGAGCGCGCCCCCGCGTTCACACAGACGCTCGCAGCCTTTAAAAAGCTGCACACCGCCGCCCGGAACGAAACGATCCCGTCGCTGTCGTCCGATGCCTCCGAAACCCTCTGGCCACTGATCGCCGAGCGTTCCTTATCCGTCCCCGCACTCGACGCCGAACGCCTGAACCAGTTCGCCGCATCCGAATCCGTTCCGGTCATTTCGAATGATCGCTTCACCGCCACGTGGAAGGACATCAAGCTGTCCACCTCCGCGCGCCGCGAAGCCGCTCCCCGCGTCCAACCCGAAAAGTGGGACCGCGCGTGGAATACGATTTCAGCCCGCTCCACAGCAGTTAAAAAAATCGATTCGACAGAACGCATTCGCCCGGCCAAAGCGACATCACCCTTTTCCTACGCGTGGAAATTTGCGGCGGGAATCGGTTTGGCTGCATCGCTATACATGATGTTCGGAATACCCGGATTGACGCCTCAACCGACACTCAATCCAGAACCTGTTCAACCCATCGTGGCGGTAAGTTCCATGAGCATCCCGGAAACGCAGGACGATAATTACGGTGTCCGCGTCCGCTTCGTGCCGGGAAGCAGCGATCCGGTCGTGACGCTGTATTATAAATCGGCGGATCGAGTCAACGGACTCATGAGCGGCGATTTGGACACTGATCAATAACGTAAATGACAAAAGTGACGTACGCGGCGGACTTGAAAACCGCTCGATTGTGTTAGGATAGATGCTGACTTGAAGAGAGGCTTGTGCGTGAGTGGGATGAATCGTTCGATACCGTTTTTTCTAAAATTCATGATGGCATTGGTGGCAAGCGCGATGTGTTGCGCCGCAGTCAAAGCTGAAGCAATCAACGTCCAAACCGTGGTCGCCAGCGAACCGGGGAAACCCGGCGCGATTCCAGCCGATCTGGCCCGATACAAGGCACAGCTGGCCTCGAGCGCGTTCTCTAAATTCACCAACGGCGGCGCGCAATCCGTCACACTTTCCGCCGCCACGCCTAAAGCCTCCGCCCAAGTCGGCGGTTTCTCGCTGGAATTGTCGCGCCAGGGTGCCGCTAAAGTGGACGTCACTGTCCGCGAAAAAACCAAGACCGGCGAAAAAACGGTCTTCGGCCCGATCACCTATCAGTTCTCAAAAGAGAAAACCAAGCAACTCGAATTGCCCACAACCAAAGGCGCCTACATCGTCTTTTTAACTCTCGAATAAAGAGCCGCGCACGCCAGTAAGCGGCCTGGCGGTGTTCGTTGCCGCTTACTAGCGTGCGCGGCTCTTTAAAACCCGAAACGCGAAACCCGAAACCTTGAGCGCATCCAAACGCTTCGACGCCCTCTACCTCAGCCTCGCCGCCGTCGCGGTGCCATACTTTCTGTACCGCCGCATCAAAGGCAAACTCAGCGCCCCCTTCAGCGCCAAAATGGGCCACGTCTCTGAACGTGAATCCGGGCGCAAACGCATCTGGATTCACGCCGTTTCCGTCGGCGAAGCAACCGCCGCAGAACCGCTCGTCAAAGCTTTGAAAGCCGAATGGCCCGACGCCGACATCGTTATCTCCACCACAACCGTGACCGGCCAAGCCGTCGCCGAAAAACGCTACGGAGCCGCACACGTCGTCTACTATCCGCACGATTTTTCATGGACCGTGAAACGCTTTTTAGACCGCATCAAGCCATCCATTGTCGTCCTGATGGAACTTGAAGTCTGGCCCAACATGACCGCCGAAGCCGCCGCACGCGGCATCCCGATTCTGGTTGTCAACGGTCGCATCACCGAACGTTCAGCCAAGCGCTACAAGCAAGGCTGGGCCTTCGTGCGCGGAGCATTCGTGCGCGCAACCCGCTGGTTGGTCCAGACCGATGAATACGCCGACCGCCTGAAACATCTCGGCGTCGATCCCGCGCACGTCATCGTCTCCGGCAACATCAAATACGACGCCGTCGACACCGCCCCGCCTTCGCAATCCCATCGCACCGCGCTCCGCACCGAACTCGGCATTGCGACGGACGCGCCCGTCCTCATCGGAGGCAGCACCCATCCCAGCGAAGAAGCCGCGCTGCTCGACTCCGTCAAAAAACTCCAAGCGTCTACCGCGCCTGGATTGCGCCTGATCCTCGTCCCGCGCCACCCCGAACGCTTCAACGCCGTTGAAGACGAAATTCGCGCCGCCGGATTCGTCTGTATTCGCCGCAGCGCCATGCAAAACCCCCAGGACATCGCGCCGCCGTCCCACGTAATTTTGGTCGATGTGATGGGTGAATTAAAGCGCATGTATGCAGCCGCAGATGTCGCTTTCGTCGGCGGCTCACTGATCCCACACGGCGGCCAAAACGTGATGGAACCCTGCGGTATGAGTGTGTCCCCGTCATCCACGGTCCGCA
>Ga0194061_1001085_pt1 | contig 16326 bp, 13 predicted proteins | sample SepL2221m_MetaG_FD_163423 | JGI IMG/M metagenome (GOLD analysis project Ga0194061, IMG submission 163423) | Anoxic zone freshwater microbial communities from boreal shield lake in IISD Experimental Lakes Area, Ontario, Canada - Sep2016-L224-21m | ecosystem: Environmental > Aquatic > Freshwater >... | reverse complement strand
AAGGGCTTGATTCCGCCCTACGTGGTGTTGACCGAACCGCAGGGCCGTTTTTCCGAAGCGGGTTTTCTGGGCTCAAAATACAAACCCTTCGCTACCGGAGGTGATCCGGCGGCGGCGCGGTTCAACGTCGAAGGGGTGGTGGCCCAGGGGATTACCGAGCAACGCCAGAAGGACCGTCGTGCCCTGATGCATGAGCTCAATACTCTGGCGCGATCCCTGCCTGATGACCCACAAATTCAGACCTTACGACAGGCTGAACAATCCGCCTACGATCTGATCCTCGGTGATGCGGGCAAAGTCTTTGACCTCAGCGGAGAAAAGGACGAATTGCGTGAGCGCTACGGCCGCACCAAATTCGGGCAATCCTGTCTGGTGGCCCGGCGCCTGGTGGCCAGTGGGGTGCCCTATATCACGATCAACTATGGCGGTTGGGATACCCACAAGCAACATTTCCAAGCTATGCGGCGCATGCTGCCGGAATTGGATAAAGGCTTGTCCACATTACTGCAGGACTTGGCGGAGCTTAAGTTGCTGGACAGTACCGTGGTCATGTGCTGTGGCGAATTTGGCCGCACGCCCAAAATCTTATGGGAAGCCCCTTGGGGTGGTGGGCGTGGACATCACGGCGCGGTATTCTCGGCGCTGGTGGCCGGTGGTGGTTTCAAAGGTGGCAAAGTGGTGGGCGAGTCGGATGCGCGGGGTGAAAAAGTCAAGTCCCGCCCCGTGTATCCCTGCGACCTGATTACCAGCGTCTATGAGCTGCTGGGCATTGACCCCAATGCCAAGTTGCCACATCCCGAAGGCAAAGATATCCGCGTGACGCCCATGTCCAGTGACGGGGTTAAAACAGGCGGAGGCCTGCGCGAGATAATGTAAGCAAGGAAGTATTGATGACGCGTCCCTATGGGGCCATATTCGTGAGTCTGCTGCTCCTGTTGCTGGCGACCGCTGCGCCGGCACAGAATATCCCGCACAGCGCGTACGTCTATCCGGCCGGGGGTCGCGTGGGCACCACGTTTCAGGTTGTGCTGGGTGGACAGTTTCTGGACGGGGTATATGATGCCCGCGTCTCTGGTGCCGGCGTACAGGCCAAAGTGCTCGAACACATCAAGCCCCTGACCGCTACGCAGCACTTGCTGCTGCGTGATCAACTCAAAGAATTGCAGGATCAGAAAGCTGCGGCCAGTGGCACAGCGCCCCCGAGTACCCGGCCCAGTACCCAACCCGCCACCCAGCCCACCACGCGTCCCAAGTGGACGGCGGAGGATGAAGCGAAAATACTGGAAATACGCAAAAAATTAGCCACCTTTGTGCCGCGCAACAAGATGACACCGGCCCTGGCTGAAACTGTGACGGTGGAAATTACCATCGCGGCAAAGGCCACACCCGGCTGGCGCGAATTACGTCTGGAAACGCCCAATGGTCTGACCAATCCGCTGCCGTTTGCACTGGGACAATACGCCGAATGTACCTATAAGCCGGCCAAAAGCGCCCCCGAACCGCGTCCCGGACCAAAGCCCAAGAATGCACCACCCGAACCGGACATGATGAACGTAACACTACCTGCCATCGTGAATGGTCAGATCATGCCTGGTGAAGTGGATCGCTTCCGTTTTAAAGCCACCAAAGGGCAGCGGGTGGTGCTTGCCGTGGCGGCCCGCACTTTGATTCCCTATATCTCCGATGCCGTGCCCGGCTGGTTTCAGGCTACGGTGGGGGTGCTGGACGCCAAAGGTAACGAGGTCGCTTATGCTGATGACGACCGCTTCAATCCCGATCCGGTCATGTGCTATGAAATACCCAACGATGGTGAATATACGGTGGAACTGAAAGACTCGCTCTATCGGGGACGCGAAGATTTTGTCTACCGTATTACAGTGGGGGCGATACCCTATTTGACCGGAGCCAATCTGTTGGGAACCGCAGTGGGCACGCAGGCCAATGTGATACTAAAAGGCTGGAATCTTCCAACCACCAATCTGGTCTTTGATGCCCGGACCAAAACCCCCGGCATTTATCCGATCACGGTGGCCGATTCCGCAGGCAATATTTCCAACCGCCTTTCCTTCGCGGTGGATGCCGGGGTCGAACGCGGTGAGCAGGAACCCAATGATCAGATCAGCAGCGCGCAGGCCGTTACGTTACCCATCATCATTAATGGGGTGATAGATAAACCCGGCGATAATGATGTATTTTCCTGTGCGGGGCACGCCGGTGATGAAATCGTGGCGGAAGTGATGGCACGACGCTTGGGTTCACCGCTCGATTCCATACTCAAGATCACCGACGCCGAGGGCAAGGCGCTCGCCTTGAATGATGATCATGAAGATGTGGGCTCGGGGCTTACCACGCATCACGCCGACTCGTACCTGCGGCTCAAACTACCGGCTGATGGCGTCTATTACATCCATGTGGCCGATACCCAGCATAAGGGTGGTCCCGGTTATCCGTATCGGCTGCGGATCAGCAAACCCCAGCCTGATTTCCGGTTGCGTGTGGTACCCTCGGCGCTGAATGTACGCGGGGGGGCCAGCGTGCCGCTAACGGTATATGCTCTGCGTCAGGACGGCTTTGCGGGTGAAATTGCGCTGTCCCTACCGGATGCGCCTGCCGGTTATGTCCTCAGTGGGGCCCGGATACCTGCTGGACAGGACCAAATCAAACTCACCCTCAAAGCGCCGGTTACCCCGACCGATGAACCGCTGACGTTGCGCCTCATGGGCAAAGCCAAACTTGATGGCCGCGAAATAGTACAGTCGGCGGTGCCGGCCGACGATATGATGCAGGCGTTCGCCTATCGGCATCTGGTGACCGCCCAGGAAATGCTGGTGGCCGTCTCCGCCCGACGGATAGCGAAAAACGACATGAAAATACTCTCTGCCACCCCGCTGATCTTTCAGCCGGGCAAGACCACGCAGCTTCAGATCAATGTACCCACTCAGATTCTGCTGGGGACGCTGGAGTTCGAACTCGCCGATCCGGTCGAAGGTATTACTATCCAACAGGTCGCCTCGTATCGTGATGGTAGTAAGATCATCCTCGCCTGTGATGCCACCAAAGCCAAACCCGGTTCGAAAGGCAATCTGATCCTGAATGCCGTCTTCCACATGACCCCCGGCAAGGATAAACCACCCGGCCCCCAGCGTCGTTTTCCCACCGGTACGTTACCGGCCATACCCTATGAGATTAATCCCTAAAGGACTACTGCATGACTGTTGTACATTCGTCGCAGATTCTTCGCCAGAGCACGGACACGATCTTTTCGACCATACTGTCCCGTGGCGACCATGACGAAATCTTTATTACCGCCCAGCCGTTGGCGCATGAGTGCCTGGATGCCTTGTTAATAAGGGTCGCACACGCTATTCTCGCACTGCAAGCCCAGCCAGTGGCGATGACCGTATTAACCACGGGCGTGGACCCGCAGCGTGCCCAGCAGACCCTGAACAACATTCTGGGAGGGATTTCGTTCCCCATCACATGGCTGATTAGCGAAGCCAGCGGGGGGAACCAGCCGGTGGGGGTGGAAGTACGGGCCCTGCGTGGTTGTCCGGTGCGACCTATCTACCTGCATGGCCGAGTGGTCGGTAGTGTTTGGGAAGATGCGCACGCCCGGCATTGTGAATTGGGCGACTTGCGTGCCCTCGACACCCAACGTAGCCCCGCTGCCCAGACGCGCGCGGTGCTTAATGATATGAGTGCGGCGTTGGCGCAAGCGGGAATGACTTTTGCGCAAGTCTACCGCACCTGGTATCGCAATCGCGCTATCTTGAGCTGGTATGATGATTTCAACCGGGTGCGCACCGAAATGTTCCGGCAATGGCGGGTCTTTGACGGTTTACTCCCCGCCAGCACGGGCATTAGTGCGGACAATCCCTATGGTGCTGCGCTGGTAGCGGGGCTGTGGGCCACGCAGGCCAAAACCCCCGAGGTCCGAGCGTATACCGTGGCCTCACCACTGCAAGACCCCGCCACGGATTATGGCAGTTCTTTCAGTCGGGCGGTGGAAGTGGACCAACGCGACCACCGACGGATTACGATCTCCGGTACCGCAAGTATTGACAAGCTCGGTCATACCGCCCACGTGGGCGATATTCATGCCCAAGTGGCTTTAATCATGCGGGTGGTCCACGCCATTCTGACCGCTCGGGGGATGGACTGGACGGATGTCACCCGTGGTCTGGCGTATTTCCGCCACGCCCAAGCCCAATCCGCCTTCGCGCAATGGTGCCAAACGCATGTGGTCGCCCCCATGCCGATCATCGTGTGCAATCACACCGTGTGCCGTGATGATCTGCTCTACGAAATCGAACTTGATGCGTTGACGATGACACCGGGCTAATTGGGCTGTGAATATATAATCAGTGCGGTGACAACAAATCAATTCTAAAACCATCCTACCCATGGCCATGTCGGTGGTATGGTGTCGGCGTAATTCACCCCGACCGGGGGCGCCAAGGCACGTAGAAATATTATGTTTTGGGATTTACCTACGCCATAGGGTTGTCATAGGGGGTGGGTATCATGCCACCATGTCGCTCTTGGAGGTAAGGGAGTATGACTCGGCTGGCGACCGGGGGCGTGGGGGCCTCGGTCGCCCCGAGTGGAGGGGTTTTTGATGCGTAGATTATTCACCGCGACTATGGGCTTTGCGGATGGCTTCAGCGACATGGCGATGGATATCCGCACTGTGGCGGAGTAGGAGCCATTCGGTCGCATAGGGTGCGGGTAATTGCGCGGCTGGAGGTGGCGTTGGCGTTGGTATGGGCGTATCGTCGGGGTTGGCAATGGGCTCATGGCAGATAAAACCAATGGTCCCCAGACCCAGTATCCGCTGTACCCACGGACGGATCAGTTCCATACGTTGGATTTTACGCAGGGGAATTTGTTTGATCTCCACCCGGCTAAGGCCACGGATGGTGATAATCCGGCGATCGGTCAGCAGATACGTATGCCCGGTCCAAACCAACAACGCCCAGATCAGCCGGGCCAGCATAACCAGCCCCAATCCGGTAAGAACCTGATCGTTGGCCACTAGATTCATGCGCTCGGCCAGCAATGCCACGAAATATCCGATGATCAACGTTAAAGCGCAAAATCGCACACTATGGAAGAAGATAAACCAAATGCTGGGCTTGAGCCATAACAACACCACTTCATCACCCATCAGTGTGCCTGCCACCACCAGCGACCCCGGCAGCGTCTGTGCGGGCAATACCGCCGACGAATCACCGGCCAAAGGCTGGCGGGTACAGGTTTCGGGTGGGGGCGTGGTGACCATAGGCATACGCCTCAGTTCGTTGTGTGACTGCGATAGACCACTTCGTGGAGCACACCGATGTAGGGCAGGTTGCGATAATATCCATTATAGTCCAGCCCATACCCGACCACGAATTCGTCGGGGATGTTAAAGCCGGAATAATCGGCCTGCAGTTGCTGGGACGTGGGGAGTTGCTTGGTCAGCAGCACGCACGTCCGTACACTGGCGGGTTGCTGGAGTGCCAGCCATTCCTGCACATGGCCCAGCGTGCGTCCCGTGTCCAGAATGTCATCCACAATCAGCACATGTTCGCCGGTAACCTTGAACGTGGGGGGCAGTATAAAACGTGGCCCTTGACTGCTGGTGGCGGTGCCGGGATAGCTGGAGACCGCCAGAATCTCAATCCGAACCCTACCCTGCAAATGACGCAGTAGATCGGCCGTGAAGACAATAGCCCCGGTCATCAGGGGAATTAATACAATTTTTTCATTGCCATAATGGGCGCTGATGGCGTGGGCGAGTTCGGCCACACGGGCCTGGATGCGATCGGCGGGGATGAGGACTTCCGCAATGTCTTGATGCATGGGACTCCCTAGCGTTTGCGGGTGCTGATGCTGCCATCGGCGTTGGCGATCATGACGGTATCCGTCAGGTTGATAAACAGGCCAGTTTCTAGCACGCCGGGGATGGTGTGCAGGACCGCATCAAGTTTGACCGCATCGGTGATGTAGCCGGGGGCTGGGAATTGGGCATGGAGCAGGGGATTGTTATTATCCGTGCGGTACCACGCTCCCGCCGCATCCAGGCGCACACTTACGGTCGCGCCCAGATCGGTCAGTCGCCGCCGCACCACCGGCAGGGCAAAATCCACCACTTCCACAAACACCGGAAATACCTGCCCCAAGTGGGCCACCACTTTTTCAAAGCCCACCAGAATAATCAGTTGCCGGGCCATGCAGGCGATTACCTTTTCCCGCAGTAAGTGGCCGCCGCCGCCTTTGATCAGTTGCAGATGGGTATCCACTTCGTCAGCGCCATCCATCGCGATATCCAGTGCGGTAACGGTATCCAGATCACCCAGCGGGATGCCCACTTCCCGGGCGACCGCTTCGGTGGCACGCGAGGTGGGGATGCCGACAATCTCCAGATGCTCACGTTTGATCCGTTCCCCCAGCGCCCGGACAAAGGCCTCCGCCGCCCGACCGGAGCCTAGTCCCACCCGCATACCGGTGGTAATGCGTTGCGCGGCCTGTTGGCCCAGATGCTGGAGTTGTGCGGGAGAGGCTTTGGCGGCGTTCATGGGCGAATGGTCCTCGGGCTAAAGAAACAAAATCACAGTGCTAAAGTATCAGGGGAGTTGGGGTAGATGGCAACCCGCAGCGCGGTTCGGCTGGGCCGGAGGGGCATTTTACCAGCCCAACCAGTGGCCGCCTTGATAGACCAGCACACCCGCCAGCCAGGCCATGGTGGTCATATAGACAAACATCAGCACCGGCCAGCCCCAGGATTGGGTTTCGCGTTTGACCACAGCCAGCGTGCTCAGGCACTGCATACAGAACACGAAAAAGACCATAAATGCCAAGGCTACCAGCGGGGTAACAATGGGCTGACCCGCATGGGGATGGCCCGCAGGCCACACGTCTTTCTGCATGGCCTGTTGCAGTGGTTGCGAGTTTTCGTCGGCTTCGCCCAAAGCGTAAATGATGCCCAGGGTCCCCACGGCCATCTCGCGGGCAAAAAATGCTCCGGTGACCGAGACGGTGAGTTTCCAGTCAAAACCCAGCGGGGTAAACACGGGTTGCAGTGTTTTACCCAGGCGTCCGGCATAGGAGTTGGCCAGTTCCGCTTGGGCCTGTTCATTGGCCAGGGTGGTAAGTTGTTCCTGAAAACTGAGGTACTGGGCGTCTGCGGGATCCGTGGTCGGCAACGCCGCGATCTGCTGGGTCAGGGTCTGGAGGGGGGCGGCGTAATGGTCGCTTATAGCGGAGGATTTGGGATAGCTGGTGGCCACCCACATCAGGACGCTGAGGGCGAAAATCACCGTGCCCGCACGGATCAGGAACTGCCAACTCTTATGCACCACGCCACTGATGACCGTGCGCGGTGCCGGCCAGCGATAGGGGGGCATTTCCAGTATAAAGGTCGGCGGGGGGCCTTTCAACAGCGTGCGTTTGAACAGCCACGCCATCCCAAAGGCACTGCCGGTGCCCAGCGCATATAAGCCCAGCATCAGCAGGGCCTGCTGCCAGGGCGCCCAGACGGCAAAGAAGGCCGCAATCATCAGATTATACACCGGCAGACGGGCGGAGCAGCTCATCAACGGCAACACCATAATGGTGGCCAGACGATCGCGTTTGTTTTCGATCACGCGCGTGCCCAGAATCGCCGGCACCGCACAGGCATAGCCCGATAGCAGCGGGATGAAACTTTTGCCATGCAGGCCGACTTTGCTCATGATGCGGTCCATCAGGAACGCGGCCCGCGACATATAGCCGGACTCTTCCAGAATGGCGATAAAGAAAAACAGGATCATGATCTGGGGCAGGAAGATGATCACATTGCCCACCCCCGCAACCACCCCTTTAATCAGCAGGTCGCGCAGCGATCCCTCCGCCATGTGGTCAGTAATCCATTTGGCCAGCTCGGTGTTGATCCCCTTGTCAATCAAATCCATCACCGGCTTCGCCCAGCGGAAAATGCTCCAGAACACCAGTGCCATCAAGCCCGCGAAGATCAGTAATCCACCAATCTTGTGCGTTAGAATTCGATCCAGCCGATCGCTGACATTACGACGGCGGGTATTTATCTGGCCGGAGGGCAACGCGGTGACCGTTTCCGCAATAATATTGCCGATCAGCGTGTAATGGGCTTCGACTTCCGCGCTGATGGCATCCACCCCCAGTTCCTGCAACTCCGCCATGGCCTCGGTCAGATAGGCCTGCACCCGCGGATTGCGGTTGTAGATATCCGTGGCTTCCAGATCGGGCCCGGTGGTGATCAGCATGTGGGCGTGATATTGCGCTGCGACCATACTCGCGGCGAGTTTCTCGTCCAGCAGGATTTGGGCCAGTTCATGGGACTTCTCGTCCAGAATTGGTGGCAGGGGCAGTTTGAGCGGTTGGCGCGTCCGTAGCGGTGCGGCGGCAATCGCCACCTTCAATTCATCCACCCCGCGGTGCGCGGGTATGCAGACCACAATCACCGGTACGCCCAATTGCTCCTGCAGTTTGGTCGCATTGACCAGTAGGCCCATCTCGACGGCGACATCAGCCATGGTCAACGCCACCACGGTGGGCTTGCCCAATTCCAATAATTGCGTGACCAAGTAGAGATTACGATCCAGATTGGAGGCATCGGCTACCGCGACAATCACTTCGGGGGCGGCCAGACCGGGCACTTCACCCAGCACCACTTGCCGGGCCACCAATTCATCCGGCGAACGCGCCACCAGTGAATACGTCCCCGGTAGGTCAATAATTCGCGCTGTATACTGGTCGGAACCGAGATCACACCGGCCTTCTTTGCGCTCGACTGTGACGCCGGGATAGTTGGCCACTTTCTGGCGCAGTCCGGTCAGGGCGTTGAAGAGCGTGGTCTTGCCGACATTGGGATTACCTGCGAGGGTGACAAGAATCTCACGCGGTTCGGTCAGGTTGGTCATGCTCGGGACTCACACGATTTCGATACACGCGGCCTCATCGCGCCGCAGGGATAGATGAAAATTACGCACTTTGATTTCCAGTGGATCACCCAGCGGCGCGCGGCGGATCAATTCCAGTTTGGTAGCGGGGGTCAGGCCCATTTCCAGCAAACGCCGCTTTACGCCGGCCTCGCCGGTAAGTTTGACCACTGTGCCAGTGGCTCCGATGGCCAAATCATTCAGGGTTGGCATACGACTCCTCAAGCAGCGCGATGCGCGGTATCACGAATGATGACAATTGCAGAGGCACAACGTCGTGAGATGGCGATGCGGCTGGTGCCCAGCGCCAGCATAATGGATTCGCCCGCGGAGATAACCTCGACTTTGGCGCCCTCCGCAATGCCCAGTTCGGCCATGCGCTTGCGACAACCCGCCTCGGAAAGTTTGACCTGCACAATGCGGCCGCGCTGGCCAATCGCCAATTCATCGAGCTTGATCATGCGCGAGAAAGTAGTCACCGGCGCGGCGGTCATACAGGCAGGGGGTACCGTGGGATTGATGGCGCTCATATTGGCTCCGTAAAGCGACACTCAGACCAAAACAAGACTTACATGTCTGCAATTGAAATAAGTATATCTAGATGAGACTTAGTGTCAACTAGACGGATTATTTTTTCTCCAATTACGCATTCGTGGGCTTGCCACTAAGATGATGCAAGTGGCCTATTTTGACCGGAGCTGTTTATGGCGAACTATTTTGCCCGTCGTCCCCATCACTTACGCTGGTTTTTGGGGCTTTGGGTGTTGGTCTTAGCTGGTGCGGGCTGGGGTCTGTTTCATCTGGCCTGGGCCCAGCCGGGCAGTTTGGCTTTGGACCCCCAGCCGGTCGCCACCCGGCCGGTGTATGACGCCTTTGGCGATCTGCCCCCGGTGCGGATTGTCCCTCCCCGTGCGTATGGCGATACCCGTCAGCCGGATTACAGCGCGCTCAATCCCGGTACTGATGGTTTGGCGCTCAATCAACCCCAACGCCGTGATGGCCGGGTGATCGCCATCTTGGCCGATCGAACCTATGGCCGCGATTGGGGCATCCCATATCTGCAAAAGGCCGTGGCGGAACTGAACCTCCTGCGGCCGGAGTTGGTGTTTACGATTGGGGATCAGGTTGAGGGCTATACCCGTTCCGGCGCGGCGTATGTCCAGGATGTCGCGCGGTACCGTGGGATTGTGGATCAATTGGATATGCCGTGGTATCCCTGTGCGGGCAACCACGATGTGATTTCGGGGGCCCGGGATAAAACGGATCGCCGTTTCGAGGGCTTGTACCAGCGTTATTTTGGCCCGCTCTGGTATGCGGTCAGTTATAACGATCTGCACGTGATGGTCCTTTATAGCGACGAACAGTTGGAAAGCAATCCCGTGCTGAGCGCCGCGCAGCAGGCGTGGGTGCAAAAGGATTTGCAGGCCATCGAGGGCAATGGCAAGACCAAGCATGTGGTGGTGCTGATGCACAAACCTTTGTGGGCGTATAAAAACAGCGGCTGGGATGAGGTCGAAAAAATGCTGGTGGAATTCAACCAGCGTAATACCATCGCCAAAACCGGCGCCGCCGTGCGCAGCGTGCTGGCGGGGCATTTCCACGGCTATGCCCGGGATGCGGACCGGCAGGGGATTGCGTATTACATTATGGGCGTGACCGGCGGCGGGATTGATCAGGACCGACTGGCCGGGCATCTGCATCATTACATGCTCTTGCGCGTGGATGCCGAAGGGGTCCACCCCGCAGTGGTGGAAGTGGGTAATGTGTTGCCGGATACCTTTGTACTGGCCACTGACCGTAAGCGCTTATATGACCTGAGCACCATCAGCGAAGCCCAGATGGGGATCATCGGTACGCTACCTCAGCCGCGCGGGCAGGCCAGCGGGGTGAAGACCACGCAGGAGAGCAATCTAAAGCTGGTGCTGTCCAATCCGCTGGATGTACCGCTGGATATTCAAGTACGCTTGGCCGCCCGGGCTAATCTGATCACCGCCACGCAGCGCGATAATGCCAATCAATACACGGATAATTACGATTCCCCGTGGGTACTCAGCACCTCGTTCGCCTCGTTCCGACTGGGGCCCAAGGAGACCAAGGAAGAGCCACTGGCGCTCTATTGCCCGCCCCAGCCGCAGGATGTCATGCCCCCGCAGGTGGAACTGGTGATCCGTTATACCGACACGCAGGGCCGTACGGTGCCGGTGGTGGTGAAGCGGCGCGTTCCGCTGGTGCCGCAGATGACGGTAACGGCGGTAAAAACCGTGACCGCGGATACGTGGGATGACGCCGCGGAGAGTAATACATTTGCGCAGGTCGCCAGTGTCTACGATAAGGTGGAACCCTCGCCCACCTTCAAGGTGACTGCCGATGCCCAACGGCTATACGTCCGTGTGGAAGTGCCGGATAAGACCTTCAGTTATTGGCCGCAGTTTGACCGGGCGGAAAACTTGCCCAGCGATGCCGTGAGTCTGCAGTTCGCCCCCAATACGGCCAGCCTGCCCACCCAAGTGCAGCGGATCGTGCTTCTGCCTTTTGCTCCCGGCGGGGTGGAAGTACGCACCAATACTGGTCAGGATAAACAGCAAACTCCGCTGTTACTGCTGGATACCGTCAAACACGGCGTGACAGCTAAAGTGGATAAGAGCAATACCGGCTATGTGCTGGAGTTCAGTTTGCCCCGGGCGCTGGTTTTGCCGCGTGGTACTGCGGCGGTGAATCTGGTCGTTACTGATAACGATGATTCCGGCCATTCCACCTGGCGTTCATGGGCCCGGGATAATCCGGGTCTGGCGGCGTGGGGCATGCTGGAAATCAAGGATTAGTTGCGGCGGGTGCGACCAGTTCACCCCAGAATGGCATCAGTTCGGGCGGCAGGTCCGCCAGATCACTGCGGTTCATCCCTTCATACATCCGGGCGACACGGCCCCAGCTTTGAATCTGCACGGTGACCGCGGTACCAGGCTGCAACTGCGCGGCAGGCAACCACACATTGGCCTTCAGTGAGCGCAGATACACCGGCAGGCGATAGGGGAGTTTCTGCCCCGCGTTATCCACCGCATCGGCCAGTTCCACCATCATGATGTGATCGGCGTATGCCCGGTTAATGGGCGGTGGCAGGGGGCCCACTCGTACCACTTTGGCTTGGATCGTCATACGGGCATTGGTGTTACCCACGGCATTGGCCCAGTCGGTGGCATCGAGCCATGGTAGGCTGGGGTGTGGCGCCGTGGCGCTGACAGGTTGGGGGGCCACCTCGGGGACTGCGCGGGCACAACAACCGGTCAGGAGTGTGGTCAGGGTCAACGTCAACAAGATGCTGGGGGCGAATCGTGGCATAAGTCTAAAGAAAAAGCCCGCATGGCGCGGGCCATGCGGGCTGGGTTTACGGTTTCAGCATCAACCAGGCGGCAGGGATTCCAATTCTTCCTGCGAGGGTTCACGCTTGTCGGTCAATTTGGTCACACCTCCGCGACTGAGGCTATCGCGGTTTTTGACCGGTGCCGCGGGTGCGTGATTTTCTTCTTCGACCGAGGGCAGCGTCACCGACGTCGAACCGCGCGGCATGGCGATCACGCCCGTGCGGCCGAGTTCCTTGATGCCATAGGGCCGCATCAGGTCCACGAACGCATCGAGTTTTTCCTCTTCGCCGGCCAGTTGGATCATGATCGTGGTCGGGCCCACATCCACCACATGGCCGCGGAAAATCTGCGCCAGCTCAATCACCTCGCTGCGCTTGCCGGGCGGGGTATTTACTTTGATCAGCATCAGGTCACGGGCCACAAAGGGCAGTTCCTTGTAGTCGCGCACGCGCACCACGCTGACAATCTTGGCCAGTTGCTTGCGCACCTGTTCCAGAATCCGCTCATCGGCGGGGACCACGATGGTCATCCGGGAAAAGCGCGGGTCTTCGGTGCGGCCCACTACCAGCGAGTCAATGTTATAACCCCGGGCCGCAAACATCCCCGCCACGTGCGAAAGCACGCCGGGCTCATTCATCACCAAAGCTGAAATTACATGTCGCATGTTCATCATCCTTCAGGACCGCGGCTCAACGCGGCCCAAATGTCAAAAAATCGTCAAGGGTTCAAGCCAGACTGTCCGGCGTCACGATGTTACTGTTGCCCGCGCGGGCCGCAGGGTGATCTGAGCCGACAATGCCCAGTTCCATTTCGTGCAGGCACTTGCCGCTGGGGACCATCGGGTAGACGTTTTCCTTTTCTTCGCACAGGAAATCGACCACCACCGGTCCGGGGTGATTGATCATCTGTTCGACGCACTTGAACACATCTTCCTTACGCGTGCAGCGGATACCCTTGATGCCAAAACTCTCGGCCATGGCCGCAAAGTCGGGGTTCACCATCTGGCTGTAGCTGAAGCGTTCCCGGTAGAACAACTGTTGCCACTGCCGGACCATGCCCATGAAGTTATTGTTCAGGATGGCCACCTTAACCGGCAGTTTGTACTGCGCGGCCGTGGCCAGTTCCATCGCGGTCATGATATAGCTGGCATCGCCATCAATATCAATGACCAATTCACCGGGCCGTCCCGCCTGGGCACCAATGGCCGCGGGCAGGCCGAAGCCCATCGTGCCCAAACCACCGCTGGTGATCATGCTGCGCGGCTTGCGCCAACGGATGAACTGCGCGGCCCACATCTGGTGCTGACCTACGCCGGTGGTAAAGACCGCCTCACCCTTGGTGATGGTATTGATCGCGTCAATAATCGCCTGGGGCTTGGCCAACGGGCCGCTGGCATCATAGCGGAAGGGCAGTTGCTTGCGCCACTGGCCGATCTGGTCGAGCCATTCCTGCCGGGGGCGGTGTTGGATATGCTGGACCATTTCGGCCACGCACAGCCGGGCATCACCTACGACGGGGATATCCACCTTCACATTTTTACTGATGCTCGAGGGGTCCACATCCACATGGATGATCTTGGCCCGCGGGGCAAAGCCCTTGAGGTTGCCCGTGACGCGGTCGTCAAACCGGGCGCCCACCGCGATCAGACAGTCGCATTCCTGCACGGCGTAGTTGGCATACGCACTGCCGTGCATGCCCAGCATGTGGACGCTGAGGGGACTGAGTTCATCAAACGCACCCAAGCCCAGCAGCGTGGTGGTGCAGGGGATATTGCCCTTTTCGGCCAGTTCCCGCACTTCGCGCCACGCGTCGGACAAAATTGCCCCGCCGCCCACATAGAGCAGCGGGCGTTTGGCTTCGTTGATCATCTCGGCGGCGGCCTTGGTCATCTTGCTGTGACCGGCGGGCCGTACCTTATAGCCCGGCAGATACGGCGTGTCGTCAATGATTTCACTCACCACGCCGGTGGTCACATCCACGGGCAGATCAATCAGCACCGGGCCGGGGCGGCCGGTGGTGGCGACGATGAAGGCCTCGTTGATGATGCGCGGCAGGTCCTTGACGGACTTGGCCAGATAGTTGCGTTTGGTCACCGGGCGGGTGATGCCGGTCACATCGGCTTCCTGAAAGGCATCGTTGCCAATCATGAACGTACGGACCTGGCCGGAGAACACGATCATCGGGATCGAGTCCATATACGCCGTGGCCAGCGGGGTTACCACATTGGTGGCACCCGGGCCGCTGGTGACGATCACGATGCCGGGCTTGCCCGTGGCGCGGGCATAGCCGTCGGCCATGTGGCCGGCGCCCTGTTCGTGCCGCACCAGATGAAAATTGATCTTGGCATCATAAAGCTGGTCAAAGGTCGGCAGAATCGCCCCGCCGGGATAACCGAAGGCGGTGTCCACGCCATGCTCTTTGAGCATCTTGATCAGGATTTGCGCACCGTTGAGTCCCTGATAGCGGCTGGTCTTGCCCACCGGGGCGCCCAGAATGGGCAGGCCATTGGTGTCAAACTGCTGGGGCAGAACCTCAACGGTGGCTTTGTTTTTGGGGGATTTTGGGGAAGCGGAACGTGTGCCCGCAGGCGTCGTCGAAGCCGTCATAACGATCTCCTATGTAGCCGCCGGTTCCAGGTTAGCCACGTCAGCACCGTGCTGTCCGTTGACGCCTGCGAGGGCCGCCACAAGTAAAAAACCTACCCACCGAGGCGGGTTAGGTGCTATAAGTGTAGCGATTTGGGGGGGGATTTCAAGTTACAGTGTGGGATGGTACGCTTTTAAGAAAGATAGGCTTATGCGGAAATCCGCACACCAAAGCTATAGTCCTGTTCCTATGAAGAGCCTGTAGTATCAAAGTGCAGCATACGACCTTCCCTTAAACTGCCGTCACCTTGGTACACTGGTATTTCTCCGATCATGGCTACTTGTGGTTCCAGTTCTGGCCTTGGATAGAAGTAAAACGCGCCCAAAATACTACAGAGTGCAGCATCCATCTGGTCGTGTGTCAAGTTCGCCAGATTTAATCCGATACCGAGATCTTGTAATAGTGCAAAACGTTGACGGCGCCCGGCTTGGGTAGCCTTCGGACTTAAATTGTTGTTGGCCAATAGTGGCCATTCAGCTCCAGGGTAGGCCTCAAAAACGTTTGAGCTCTTTGGATCCACTTTATTAAGATCAGCGAGTTGCATGTTGTTACCGTGTTCGCCAACAATCCGATCAAATAGCAACACAGAACTACGAATATAGCCTGCAAAAGGACGGCTACCCACCTCTGGTAGTTGCCACGGTGTATGTGCTGGGGCTCCTAGTTTTCGTTCTACTTGACGTGTATTGTTCTGAGGTATTGCTAGTCCTTGGGGGCCATCGAAAATATACACTTTGGCCTCATTGGGACAAACATTCGCAATAGTCGCGGCCATTATTGTTGGGCGCGTGGCTGGGTCGTCTTGAACCCAGTTGATCCGTTGAAAAATAATATTTCCAAATTCGCCCTGCTCATTCAAGTGTAATATGGCTATATCAACGGGTCGTGGTTGTACAGCGAATGCATCCGTTAAATCCACTCCAATAAAAACTCTGGGCAGCATGATATACCTCACTTGATTTGCTTAAAAATGCATACGCACAGCAACCTACTCGCAATACCGCAGTAGTATATAGTGCAATATTGTGTCCTGCAACCCTAAACAATGTAGTTGTGGTTCTTGCAACAAAATCTCATCACTTCGGTTCGATGAACAGCGGTGGTTTCACGGGTAGGGTTTGATGGCCTAGCACGACAGAGATACTGCTTGACGCCTTCCTCGGGGCAGTGTGAGTACGTGTTTTTTTTACCAAAACGAATCGCTATATTTTTTAGTTGATTGTGGTCACGGTGGTGGTATATTTGTGTAATTAACGGAGATTACCTCCGTTACTTACAATTTAACTGATAGCGCCGAAAGGCAATGTTATCAGGGTTTTTTGACGTCTCTGGTCCCGATGTAGGCATAAAGATGCTACTCCGGTACGGAGACGTTTTTATTG
>Ga0194061_1001083_pt1 | contig 16362 bp, 16 predicted proteins | sample SepL2221m_MetaG_FD_163423 | JGI IMG/M metagenome (GOLD analysis project Ga0194061, IMG submission 163423) | Anoxic zone freshwater microbial communities from boreal shield lake in IISD Experimental Lakes Area, Ontario, Canada - Sep2016-L224-21m | ecosystem: Environmental > Aquatic > Freshwater >... | reverse complement strand
GGCCAAACCTGCAAAGCGTTCCAACTCAATCCCCCGCCGGTACAGCCCGCGCAGGGGCCTTGTCAGATTCGCATCAAGCCCGAAGACCTGATGGTGCTGGCGGCTTGACGCGGTGGAGGTGGCGCATGGCCAAGAAGAAACCCGCCGCCACCAAGCTCACCCAGGTCCATATTCTCTCCGACTCCACCGGCAATCTCGCCCGGCACATGCTGACCGCCGTGCTGACCCAGTTTCCGCCCCATTCGTTCACACTGCAATTCCATCCGTTTCTGGCGAATGATGACAGGGTCGCCCAGGCGCTACACGACATCAAACGCAAACCGGGTCTGATCATGCATGCGTTTCTGGACGAGTCGGCCAAAAAGATGGCCAACGATTTCGGCCACAAACACGAACTGCCCGTATTGGACCTGACCAATCATCTTGTCCACTTCATCGAAAAACACTCCGGCCTGACTTCCGCCCGCGACCATACCGCCCTGCATCCGGTGGACGAGTTTTATCTCAAACGCATCCGCGCGATGGAATTCGCGCTCGCCCATGATGACGGACTGGGGCTGGATACCATTCACAAGGCCCAGTGCGTACTGGCGGGGGTATCGCGGACCAGCAAAACCCCGACCACGATTTTCCTGGCCCAGCAGGGCCTGCTGGTGGGGAATGTCAGTCTGGCGATGGGGATTGAACCACCCGCCGAATTGCTTAAACTCCCGTCCAGCACGGTAGTCGGTCTGATTATCAGCCCGCATAAACTGGCGGAAATCCGTACGCGGCGCAATCATAGCTGGCAACTGGGCGACACCGCCTATAACGATTTGGATATGATTCAGGAAGAGCTCGCTTGGTCGCGCCGACTGTTCAACCGTAACAACTGGCCCATCCTCGATGTCACCGACTACGCCATCGAAGAAACCGCCGCGCGGGTTATTGAAGTACTCGGCATCAACCACCCGCGCGAGCGCTAGACTTGCGGCGCTGCACACCCACGCGCAACGTTTCCCCCTGCACTGCCATCATCCGCCCCTGAGCAAACTGCACCTGCGTAGCCTTACCACCGCGCTGCAGGGCCCGCTCCACCTGGGCAATCTGTCCGCTATCCACCTGATCTTCGCCCAACCCGGTCTTTTTCAGCAACAACCGCAGCACCCATTTACGTACCGCCGGCAGTTGCCGGGCCAGAGGTCCCACACATACCCACCCCCGGCCGCGCCAGCGCGGCGGGTACTTGGCCAGATACGCCTGCGCCCTACGCTGGACCACCGCGTGCCCCTCGCGGCAATGTTGGGCCAACCGGCCCAGCGCGGGCACCAGTTGGGGATTCATCTCCATCAGCATCGGGACCAAATCCGCCCGTACCCGGTTGCGTAAATAACGCGGACTCAGATTGCTGGCATCTTCCCGCCACGTATGCCCCTGAGCCGTCAGCCACGCCCGCAGTTCCGCGCGGGTCTGGCCCAGTAAGGGCCGCACTAAGGTGACCTTGCCCATACGCGTCACCGGTCGCATCGCCCCCAGCCCGCGCAGCCCCGTGCCGCGCATGAGCCTCATTAGAACCGTCTCCGCCTGATCATCCCCATGATGCGCCATCACCACGCGCGCGCACCGCGACGAACGCGCCAGTTGCCCCAGCGCCTGCCGCCGGGCCGCACGTAAAATGTTTTCGCTGCTGCCAGTCGGCAGTCGCAACCGTTTTTCCACATACTTCAGCCCCAATTCCCGCGCCACGCGCTGGACAAATTTGGCATCCGTCACGCTGTGCCGCCCGCGCTGGCCATGCTCCACATGCCCCACCACCAGCCGCCACTGCCAATGCTGGCTTTGATTCACCGCACACAGCAGGTGCAGCAGCGCCATACTATCGGCCCCGCCACTACAGGCCACCAAGAGCCGCGCCTTAGGCGGTAACCACGTTTGCTGATGTAAGAGTTGATCCAACCGCTGTACCAGACCCCGGGGCGTAGGCATAACCACCTCAGCTTTCTGCGATGGCGCTGGCCATGGCAATCGCCTTGAGGTGGGAAATGGAAAGATGCCAATGCCGAATCCCCATCTGGCTGGCCAGTTGGGCACATTCCCCTGTCAGCGTGACACAGGGCTTGCCCGCCGGGTCGGGGAGTACTTCCATGTCAGTCCAGGCAATCCCCCCCCGCCAGCCGGTCCCCAGTGCCTTTAAGATGGCTTCCTTGGCGGCAAACCGCCCAGCCAGATGCTCCACTGCCCGTTTGGCCCCCAGACAATGGGCCAATTCGCCCTGCGTGAAAACCCGGTGCAAAAAATGCTCCCCGTGCTTGGCCTGCATTGCGGCAATGCGGTCGGTTTCGATGAAATCAATACCATGTCCTAAAATCGCCATAGCCGTAGCATACCATGCCGGGAAAAGCCCCCGCAATCTCCATTTTTATGGATTTACTGCCCACTTTCGCGAATCCGGACACCCCCCTAGCCTTTACTGGACAAAATTGTCATAATCTCTAATGACCTCAGCCGATATACCTATCAGAGCTGATGTCAGCGGCGAATTTCCGGGTCATGTTGATCCGGCGCTGCGAGTGCTTTCAAAAGAAGTAAGCATGTTTACCCAATACCTCGATATGTCCCCATCCTGTGCGGAATTGGATCACGCCATGAACTCTGCCTGCGAACCTTTAGCCCCCCGGCCTCAGGACTTGGTCCTGCTGCAACAACTCGTCAGCGAAGGCGATATTTTCGCCCTCCTCGGCGTCCCCTATGACTTTGCCGTGGATACCTGTCGGCTGCGCCAGAACTATCTGGAATTAACGCGCCTGACCCACCCCGATTTCTATGCCGACCTGCCCGAGAAGATCGGCGATATCCTCACTCTGTCCGCAGCCGTCAATGACGCCTACCGGATTCTGACCGATACGGTCCGCCGGGCGGAATATGTGCTGGAGCGCCAGGGCGGCGTCAGCGCGGGCGACAATAAGAGCGTCCCGCAGGCGCTGCTGATGGAAGTCATGGAAATCCGCGAACAAATTGACGCGGCCAAGGCGGCTGGTCAGGATGAAGTGCTGACCACCCTCGAACGCGACATCAAAGCCCGCCGGGAAACCGCACTGGCCACGATCACCGCGCTGGGCAGCAAGCTCACCGAAGCCAACGACCCCAAAGCCCAAGGCGACGCGGAAACCCTCAAGGAACTGCGCCTGCAACTCAACGCGGTTAAATATCTGGATGGTATTCTGGCCGCACTGTAAGCGCGGTTTCAGTCTCTAGTCTTTCAACCCCCTGCACCCTGCAACGCGTCCCGCGTTGTGGGGTGTTTTTATCGGCCTTCTGCCGTCATCCAGGCCAGCGTCTTAGAGCCAGTGCTTGGGATACTGGCGGTGGTGGACGATGTTGTTCGCCAGAAGGGCCACGACCAGCAGGATCAATGAACCGGCCAGCACGGGGGCCAACACATAGCCATAGGCCGCATGCCCCTGAACGCCAATGAGGGCGGTGGCGCCGCCCGGCGGGTGAGTGGTGTGCGTCAGATACATCAGGGCAATTGAGATGCCAACCGCCAAGGCGACGGTCCAGGGTTCGCCACCCCCCAGCCCAACAATCACCACGGCCACCAGCGCCGAAATCACGTGCCCGCCCAGTAAATTACGCGGCTGGGCCAGCGGTGAATCGGGAGACCCGAACAGTAGTACCGCCGAAGCGCCAAAGGAACCGATCAACAGCGGATAGCCGGTCGCATTTGTGAGCGCCAGAATTGCCAGAATGGATACCGTTCCACTAGCCAACGACCAGACGGCATACTTAAAAGACCGGACTGGGGCAGCGCTCGCGCGGTCCGATCCCTTCATTTTTCGTGGCAAATTAACGAATCGTCGGTGCATGAGTGACTCACTGTTGGACGCCTTCACTGACTGGAATGATTGATTCTACCATAGAGATGCTGGACAATCCAACCCTTATATCCAGTATCGCGGTGCCATTCTATTCATCTCCCCACGCGAGCACAGAATCTCATTTGCTATGTGTCGGTCACTGGCCTGATGGCCCATCTGGAATACAGTGGCAGGTGCTCGAAGCCGTGGTCAGATTCTACCGGTAGACATAAAATAAGTATTCCATAGGGGAAACTTTATTCCAAAGGGAGGTGGCCCATAAACTTCGCCGCATACCCCAAAACTACCGGATAGATTTCCACCGGTGACAGCTCCGCAATACGTGCGTGCCCGAACCAATCCCCGCTCAGGCCATAGTTTCCAGCAATTTCAGCGACACGGAATATTTCATCGGCTGGCCATCACGCCAACGCTTGAATTCGGCGATGGCGTAATCCGCCATGCGGACCACTTCCGGCCCACTGGAACCCGCCACGTGCGGGGTCAGCATCACATTGGGCAGGGTGTAGAACGGCGAATCTTCCAAGGGCGGTTCCTTGGGATAGGTCACATCAATCACCGCCGTCAGATCGCTGCGTTGCTGCAGCACCGCCAACATCTCATCTTCCTTCACCACGGCACCGCGCGAGGTATTGATAAAGGTACTGTTGGGCTTCATACTCGCCAGGTGGGCACCGGTGATCAGCCCCTCGGTTTCCTTAAGCCACGGCGTGTGCAGCGAAACGATATCTGCGGTCTGGAACAAGGCCGGCAAATCCACCAGTTCCACGCCCAGTTCCCGGGCCTGTTCCGGTTTGATAAAGGGATCATGGGCGATGACTTTGAAATCAAACGGCTTGAGATATTCGCACACCAGCCGGCCAATCTGGCCCAGTGAGATCAACCCAACCGTGCTTTCATACCCGCCGGGCAGGGGCAAATGCCGCCAAGCGGCTTGTTTCTGGCTACGCAGATACTGGGCATGCAGCCACGCGCGTTTGGAACCAAGCAAAATCTGGCCCACCGTAAATTCCGCCACCGGCACGGCATTGGCCGCCCAGGAACTCATCACCACAATCCCTCGTTCCAATACTGGCCGGGCAAAGTGCCGTACCGAACCAGCGGCATAAAAGATCGCTTTCAAGTTGGGCATCCGGGCAAAATCTGCCTCCGTCAGGGCGGGCATACCCCAGGTGGTAAACAGCACTTCCACCTTGCTGGCGGCTTCGGCATGCTCATCCAAATTCGTGGGGGCCAAGACGTGGGGGTAGAGTTGACAAAGGGTTTCCAATTGCTCACGTCGTCCCGAGCCATAGACACTGGCCAGTGAGGTAGTGGCAAACTCTGGTTTTTTAAGGAAAAATGCCGCAGCAGGAAGTTTCATCTATCAGTACTGCCTCTCTGCACCGGATTCGAGTTAAACCCCCTCTGTAAGGAGGCCTAAACGCATACATTCACATAAGTGTTGCCAATAACGCAACCGTTCAACTGGGCCTATTACAACCGCCCATAGGGGGTTTTGCAAGTCTAATTGAAGTGCTTTTCGGATGCCGTATTTCTGTTTGCGTCATGTCGTTATAACCGTTTACCCCTTACAATACGCCCGTTTTAGTAACGTATTTAACGGCTTTGGAATTATGACCATGATCACGACCGATGCAATGTTGGGACCATTACAACAACAGTTCCGCTGCACGCATGGCACTTTAGCCGTCGCGGAACTGATCCAAACTCAGGCTACCGACCACACCCTGTGGGATATCAGCCTCCGCGCCGGCCCCGAGGGCTTTACTGGCCAGATCGAATGGCGCTATCAACAGACCTGCCCCCAAGTCCCCTTCTATATGATCCCGGGCCTGTTCTATGGTCAGGGATGCCCCACCCACACCGGCACCTATCCGGCATTGGGGGAATTGAACCTGAATAAATTCACCAGCCCGGCCTGGTCGTTTGCCGCGGAGCGTGCCGCGCTGCCGGTACTGTTAATGCGCTCGGGTACCCAGTGGGTGGCGCTGGAAGCCGGTCCCCATTACACCGTCCATGATGCCCAAGGCCAGCTCATCGCCGAATATGTCCCGGAACTCTGGGGCGATAACGAACCGCAGATTGGTCTGGGGCTGGGCTATGAATCGGATCAAGCCCATCTCGCCATCGCGCTACCCGCCAGCGAAGGCCCCCGCCGACATGTCCGCAACAAGTACCACCAGCCGGTGGAAAAATTCCTCCACCTGCCGCCCCACAATACCATACGGCTACAACTCCGACTCTGGCAGACCACCGGCGAACAGCGGGCCTATCAACCGATCCTCGCCGCCATCCGGCAGCGTCTGCATGCGCAATATCCCGCAGCGCCGGAAATACCGCTCGAAACCCTGATGGCCACGGCCGTCACCGGTTTGATTGATTGGCACTGGACCGGCGAATATTTCGTCTACACCGCCGCGATGGATCGGTCGGTGGAGTTCAATGCCAATAACAAAAAAACCTCCATGGGCTGGCACTTTGATGCGCTGGGTTTCGTGGGCGGCTTTCCGGTGGCCCATGGTCTGCTCTGGTATGGCTTGAAATACCAGCACGAGCCCGCCATCGCCATCGCGCGGCAGGTCATCGAGCGCTGGTGCCGCGAAGCCCTGACCCCCGGCGGACTATTCTGGACCAGCTACCACCCCGGCCGGGCCGTCACGGCCAATGGCACTTTTGACAATCCCGCCGGGACCAGCGCAGTCAACACCGACGCCACCGGCAATACGCCGTTCTACGGCTGCTGCTGGATGCCACCCCCGTTCATCCATGCCCGCACCACCGCGGATGCCAGTCTTTATCTGGTGCGCTTGCTTAAACTCCTGCCCCCCACGGATCAGCTGCATCAAACGGGTCTGGCGGCGTTGCGCAAGAATCTGGCGGGAATTCTGCAACTGCAAGACACCGCCGGGCGCTTTGGCCAGATTTATCATGCGTTGGAACATCGCGTGGCGCAGGCCGAGGGGTCGGCGGGTGTATTGTGGGTTGCGGTACTGGGTGAGGCGCTGGAACTTATCCCCGCCGATGATCCGATGCATGCGGCCATGACCGCGGCCATGACCCGCGCGGCCACGGCGTATCTGGTGGATTTAGGTTCCAACCAACCGCAGGGCGGGCCGGAAGATATCGGCCTGGCGCCCGCATCCGAAACCGGCGAACTGTTGCTCTGGGCCTACGAGGCCATGTATCGCCACACGCCCACACCGCAATGGCGGCAAGCGTGGCTGGATGCCGCGCATTGGTGCCTGACCTGGCGTAAAGGTTGGAATCATCGCTTCCATCCCAAAAATCAGTTCAGCATCTATCAGACGCGCACCCGCGGCGGGGATTATGCCTCCAGCCATAACAATCATTTGCACATCTGGGGCCTGCGCAGTCTGGGCAGTTTCACGGCCCTGAGCCAACTCACCGGCGATGCCACCTGGGCCGATGCGGCCCAGGATCATCTGCGCTTTGCCACGCAACTTATGTGCCTGACCGCCGGTCAATGGAACGGCCAAAAGGGCATGTGTACCGAGCAATATTATTTTCTGGATTGGTCCATCTGGCACCCCTGGGACCCCACCACCAAGCATGTCCAAAAAGGCACCTTCATGGGCTATTCGCACACATGGTGTGTGGCCTGGTTCCTGCTGGCCGGTCAGCAATTGTGCGAAGTCATCCCGGCCCCGCAGTGCGGAAAATAATTTAGCTTTGTGGTGGTGTGGGTTCGTCCAGGTGCAGGCCGCACTCGCGTTTGTCTGTGCCGGACCAGCGCCCGCCGCGCGGGTCGCCGCCGATGGTCAGTGGCACCGTGCAACTGGTGGGCGCACAGCCGATGGACGTATAGCCCAGTTCCCAGAGTGGGTGATAGGGCAAATCATGCGCGGTCATATAGCCATGGATGGTGCGGTTATTCCAGCGCAGCAAGGGTGATATCGCCCAGCATTGATACCGCGCCGACCATTCCACCGGCTGGAGTTTGGCCCGCGTTTCCGTCTGGTCCGCGCGCACGCCGCGCAGCCACCCCAGCGGTTTCTGTTCACGCATAGCGCGATCGAACAGTTCATTTTTATTGGCCGCACAACACGCCGCGATATTCTGACGCTGCGTGGGATCGGGTTCGTGCGCCTGGGCCAGCCACGCTTGGGGATCATGCAACGGCTGATACTCCAGCACATTCAAATTGAACCGCGTCTGCAGTTGCTGGCGGAAGGCCAGCGTTTCCGGAAACAGAAAACCCGTATTGACAAAAATAATCCGCAGCTTCGGCTGCGCCTGGATCGCCATGTGGATCAGACACATGCTCTCGGCACCGAAACTGCTGGACATCAGCAAATCCGTGCCCATGGTCGCCTGTGCCCAGGCGACAATTTCCTGCGGCGTGGCCGTGGCCAATTGCGCATTCACGGCGGCTTGATCCAGCACCTTCATCGGCTTATCTCCAAAGGCCGGCCCGTACGTTGCAGCCAGCGCTGTTCCAGTTTTTCCAAAACCTCAACTCCGATACTCACATTATCCCGGCCACAACCCAGACGGATATCGGGCTTGTTGCGACCATGAAAATCCGAACCGCCGGTGGCCACCAAATTATAGCGCCGGACCAGCGCCAGACAGGTTTCCACCATGGCCGCATCATGATCGCTGTGCCTGACTTCGATCCCATCCAGCCCCGCCGCCACCAGATCGCTGACGATGGTTTGCAGCCGCGCTGGCACTCCGGCCTTGAGATGCACCGCATGGGCCAACGTTGCCACGCCCCCCGCCGCGTGAATCAAAGCTATCGCCTCGCGCGGGGTATAGCGTTCCTTGGGCACATAGGCCGCGCCCGTGGTCCCCACAAACCCCTCGAAGGCCTGCTTCAAACTCGCCACTGCCCCGCGCTGCACCAGCGCCTGGGCAATATGGGGCCGACCGATCACCACCGGCTGGCCCGCGCCAGCAGCCTGTTGGGCTACGGCCAGCACATCCGCCATGGTCAGACCGATCCCCAATTGATTCAACCGCGCCACCATCTTTTCGTTGCGTTGCTGCCGGGCGCCGAGTAATTCATGTTTCATCTGCGCCAGTGCGGCACTGTGCGGGTCAATAAAATGCCCCAGCAAATGCAATTCCCCCGGCGTGGGGCAAAGCGCGGAAATTTCTATCCCTGGAATCAATCGCACCCCCACCGCCTGCGCGGCGTTCTGCGCTTCCGCCAAGCCGTTGCCGGTATCATGATCCGTCAGGGCAATGGCGGTCAGTCCGACCGCCGCCGCGTGGCGCATGAGTGCGGCGGGTGTGAAGGTGCCATCGCTGGCGGTGGAGTGGGTATGTAAATCAACCCGCGGAGCCATGGTCAATTGCCCCCAGCGGACGGGAGCAACCGTCCCGACGACAGCAAATATTGCTGCAACTGCGCCACCGAGGCGTCCAAGCTTTGCTCCGCCGTGTGCAAATGTACTTCCGGCGTTTCGGGGGCTTCATAGGGGGCATCAATACCGGTAAAGCCCAATCCCTTACCCGCCGCCACCGCGGCACTGGCCTTCACATACAGACCTTTGGGGTCGCGCTGCCGGCATACCTCAATGGGGGCATCCACGAAAACTTCGATAAAATCACCCGGAGCCAAACTCTCCCGCACGGCCTGACGGTCGGCCCGGTAGGGACTGATAAAGCAGCAAATCACCAGCAGGCCCGCATCGGCCATTAATTTGGCCACCGCGCCCACCCGGCGGATATTCTCCTGTCGGTCGGCGGGGGAAAACCCCAGATTGGCACATAAACCATGCCGTACATTGTCGCCATCCAGCACATACGCCAGATGCCCCCAGGCAATCAGCTGCTGCTCCAACGCCATCGCCACGGTGGATTTACCACAGCCCGAAAACCCGGTCAGCCATAAGACCGTGCCGCGGGTTCGCGACAACGCCCAGCGCTGTGCGGGGGTAACCTGACTGCGGTGCCAAACAATATTAGGTGAGGCCATTTCAATTCCTACTAAATATGTATGTATTATAACGTGTAAGTTTTGCGGGTCAATTCTGTCCCAGCGGGCTCCGAAAAATCACCGTAATGTAAAAATTATGCCCCGTTCGGGGCTTGTAAACTGACCTTGGCTGATGTAATCTTTGGGTATTGCAACTCCTAACTGTTCGGAGATATTTATGGCCAAGATGTTTTACTCGGTTGAAGAGACTGTCCAACGCCTCAACTGCTCTCAGGATGACCTGAAGAAGTTCGTGGCCGAGAATAAGCTCCGCGAATTCCGCGATGGTACCAAGGTCATGTTCAAGGTTGACCAGGTGGACCGTTTTGCGGGCGGTAGTGGTACTGATGTCACGCAATCCGGTTCGGGGCTGATTGACCTCGCGCCCGGCGAACCCAGTCCGGTCATGCCGGCCATCGGCCTATCGGATAGCGGCACCATGCCCGCGATCCAACAGCCCAGTTCCGCGGCGCCGGGCAAGATCAGCATTTTTGACGCCACTGAAATCAAGACCGCCGATGCCGGGGCGCAAACCCAGATTTCCCGTGCGATTTCCGAAGACCCGCTCTCAGCGGATGTCGTTGGTTCCGGTTCCGGTCTGTTGGACCTGACCCGCGAACGTGATGAGACCAGCTTGGGCGCCGAGTTGCTCGACGAAATTTATCCCGGCACCAAGAAAGCTACCGATGGCGGCGGCGGTTCGGGTTCGGGCATCTTTGAAAATATCACCACCAGCGCGGCGATGGCTTCCTCGACCACCAGCATGGGCAATTCCATTCCGGTTCCCTCGGGTGGTGAAACCATCGTGACCTCGACGCCGATCTATGTGGAATTGTCCGAGTCGCCCGATCCGCTCGCGGGCGCCTTCGGGGCCATGGCTTTGGCCACCACACTGGTTCTGATCGTGGCCTTCATGGCTGTGGTCGGCATGATGCAGGATGCCATTCCGGAATGGATGAAGAGCATCGCCGCCGGGGGCAGCAATCTGATTATTGCTATTGCCGTCATGGCGGTGGTTACGATTCTGTTCGCTGCGGTCGGCTTCTTCGTGGGCAAGGCTACGGCCCGGGCTTAAGCCACAACCACTAAACCGATCCAATATAAAACCCCCGGTCAGCAGGCCGGGGGTTTTTCATTGGCTAATTTTTTCGGTGCGCGGTTACTTGTTGTAGTAATCGCGGATCACATCGCGATACTTGGTGGGAATCTGCTGGCGGTCCAGCCATTCGTCGGCCTGCTTGCGAGCGGCGGGCAACTGCGAATCATAATCCACCAACTGCGATTCGCTCTTATCCGCACTACCGCGTACTTCCACATTACCGGCAGACTTTCCCTGACCCAATTCCAACTTGGTCCGTTCCGTACTACCTTTACTGTCAATGGGATTTGCCCCGTAAAGGTTCACAAACTTGCCTTCTTTGCCAATGGTTGAATCCTGATTTTTCCCGCCGGGGCCGCTGGGGGCTTTGAGATTGGTCGAGCCTCCGCCGTCTTCTTTACCATCACCTTCCGGGCCGCCACCCTGGGCCATCTGTCCCTGGGCACCCTGATCGCCCTGCTGCCCCTGGCCTTGTTGTCCTTGTCCTTGTTGGCTTTGATTGCCTTGGTTTCCCTGCTGGCCCTGATTCGCCTGATTGCCTTGATTCCCTTGCTGGCCCTGATTGCCCTGTTGGCCCTGATTACCTTGTTGGCCTTGATTGCCCTGCTGCCCCATCGCCATCTGTTCCGCGCCCGACATTCCGCCCAGCGACTGCGCCGCCGCATCGGCCGCGCCGATCGCCTCCTGCAACTGCTCCTGGCTCATCCCGCCCTGCGCCATCTGCTGGCCCATCTGATTGCCGGCCTGCTCCAAGGCCGATTCGGCCCCCTTGCTATCGCCTTGCCGTACAGCATCCGCAGCATTCTTCAGGGACTCGCTGGCCCCTTGATTCCCACTCTGCGCGGCGGCCTGACTGACCTTATCCAATTGCGCCGCCATCTGTTCGCGCTGCGCTGGCGTCATCGCACCGGCCTGCCCGGCCATGGCTTCCGCGGCCTTTTGCATATCTTTTTGCGCCTGGGCCTGGGCCATCTGCTGGCCGGCGGCATCCTGACCTTTACCACTCAGGGCATCGCGCAGCTTTTCTGCCGCCTGAGCCAACGCGGCCGTGCTGGCATTCTGTTCCAAGGCCTTGGTCATATCATCGGCGGCCTGCTGCTTGTCCAATTCTTTTTGTAGTTGCTGGCGGGCTTCCGCCACCCGCGCCAGCGCTTCGAGATTCGATTGTTCGCCCTTCTGCAATTCCGTCACGGCATTTTTCAATGCCTGCAATTTATCCGTCGCCTGCGTGGCGGCCTGTTGCTGCATTTGCTTTTCCAGCGCGTCAAGTTTCGCCGCCAACTGCTGGCCGGTCTGCACCACCACGGGATTCACCCGACGGGCAGACGCCTCTACTGCGGGCAACGGGTCCAAAATCAAAACCCCCGCCACCAGCAATACCAGCAGCGCCGCGGCCACACCCTGCGCACGTTCAAAACGCCAGAACTGCATCCGCTTGGCCACCCCCGGCGTGAAGGCCGCATGGGCCTGCTGCCACAAGGTTTCCAGCAGCACCTGCGTGGTGTCATCCGCGCTTTGTTCGTTCCGCATCTCCCACGCCGTGGCCACCTGCTCGCGCAGGGCCAATTGCTGATCCACCATAATCGCCAGTTGCGCCAGCGTCGGCACCCGCACGCGGGCCACTTCCCACGCCAGTGCCAGCAGCAGGGATGCACCCGCCAGATAGGCCAACGTTGCCTGCGGCGCATAGCCACTGAGAATCAAACCCGCCCACCCCAGCGAACCTACAACCAACGCGATGAGTAGGGTCCGCACCCAGACCGATATTTGCCCCCAGCGCACAACCTGTTTTTGTACCGCCGATACAATCAGCCCCAGCACCAGCACCGCGCCCACGGGGCCATAGACCGCACCCCAGGACCAACTCACCGCAGCCGTCAGCAACCACCGCCCCAATACCAGCGGCAACAAGCCCGCCAATGCCAATACCACCCCGCGCAATACCGCCTGGGTGTAATACGCCCGGGCACAACGCGCCTGCAAGTCGGTTAACTGCTGGCCCAGAAACGCCTGCCCGGTTGCGGTCATATTGGCTGTGGTTGTCATTGTCGTATCCATGTCCTATATGCTTACGTTGCCACTGTGGCTTCATTGTAGCAATAGACGCCCCAAACCCCCAGAATGTTCCCACGAAAATGCGTTAGCTCTGATCACGCTGGATCCGCTCCAGACGTTCCTGCACGTCCCGCTCGATTTTGCCGCAGACCAGATGACACATCTCAAAAATCATCGGTTCGCTAATAAAGTAAATCGCCTGCGTCCCCTCCCGCCGACGGTCCACCAGATGCCGTTCGTGCAAAATCCCCAATTGCTTGGACACATTAGCCTGCTTCAGGTCCAATGCGGTAACAATATCCCCCACACAGAGCGGCCCTTGCTTCAAAAGCTGCAAAATCCGCAACCGCGTGGGATCACTCATTACCGCAAACACCCCCGCCACGTCTTCAAGCATCTGCCGGGGCATGGGGTAACCCGTGGGGAGATTTTTCGCATTTGCCATAGCTTCTCCTCATAATTCGTCTACATCACTATATAGCAATATAGGGATTACAGCAAATTATAACCCGGCGTAGAGGTATAAAAATGTGTCGCGTATGGATATGCCTGGACGAGAACGATTATGGCCGCAAAACCCGATCCAGAATCTTCGCTTCCAATGACGGATCACGCCCCATCACTTCCCAGTGATCCTTGGCCCAGGTCTTCGACAACCCCATCTGATCGCTGGCCGTGCGATATCGTTCCACCACCGCCTGCACACTGATATCATAACCCGCGCTGGCATTGGGCTTATACGTCAACCGCACAATCCGGCGCTGGCTGTGAATGGTGTTTTCCATCGTCCCGCCGAACGTGGCGGAATCACCCTTGAAAACTTCCGGCAGCGTGGCGCTATGCAGTGGTAACGTGGTCATCACGCCGAACCGATAGTCCAAGCGATCCATACGGAAGCCCAGATGCATCAACTCGGTCATCGCCTGATTCCACGAATTGTCATAATTCACATTGGCACTGCGCGTGGTCTGATTGGGGTCCACGGTTTTGAATTCGCGCTGTAGGGGCGCCACGGCGGCGGTACGGGCTGGCGCGGTAGTGGGCACCTCGGCCAGCGTCGGCGCAGTGGTCGCGGGTGCCGTCGTCGTGGCCTGACCGGCAATATTCACCGGTTCAATTTTGGTATAACTCGTCGGCTCGGTGCTTGCTTCCACCGGCGCTGCGGCTTCGGGTGCGGGGCTGATCAACACCCATTGGTCGCCCAGCTTTTCGTATTGCAGGACTGGCTCCATGGGCACAATTGCCGATTGGCAACCCACCAAAGTCGCTACCAGACCCAAGCCCGCGAGGATAAGCCATGTATGCTTCATATCGCGATTGTACCCCCAGCCCGCTCAACTGGCCAGTGCCCGATTTTGATTCGCTTTCCGCCCCCCTGCGGCTACAATGAATACTTATGAGTACACGCGTTAAAATCTGCGGCATTACCCGACCCGAAGACGCCATCGCGGCCGCTGCGGCCGGTGCCGACGCCATTGGCCTTAATTTTTACTCCGGCCCCCGTAAAATTGACTTTCCCACGGCCCGACGGATTCAGGCCACCCTGCCTCCAATGGTGACTCAGGTAGCTCTAGTAGAGCAGATCACCGGCGGCAGTAATGCCACCATCACCGCCGTTAAAGTTAAAAACGAACTGAACTTACGTACCTTTCAAACCTATTCCGCTGACGAACAATTCACCCTCGCCAGCGCCTTTAACGACACCATGGACTGGTGGATCGTCGTCACGGTGACCAGCCGTAACAGCTTTAAAAATCTGCGCGGGCTGGTGGGCACGCTCAAAAGCCGGCCCCAAGGGCTGATTTTGGATACCTATTCCCCCAACGCCAAAGGTGGCACCGGCCAGGCGTTTAATTGGAATTGGATCGCCGAAGCCCGCGACTCCGAAGAACTCGAGGGCCTGCCCCCGCTGATCCTCGCCGGGGGCCTTACACCCGCCAACGTCGCCGAAGCGGTGCGCATCGCCCAACCCTATGCCGTGGATGTCAGTTCCGGCGTGGAAGTTGCTGGCCAGCCGGGGGTCAAAGACTGGGTCAAGATTCAGGATTTCATTGCCGCGGCCAAAGGGGCCTGAACCGACAATAAATCATCCGTTATTCCACCCCAGCGCACAATTCGCTACAATGACCTCCAAATCTGCGTTTCCATATAAGGAATTTGGCTATGTCCGGCCCGATTGATCTGCAAATTGTTCGCCTGTCCCATGGCACGGACTTGCCGTTGCCTTCGTATCAAACCCCTCTGGCTGCCGGGATGGACCTGTTTGCCGCCGTCACCGAACCGCTGATCCTGCCCCCCATGGGCCGCACGGCGGTGCCCTGCGGATTCATCATGGCCATTCCGCCGGGTTACGAAGCCCAGATTCGCCCGCGCAGCGGCCTGGCCTTCAAACAGGGCCTATCCATGCCCAATAGCCCCGGCACCATTGATGCCGATTATCGCGGGGAGATCAAAGTTCTCCTGATCAATCTCGGCAACGAGCCGATCACCATCACCCGGGGCATGCGCATCGCACAGATGGTCATCTGCCCGGTGATGCACGCCACGTGGCATGAAGTGGATACCGTCGAACACATGACCGATACCCAACGCGGCAGCGGGGGCTTCGGCTCCACCGGCCATTAACCAGCGGTGCCACCATGCGGCTTGATGCCCCTACACTCGCCCACGAACTGCTCAACTTCGCCCCCGCCCGGCAGGCCTACACCGGCCATCTGGAGCCCGCCACGGGTCCCGCGCAGAGTTGGTATGTTCGGCTCGATGGCTGGCCGATCCCGTTCAAATTTTTACGCGCTGCAGACACGCCCCGCCCCGTGCTGGTCTTACTGCCCGGCATGGGTGTGACGCATGGCACGTTTGCGGGCATCGCCCCCTGGTTGGTGGCGCAGCATGACTTGCTGGTGCTCGATTACAACAGTTTTTATGCCGACTTTGGCTGGCCGACCGGCGGACCGAGTCTGCGCGAAATGGCGGTGGGGATTTGGGCCGTCGTAGATGCCCTCGGACTAGACCAAGTCAGTTTTGCGGGTTCCAGTCTTGGCGGTGGTTTGGCACTTCTAGCCACCGGCCTGCAACCCCGGCGGGTGCGTCGATTGATCCTGTTCAACCCCGCCGTATTCCCGCAGGAACTGCCGCGGATGTATCATTGGATGCGGATACCCTTGATCGGCGACTGGATGATGTATATGTCTCCGCCAGCGCGTTTGGTCAATGGCTTGTCGCGCATTGGTTACAGCCGCCCAGAGGCGTTGCCCGCACGCTGCCGGGTGGCGTTTGAACGCGATATGCATTTGGCCAACCGGTGGAAGCTGATGGACATCATGCGGCAACTACCCCCCAATGCGCGGGCCAGTAGATTTCTGCTGCAAGGGGTAGCCGATTTACCGCATCCGATGCTACTCTTG
>Ga0194061_1001081_pt1 | contig 16391 bp, 16 predicted proteins | sample SepL2221m_MetaG_FD_163423 | JGI IMG/M metagenome (GOLD analysis project Ga0194061, IMG submission 163423) | Anoxic zone freshwater microbial communities from boreal shield lake in IISD Experimental Lakes Area, Ontario, Canada - Sep2016-L224-21m | ecosystem: Environmental > Aquatic > Freshwater >... | reverse complement strand
TGCATTTGCCCATTTCTGAAAATGTAGGTTGGTGTGTCAATGGCAGGTATTTGAAAGAGCGCCCCTTTTTCACTTTCGACCCCTTTTTACATGCTGGTGCCTATTATGTTCAGGAAGCAAGCAGTATGTTTTTGTGGCAGGCCATCATGCAAACTGTTCCTGATACAATGGGTAAAAAAGTATTAGACCTCTGTGCTGCCCCCGGAGGAAAATCTACTTTACTATCCTCTTATTTTAAAGACGGTTTAGTTGTTGCCAATGAAGTAATAAAAAACCGGGCTAATATATTAGTTGAAAATGTAAGTAAATGGGGTGATGGGCATTTATTGGTTACCAATAACGATCCCTCACATTTTCAATCTATCCCAGGATTCTTTGATGTTCTGATGGTGGATGCACCCTGCAGTGGGAGCGGACTTTTTAGGAAAGACCCTTCAGCAGTGGATGAATGGAGTGTAGCAAATGTTACTTTGTGTAGTCAGCGCCAACAACGGATATTGGCTGATGCCGTTCCCTGTTTAGCCGAAAATGGGGTACTCATATATTCCACTTGCTCTTACTCTCCTGAAGAAGATGAAGCAATTTGTGATTGGTTATTGAATGAAATGGAAATGGAATCCATACCCATAGAATTGGAAAAGAGTTGGGGAATAGTAGAGACTGCTTCTCCGTTAAGAAATGCACTTGGGTATCGGTTTTATCCAGATCAGGTAAAAGGGGAAGGCTTTTTTTTAGCTTGTTTTCGCAAGAAAAGCAGTGAATTGGCTGCTAAATCGAAAATTAAAAACCTTCAAATGACAAGTAAGTTGCAGGTTCAACAACTGCAAACCTTAATACAATTGCCTGAAAACCTTTCTTTTTTCGATCAAAATGATGCCATCAGAGCTATAGATACCCAATGGATTGCGGCATTAGGCGTTTTGGCGAACCATTTATACATCAAAAAAGCAGGTATAGAAATTGCTAGTATGAAGGGGAAGGATATCGTTCCCTCACATGAATTAGCTTTAAGTGGCTGGTTTATAGGAGGGTTCCCAGTTATTGATGTAGACCTGGAAAATGCTTTATCCTTTCTCAGGAGGAAAGATTTTAGAGCCGATGGGCCGAAAGGATGGAATTTAATGAGTTATGGAGGGCTGCCGATTGGATGGGCTAAACTATTGCCGAATCGTATCAATAATTATTATCCGGCTGAATGGCGTATACTAAAAGAGTAATTTTACGTTTATATTAAGTATTTGCAAGTATGAAGAGTTTTGGTTGGATCATCATATGTTTCTTTACCCTATCCGCTACAGCACAGGACCGTTTGGTTGTGTCAGGTACTGGAGCCAACCTTTATGTTACCAAGATAATGACCGGACCTCAATCCCTCAGCAGTGTTTCTGATCAATATAATATTCCATTAAGTGTTTTAGCTAAGCTCAATCATTTAAATACCAATTTTGAACTCAGAAAAGGGGAGGAAGTAAAGATCCCTTTGACACGCGATAATTTTTTTCAAAGAAATATTAGCGGAAAAGTTCAACCAGTGTTCCATATTTTTAAAGCAGGTGAAACACTGGCAAAACTGGCTATCAGGTATAATAAGATTAACATCGATTCACTGATGCACTGGAATAATCTACCAGATGAAATCATAACAGATAATAAGCCTTTAACCATTGGGTTTATTAATAACAAGAAATCACAATATTCTTATGCAGCTTACCAAGCAATTGCTTACGACACTTTGCCCAATCCTAATGTGCTCGATGCTGCTAAATTTGGGGCAAAGGAATTGAAAGGAGAACTCAAGCCCAAGCAGGTTCCTGTACCGTTACCACCAGCCGTTTTGCCAATTGTTGCTGCAAACACTACAACGCAAAAACCAGTTGTTGCTAAAAATGAAACAACTAACGGTGTTGGATTTTTTAATAAAAAACCTTTACTAATTGCTCCAACACTAGTTCAAACAGAAGGAGATTATAGTTATCGTCCACGTTCAAATGATGAAGGATTTTTTGCGCATATCTATCATGATCGCATTAAAGACCGGGCTTATCAGGCAATTACGGGTGATGCTTCCATATTCAAAACCATTAGCGGCTGGAGCGACAGAAAGTTTTATGTCTTAATAAATGAAATTATCCCTGGTACCATCGTTCGAATTACATCTACTAATAAAAAAAGTATTTGTGCCAAAGTTTTAGGTCCTTTGCCTGAAACAAAGGGTGCTGCCGGATTAGTGATTCGAATGAGCAATGCTGCGGCAGCGGCTTTGGGCGTGGAAGATCAACGTTTTATTGTATCTATCACCTACGTAGAATATTAATTTTAAGAACCTATTGAAATGAAGAAAATTTTTGTTGTTTTATTTTTTGTTGCCAGCTTTTATTCTTGTAGTTCTGATGCTCAAAATGCAACATTAGATAGTAAGTCTTTCGAGGCTGCTATGAACACTGGCACTTACCAGTTACTGGATGTAAGAACAGCTGGAGAATATCAATCGGGTCATTTGAAAAATTCATTACAAGCTGATTGGAATAATCAAGAACAATTTGTAGATCGAATTAAATATTTAGATAAATCGAAACCCTTATTGGTGTACTGTGCGTCTGGAATGAGAAGTGGTAATGCCGCTAAATATTTAACAAATATTGGTTTTAAAACTGCCTTGAATTTAGAAGGCGGTTTAAATAAATGGAAATATGAAGGCAAAGAAATAGAGTCTGCTGGGAATATTTCACAATTGACCCTTGATGCCTATCAAATTGCTACCAAAAAGTCTGCAACAGTATTGGTTGATTTCGGTGCTGAATGGTGCCCTCCTTGCAAAAAAATGGAACCTATTTTGAAAGAAGTACAAGCAGATAAAAGTTTGCAATTTTCTTTAGTTAAAGTGGATGGTGGTAATGATATCGAAGTGATGAAAGCCAATCAGGTTAGTGCTTTGCCAGTTTTTATCATTTATAAAAACGGGAAAGAGGTATGGCGTAAACAAGGTGTGGTAGAAGAACAGGAATTGAAAAAATTATTATCAAATTAAATCAAGACTGAGCATTTGCCAAGCGATAACCTCTAAGAAAGTCTTCCGTGAGCATTCTTTTTTTACCTTCTAGTTGTAGGTCCAATAAATGAATGAACCCATCTTCGGCTGCAATTTTTAAATAAGTTTTTCCATCACTAAATACAGTGCCAGGTGTTTCTTTTTTAACACTGTGTTCTTTTTTACTGCGATATATTTTTAAAATTTTATCATCCAATTTTGAAAGAGCTCCGGGAAATGGAGAAAGCCCTCTTATGAAATTGTGAATCTGATCTATCGATTGATTCCAATTAACCACACAGTTTTCAGTAAAAAGTTTTGGTGCATGCTTTAATGATCCTTCACTTGATAAAGCAGATTGCTGTGTTTCTATTAAAGCGTTTTCGGCAAAGGCTTTAACCGTTTCCACCAGTACATTTGCACCTATATCTTTCATTCTATCGTGAACTTCACCTGTGGTTTCGTCTGGTCCAATTTGAAAACTTTTCTGAAGCAGTATATCGCCGGTATCTATAGCATGTTTCAGTTTAAAAGTAGTTACGCCAGTTTCCTTTTCTCCATTCATGACAGCCCAATGTATCGGTGCTGCTCCTCTGTATTGCGGCAATAATGATCCATGTAAATTAATAGTGCCCATCTTGGGCATTTCCCATACTATTTCTGGAAGCATCCGAAAAGCCACAACAATTTGTAAATCTGCTTTTAATGCTTTTAATGCAGCAATAAAATCTGGGTTCTTTAATTTTTCAGGTTGAAGTACATGTAATCCCTTTTCAACTGCATATTTCTTTACAGCACTCTCTGTTAATTTCATGCCCCTACCTGCCAGTTTATCTGGAGCTGTTATGACGCCAACTATCTGACAACCCGCCTCCACCAACGCAGATAAAGAGCCAACCGCAAATTCGGGTGTCCCCATAAATACGATACGCAAATCTTGTAATGTTTTTCTTTCTTTACCAGCATTCATGATGCGAAGATAAACTTAGCTACTCAAAATCGGGATAGAGTAGATATTTCTTTCTGATGGTTTTAAATGCATGCAGTTTTGGCTCCCAACTTTTTCGGATATCAGCCTCTGGTGTTCCGGCTTTAATTTGCTCCATGAATTCTTTATTGCCAGCTAATTTGTTGAAATAATAAGCAGTAGGTTTATCAGTGGCTGGTTTTAAGAAAAAAGCATCTTTATTCGGAAATTGTTGAAAGGCTTTAATGATCCATTGGATCTGTACTTTATGATCTATCTGTTTTAATACATTTTCGGGTGTTCCGGTAAGGTTCCAGCCAAAACAAATTTGGCCTTTTAATTTAGGATCTTTTGCACCTTCTCTACTGTTAGGTGTAAATGAATAAAGTGATGATGGAAGTAATGGAGATCCAAATATGGCAAATGGATGATCTGTTCCGCGGCCTTCGCTTAAAGATGTGCCTTCAAAAAAACAAGTACTGCCATACCAGTAAATGGAACTCATGTCTGGTAAATTGGGCGAAGGTTTGATAGGTAAAACATATTTTGATTGATGCGAATAATTTTCACATGGAATTACTATCAGGTTTGCGCGTTTTTCCTTTACATCAAAGCTGGCATACTTTTCATTGGCTTTAGAAGCAAGCCATTTTTCACCGGTAATCATGCTGGCATATTCTCCGATGGTCATTCCATAAACGATGGGGATTGGCTGCATACCCACAAAACTTTTGTAAGCAGTATCCAGAACGGGACCATCCACATAAAAACCATTTGGATTAGGGCGATCTAGAATAATCAATGGTTTATTGTTTTCAAAAGCCGTTTCGATAAATTGCTGTAAGGAGGAGATATATGTATAATAGCGTAAACCCACATCCTGTATGTCGAAAATCAATACATCTACTTCTTTTAAATCTTCAGCAGAGGGGTAGCTTTTTTTTCCATATAAAGAAATAACTGGAATGCCTGTAGCAGCATCTTTATAATTATGGACATCTTCTCCTGCATCAGCTTTACCTCTAAAACCATGTTCAGGTGCAAATGCAACAACGATGTTAATCCCTAATTTCTGCAGTGAATCAACTAAATGTATGTTACCAATGGTGGCAGTATGGTTTGCAAATATGCCAACCCTTTTATTCTTGAGCAGAGGTAAATAAGCTTCGGTTCTATAAGCAGCGGGTTTGATCGGTTTAATTGCTTTTGTTGTATTGTTTTGTGCATTTACCAATAAAACAAAAAGGAGGCTGGTAAAGCCAAATATTGATTTCTTCATTAAAACTGTCTTTGTTGCCGAAAGTTAACTAAAAATACTTCCGGATTTTTGTTTTAGGATTGTACTTTTGCCCCGGAAATCGGAATTCCTTACCGTAAACTGAGCTCCACATTTTTCAATTACAAATAATAAACATGCAACAAGTTAAAAAAGGTGATACTGTAAAAGTGCATTATCATGGTAAATTGACCGACGGTTCCACATTTGATTCTTCTGAGGGTCGCGAACCATTGGAATTTGAAGTGGGTAGTGGAATGGTGATTCCAGGTTTTGATGATGGTGTTACCGGAATGGTAGTTGGTGAGAAAAAAACGATTCATATTCCAAATGTTGAAGCCTATGGTCCAAAACAGGAAGATATGATCATGGAATTTCCGAAAGACAGATTTCCTGCAGATATGGTTGCAGAAGTTGGAATGCAATTAAATATGAGCAATGGCTCTGGACAAAATTTTCCAGTTGTGATTGTTGATGTTCGTGATGAAGTGGTAATCTTAGATGCTAACCATCCTTTAGCAGGACAAGACCTGATCTTTGATTTGGAATTAGTTGCTATTGATGCGAAAAGCCTGATCATTATGCCTTAATCGAATTTGATATTGTGAAAGCCTCTGAGAAATCAGAGGCTTTTTTTTTGAATTTTGATTTTTGCATTTTTTTGTACCCGGTATCGCAAACACTATCTTGCAATAAATTATCGCAATGCCTTTTGAATCTGTTTTTACCGTAATGGAAAGATTTCTACGTTATGTTCAAATTGATACACAAAGCGATCCTAATAGTCTTTCGAATCCAAGCACAGAAAAACAAAAGACCCTTTCAAGGTTATTAGCTTCTGAATTACTAAAAATGGGTCTACAAGATGCGCATGCGGATGAGTATGGATATGTGTATGCTACCATTCCATCTAATAGTGCCAAACAAATTCCTACTATTTGTTTTTGTGCGCATGTTGATACGGCTCCTGATTGCAGTGGAACAGATGTGAAACCCTTGGTACATGCTGATTATAAAGGAACTGATATTGTGTTACCCGATGACCCTACACAAATAATTACTAGTTCAAAATATCCCTACCTGTTGAATCATTTAAATGGAACGATTATAACAGCAAGTGGAAAAACATTGTTAGGAGGGGATGATAAAGCAGGAGTATCTATTATCATGGATCTTGCAAATTTTCTGATGCATCATCCTGAGATAAAACACGGCAATATTCGTATCTTATTTACTCCTGATGAAGAAGTAGGAAGGGGTACCGATAAATTAAACATGCAAAAGTTAGGAGCTGATTATGGATATACTCTTGATGGGGGTGCTTTTGGCGATTTTGAAGATGAAACCTTTAGTGCAGACGCTGCAATCATTACTATTCAGGGTGTAATTGCTCATCCAGGTGATGGAAAAAATAAATTGGTTAATGCCTTGAAAATTGGAGGGGAAATTTTAGCGGCTTTGCCTAATGATGGATGGAGCCCTGAAACCACTTCAGGTAAAGAGGGATTTGTGCATCCGGTTTCTTTTGAAGGTGGGTCAGAAAAGTCTGTCATAGAATTTATCGTTCGAGATTTTGATAGCAATGAATTGGTAGTCTATGAGCAAAGGTTAAAAAGTATTGCAGAATCAGTATTGTTGCATCATCCAAAAGCTAATATGCAGTTCGAGGTGAGGGAACAGTATCGCAATATGAAAGAAATTTTGGATCAGCATCCTACAGTAAGTGAATATGCTAAAGAAGCTTATAGCAGACTAGGTATTACCATTCGCAATACGCCGATTAGAGGGGGAACGGATGGCAGTAGATTAAGTTTTATGGGTCTGCCCTGTGCCAATATCTTTACTGGTATGCAAGCAATCCATAGCAAGCACGAATGGATTGGGGTGAGCGATATGGAGCAAGCGGTTCTGGTACTGATAGAGTTAGTACAAGTTTGGGAATTACATGGCTAGTGTAATATTATTAATGATGTAACGACTCATTTATTACTTAACTTAGATTAAAATATTTTATATGAATTTCCTACTTGATTTTTGGTGGGTCATCGTTTTGGCGTTTATTGTTTTTAGCGGATTAGTTACAGTAAACCAAGGTTCTATTGCTGTAGTTACAATGTTTGGAAAATATCGCCGGATACTTCGCCCTGGACTGAATTTTAAATTGCCCATTCTGGAGCAGGTTTTTAAAACAATCAGCATTCAGAACCGCTCAGTAGAACTAGAGTTTCAGGCTGTTACGTTAGACCAGGCGAATGTTTATTTTAAAAGTATGTTGCTGTATTCTGTCATCAATCAGGATGAAGAATCGATCAAAAATGTGGCTTTCAAATTTATCAGTGATAAAGATTTGATGCAGGCTTTGATACGTACAGTAGAAGGCAGCATCCGGGGATTTGTTGCTACAAAAAAGCAAGCTGAAATATTGTTGCAACGCAAAGAAATCGTAGAGTTTGTAAAAGAACAGATCGATCAATCTTTGGAAGGATGGGGTTATCATTTGCAAGACTTGCAAATTAATGATATCACTTTCGATCAGGCCATTATGGAAAGTATGAGTAGGGTTGTTGCTAGTAATAACCTGAAAGCTGCTGCAGAAAATGAAGGGCAGGCATTATTAATCACTAAAACCAAAGCTGCACAAGCAGAAGGTAATGCCATTAAAATTGCAGCAGAAGCTGAAAGAGAGGCCGCTCGCTTACGTGGACAGGGTGTTGCATTATTCCGGGAAGAAGTGGCCAAGGGTATGAGTCAGGCAGCAGAACAAATGAAACAAGCTAATTTGGATACTAATGTGATATTGTTTAGTATGTGGACAGAAGCCATCAAAAATTTCGCTGAATTAGGCAAGGGGAATATGCTGTTTTTAGATGGGAGTCCAGAGGGTATGCAAAAAACAATGCATCAGATCATGGGAATGGTAAAGATGGATACCGATAAGAAGTAGGATTAGATATAGAAACTCAGTTTTAAACCTGTATGTGCAAAAGCTTTCCTAAAAAAGAAAGCTTTTGTGTTTTTATTCACAGCAGTACTGTTCTTTTGTAGAACCATTAATTTTAAGTTCACCTTAAATAGTATATGAGATGTTTGATCTCCTTCAAATAGATACGCTACAAAAAGCGGCAGCTGCATTACCAATTCCAGAAAAAATTTCTATGTGGAATTTATTGGAAAAGGGTGGATTTATTATGTACCCGCTTTACATATTGCTAGCAGCAGCTATTTTTGTTTTTACAGAACGATTAATTGCCATTAGAAAAGCTTCTAGAATTGATGATAATTTTATGCGCATCATACGCGATAATATTATCACAGGAAATGTTAGTTCAGCAAGAAGTTTAACTAAGAATACAGATAATCCAGTAGCAAGAATGATTGATAAGGGTATTCAAAGAATTGGAAAACCAATTGATGCCATTGAGAAGAGCATGGAAAATGTGGGAAAACTTGAGATGTATCAAATGGAGAAAAACTTGTCTATACTTTCATTGATAGCAGGCATTGCACCCATGTTTGGATTCTTAGGTACCATTATAGGAATGGTGCAATTGTTTTATGGTATTGCATCAACTGGTGAGTATACTTTGAATACGATTGCCGGAGGTATTTATACCAAAATGATCACATCAGGAACCGGATTAATTATTGGTTTAATTGCTTATATGGCTCATAATTATTTGAGTACACAAATTGATAAGACTGTTAATAAAATGGAAATGGCAAGCGCCGAATTTATGGACATTTTACAGGAACCAACTAGATAAACTGTTCTAATTTCAACAGCCATGAACATTCGCAAAAAACTAAGAAATCATCCAGAAGTACATACAGGGGCCTTGAACGATATTTTGTTCATCTTACTATTATTTTTTCTGATCGTTTCAACTTTAGCAAATCCGAATGTAATCAAGGTATCCAACCCTAAAGCTAAAAGCGACTCAAAGTCGAAACAAACTGTTGTAATTACTATCGATAAAGACCAGCAAATTTATTTGGGTTCCAAAAAAATGTCGATGAATGAATTAGAACCTGAATTAAAATTATTCCTGGCAAAAGAAACGGAAAAACCTTCAGTAGTAATTAATGGGGATAGCACTTCACATTTAGGGACCTCCATCAAAGTGATGCAAATTATCAAAAAATTAGGAGCAACACCTGTGATGGCAGTGGATAATAATGCGGCAAATTAAAGTACAGATTTTTCAGCTTTTACCATTCTATCATTTTCCATCATATCTTTTCTTAATTCAGTTTTATATCCATAATCCTGAAAAAGATCAAGCACTTCTTTTCCCATGGTCTGATTGATTTCGAGGTAAATTCTACCATCTTTTTCAAGATGCTGATTCCCCAATATGGCAATTTTTCTATAAAATATCAAAGGGTCTTCATCACTCACAAAAAGAGCAATACTTGGTTCGTATTTCACCACGTGTTTACTCATTCTATTCCTTTCAGAATCTTTAATATAGGGTGGGTTGCTTATAATGCAATCGAATAAAGGTAAATCCTGCCAATTTAATTCTTCGAGGAAGTCAACTTGTTTCAATTCGATATTTACTTCATGATTAATGGCATTGTTTTGAGCAATAGTTAATGCTTCACTGCTGATGTCGATAGACATTATATTTACATTGGGTAGCTTGGCTTTTAATGTAATTGGAATACAGCCACTGCCTGTACCAATATCTAACATATTTTGAAATTCTTTTTCTGAATTATCTTTTATGATCCAGTCTATCAGTTCTTCTGTTTCAGGGCGAGGAATTAATACCGATGAGCTAACTTGAAAAGCTTTTTTCGCAAACCAAGCTTCTCCTAAAACATACTGTACTGGTTCAGCATTCAATAATCGATTTGTTCTTGCATCTAGTAGCTTTCTCTGTTCGTGGGTTAGTTTGAGATCTTTTTGTATGAGCCGGTCCATTCTTAAAATCCCTGTAGTATGTTCCATAACCATATTCGCAATTTGGGAAGCCTCTCTTGTTTCATAAAGAATTTCCAGTTGATATTTAAGTTGTGAATAGGCTAATTCAAGAGTCATGCTGCAATGTTACTACCATTTGGCTATTTTTGATTATTCCCGATGATTAATATTATAAAAAATTATATGCAGCGTTGCTTTGATTTGGCCCTTGAAGGGGCCGGGTCGGTGGCACCCAATCCTATGGTAGGGGCTGTTTTGGTATATAATGACCGAATAATTGGAGAAGGCTACCATGAAAAATATGGAGAAGCACATGCAGAGGTAAACTGTATAAAATCTGTTTCAATAGAAAATCGTCACCTTATTCAGTCTTCTACACTCTATGTTTCTTTAGAACCCTGCGCTCATTATGGCAAAACACCACCCTGCTCACAGTTGATTATTGATCAGCTGATACCAAAAGTGGTGATTGCCTGTGCTGATCCTTTTTCTAAAGTAAATGGGAAAGGAATTGAAAACCTAAAAGCTGCTGGTATTGAAGTTGTATTGGGTGTATTAGAAGAGGAAGCAAAATATTTGAATCAACGATTCTTTGTTTTTCATCAGAAAAAAAGACCATTTATTATTTTAAAATGGGCAGAAACGGAGCATCATTTTATTGGTTCTGATGGAGAAGAGCGATTATTTATTAGTAATGAAATATCTAATCGGTTGGTGCATCGTTGGCGCAGTGAAGAAACTGCTATTATGGTAGGTACTAATACAGCATTAAAAGATAATCCATCGCTGACTAATAGATTATGGTCTGGAAAAAATCCCATTCGAATTTTACTAGATCGGCATTTAAAAGTTTCTCCAGCAAGTAATCTATTTCAAACAGAATCCAGCACCATTATATTCAATGAACTGAAATCTGAAATTGAAGAAAATCTGGTTTATGTTCAACTTAATTTTAGCAAGGATATCATTGAGCAGATAATGCTGTATTGTTATACCTATCCCATTCAAAGTATTTTGGTAGAAGGAGGTGCAAAATTATTACAATCCTTTATTGATGCAGGTATTTGGGATGAAGCGAGAATTATTCAGAATAAAAATTTGAAACTCCACAGCGGTATAGCCGCACCGGTTTTGAAAAATCATGAGTTAATAGATAGTTTTCAATTATCAACAGATTCCGTTTTGATATATCATAATGGACAAAAAATCAATAAGGAAGTTTCATGATTTACTTAATAGGCAGTATTGTTTTAACCAGCTATCTCACACTTTCATTTAAGGTATGTGAGAAATATAATGTATCAATTTTTCAGGCGATAGTTTTTAATTATATCACTTGTGTAATTACTGGGTCAATTGTAAACGGTTCGTTTCCAATTAACGTGGAAGTAATTCATCAAACATGGTTTCACTGGGCATTTGTAATGGGTGTTTTATTTATTTCCATCTTCAATATAGTGGGAATGACAGCACAAAAAATTAGTGTAGCTGTAGCTTCGGTAGCTAATAAACTTTCCTTAATCATTCCTGTTATTTTATCGGTTTACTTATATCATGAAACTGTTAGAGGATGGAAATTATTTGGAGTAATATTGGCCTTGATTGCCGTGATACTTACCTGCTATCAGCCTCGCAATAAGAGTAATGAAAAGAAAGAAGAAAATGGAAAATGGAAATATATTTTGCCAGTAGCCCTTTTCTTGGGCAGTGGACTTTTAGATGCTTTGATCAATCATGTACAACAGACTTATGTAACAGTTGAAAATAGCAACGCCTATTTAATCAGTGGCTTTTTTTCTGCAGCTATCATTGGTACGCTTTATTTGGAATATCAATATATGATTGGTAAGCAGGTTTTTTCGTTTAAAAATGTATTGGCTGGTATATTGATTGGTATCCCAAACTATTTTTCTATCTGGTGTTTGGTGCATTTTTTAAAGCAGAGCCCTTGGCAAAGTTCAGCAAGTATTCCTGTAAATAATATGGGTATTGTATTATTTAGTTCTGTGGTTGCATGGCTTTTATTTAAGGAGCGGTTATCAGTAATTAATTGGGTTGGCATTTTGCTATCCATAGTTGCTATTTATTTCATTGCATTTGGCGCTAATTTATAATCATGGGGGATGTGTATCAAACGATTGAAAAGAGGGCTTTTGCAGAATTTAAAGAACGTGGAAGTAAGTTTATTGCTTATGCTTTTCCGATTCAAACTACAGATGATTTTAAAATCCAATTGCAGGCTTTAAAAAAGGAACATCCAAAGGCAGTACATCATTGCTTTGCATACCGTATTGGATTGGATGGCAATAATTTTAGAGTGTCGGATGACGGAGAACCCAGTGGTAGCGCAGGCCGTCCTATCTTAGGACAAATTGATAGTAAGTTACTCACCAATACTGCCATAATAGTGGTGCGTTATTTTGGAGGCACATTATTGGGTGTGCCAGGATTAATTAATGCCTATAAAACGGCAACAGTGATGGCGTTACAACTAGTGCCTATCGTAGAAAAAGCGATTGAGATTATTTACGAATTACAATTTGATTATACGCGAATGAACGAAGTAATGATGGTGTGTAAGCAATTTAGTTGCACGGTAATTGGTCAAGAACAACAGCTGTTTTGCTTGTTGAAAATAGGGATACCAAAAGCCAGATTGGATGAAGTGCTTTTTAAATTGCACGACCTTCATACGGTGGATGTAAAGTTGGTAAAGTAATTATCAATACAATTCCCATCCATGTCACTGGAGATAATAGAAAAAATAAAATTTTAGAGAAAATAAAAAACATATGTACTATTTAAAACGAGCACTCACTAACAATTCTTTGGATCCTGCAACATATTGATAAAAACCTTCTCCTGATTTTACTCCTAATTTACCTGCTGCAACCATATTTACTAATAAGGGGCATGGGGCATATTTGGGATTGCCGAATCCCTGGTGCAACACATTTAAAATACTCAGGCAAACGTCTAGTCCAATAAAATCTGCTAATTGCAAAGGCCCCATGGGATGAGCCATTCCTAATTTCATAATCGTATCAATTGATTCAACACCAGCGATACCTTCGTATAAACTACAAATCGCTTCATTGATCATTGGCAGGAGTATTTTGTTGGCAATAAAACCAGGGTAATCATTTACCACACAAGGAACCTTTCCTAATGTTTTACTAAGGGTTACTATTGTATCAGTTACTTTTTGATCAGTTGCATACCCATTAATAATCTCTACCAGTTTCATTACAGGAACTGGATTCATAAAGTGCATTCCAATAACCCGGTTGGGGCGAGTAGTTACTGAGGCGATTTTTGTAATTGAAATTGAAGAGGTATTACTAGCTAATATGCTTTCTATAGGAGCATGTTCATCAAGTTGTTTAAAAATATTTAATTTCAGTTCTGAATTTTCGGTGGCAGCTTCCACAATCAGTTCCGCGTCTTTTACGCCTTCTGATATGCTGGTATAAATATGTAGGTTATTTAGAGCAATAAGTTTTGCTTCTTCAGTTAGTCCGCCTTTTGTAATTTGACGGTTCATATTCTTTGTAATGGTTTGAACCGCTTTTTCTAACTGAGTGCTACTCACATCAATCAGGTTAACGATAAAACCGTTTTGTGCAAAAACATGCGCAATGCCATTACCCATTGTGCCGGCACCAATTACACTAACATTTTTGATATTCATATGCAAATTTTATGTTTGAGTATACAGTAAAGTTACAGTCAATTCCTACAAACAAAAAAGTGAATAGAAACAATCTATCCACTCTTCCAATATCGGTTTAAAATTATTAATTCTTGCTTTTAAAGTCACCTCTTTTCCAGGCTTTAATAAAGTCGGCCCAGGCAGCAGGATTTAATATATTCATAGGTGGCACCTGTCCGTTGTAATAATATTTATTGGCTTGTTGACGCATTTGAAAATTAACAGCTTCTCTGCCATCTGCTGGTAAACTAGCTAACAAAATCCTACGTTGAGATTCATCTGTATTTTTTCGGGCGGTTTCATACATGTCATCTGGCACTTTATTATTTACAAAATCGCGTTCGAATTGTTCTCTGGTAGGTCTGGGTTTTAAGATAGTGGCTGGAAGATAAATTGTGTCAGTAACTAATAATTGTATCCAGGTATATTGGTTCTCCTTTAGGTCTTTCGGAATGGCAATACTATAATTCTTAAATCCCATACATGAAAAAGTAATTCTATCACCTTTTAAAACAGCAATTGAGAAAACCCCATCCGAACTAGAAATAGTACCCCTTCCTTTGCCCTCCACGATGATACTAGCCGAGCCAATACCTCTCAAGCTATCCGCCGTCATCACAACCCCATTGAACTGAATCACAGAATCGCGATAGGGGTTCGTTTCCTGCGCCATGCTGTGGGTGGAAATCAAAATAGCCGTCAATATTATACAAAGAGGTAAAAATTTCTTCATCACATCAAAAATACAAAGCGTTTACACATAAAATCCAGTCTTAGCCGCTTCTTTATTTAAACTAAAGGATTTAGAACAAAGTAAGGCTGTCAGCTGTTAACTTTGCGCGGTATTTTCTTTTTTAACAAAAACTTTCGTGATGACAGAAGCGGCTATTTTACAAGCTTTGAGTAATGTGCAAGAGCCTGATTTAGGTAAGGATCTGGTTACTTTAAATATGATTAAAGACATTTCAATTGATGGAAATAAGGTAAGTTTTACCATAGTTTTAACCACCCCAGCTTGTCCAATGAAGGACATGATGCGAACTGCCAGTGAGAATGCGATTAAACTCTTGGTAAATAAAGCTGCTGAAATAACAGTGAATTTTACTTCCAATACTTCTTCTATTCGTAAGGATAATAAGGAAGTGCTAGCAGGGGTCAAGAATATTATTGCAGTAGTGAGTGGTAAAGGTGGGGTTGGGAAAAGTACTGTTTCTGCAAATTTAGCATTGGCTTTAGCAGAAGGTGGTGCAAAAGTAGGTTTAATGGATGCAGATATTTATGGACCAAGTGTGCCCATTATGTTTGGCGTTCGTGGAGAACGTCCGTTGATGAAAGAAGTGGATGGCAAAGGCATGATTATTCCTCTGCAAAAACATGGTATTACATTAATGAGTATAGGTTTATTGGTAGATGAGAAAAATGCAGTTGTTTGGCGTGGTCCCATGGCCAGTAGTGCCATGCGTCAATTTGTAACTGATGTTGATTGGGGTGAATTGGATTATTTAATTATAGATATGCCTCCTGGAACTGGAGATATTCATTTAACCTTGATGCAAACTGTACCTGTTACTGGTGTTGTAATCGTTACAACCCCTCAGAATGTGGCTTTGGCTGATGCAAAAAAAGGAATTGCCATGTTTGGTCAGGCTCAAATTAATGTTCCAATTATCGGTCTGGTAGAGAATATGAGTTATTTCACCCCAGCTGAATTGCCAGATAATAAATACTATTTATTTGGGAAAGAGGGTGGTAAACGCTTAGCTGATGAATACGATCTTTCGTTCTTAGGACAGATCCCATTAGTACAATCAATCCGTGAAGGGGGAGATGCAGGTATTCCTTCTATGGCAGGGAATGATGAGATCAGTAAAAAAGCATTCCGTGATTTCACTTCAGCAACCGTTAGAAATATTGCAATGCGAAATGCTGAGATGCCCAAAACAGAAACCATTAAGATGACAGAACAATAGTGAATTAATTTTTTATAAAAGCTCTCTACAAAAAAATGTAGGGAGCTTTTTTATGTTTAAATTCGAGACATGTATCATGTACCCTATTTTAAAGCAAACGAAAACGCAGAGGTTATTGCTTTTATGAAAGCACACCCTTTTGTAACCATCTGTGGAATTGACAAAAACAATTTGCCAGTAGCAACCCATATTCCCGTATTGATCGTAGAAAGGGATGAAAAATTATACCTGCAAGCTCATATCATGCGTAAGCAAGATCATCATCTTGCATTCGAAAACAATGCCAACGTACTTGTGATTTTTCAAGGCGCCAATGCTTATGTAAGTTCAAGCTGGTATCATAATGACGATCGGGGTAGTACCTGGAATTATCAGGCCGTACATGCCAAAGGGGAATTGAGATTTTTATCTGAAAAGGAATTGTATGATTTATTAACGAATCTAACTGCTCATTTCGAAAAAGATCCTAATTCACCATCCCAGGTTAAGAATCTCCCTGACGAATACATGC
>Ga0194061_1001078_pt1 | contig 16411 bp, 18 predicted proteins | sample SepL2221m_MetaG_FD_163423 | JGI IMG/M metagenome (GOLD analysis project Ga0194061, IMG submission 163423) | Anoxic zone freshwater microbial communities from boreal shield lake in IISD Experimental Lakes Area, Ontario, Canada - Sep2016-L224-21m | ecosystem: Environmental > Aquatic > Freshwater >... | reverse complement strand
CAGTAATAGCTTCACGCACTGCTGAGGCGAAAAATTCAGGAATTTCCTCCATGGTGCGGGCAACTTTCAGGCCACGACCGCCACCACCATGTGCAGCTTTGATTGCGACAGGAAGACCGTGTTCTTTTGCGAAGGTGATCACTTCTTCAAAACCTTCGACGGGGTCAGCTGTTCCAGCAACCAGAGGTGCTCCTACTTTTGCTGCAATCTTGCGAGCGGAAACTTTGTCGCCGAGCAAGCGAATAGCATCAGGGGAGGGTCCAATCCAAATGATTCCAGCGTCAAGAACAGCTTGGGCAAAGTTGGCATTTTCAGATAAGAATCCGTAGCCAGGGTGTATGGCATCGGCACCAGAAGCTTTTGCCACCTCAATAATTCTTTCAATGTTCAAATATGTCTGGGTGGCCGTGGTTCCACCAAGTGAATAGGAAGCATCTGCCATCTGCGCGTGAATTGCATTTCGATCCTCGCTGGAATAGATAGCGATGCTTTTGAGTCCATGATCTTTACACGCCCTAATGATGCGAACAGCGATCTCTCCGCGGTTTGCGATTAATACACTTTTCATGAGCGGGCTCCAATGAGATTCTTCTTGAGATCAGGCCATGAATAACCCAACTGCGATGTCATTGTGCGCAGGAGAGGGATCGACAAACCTATAACGTTTGTATATTCGCCGTCGATACGTTCGATAAATGCACTACTGAGTCCATCGAGTGTAAAACCGCCGGCAACGTTTAACGGTTCACCCGAAGCAACGTAGTCTGCAATTTCCGCCTCGGTCATTATGGAAAATGTGACCTTTGTTGAGGCGATGTCAGATATCTCGACTCCACGTTCTGTATCAATTACACAATGACCCGTATGTAACCACCCAGATTTGCCGCTTAACATCCTCGCTCTTGCAGAAGCAACTTCTGGAGATAAGGGTTTACCAAGTGACTTTCCTTCATATTCGAAAGTGGAGTCGCATGCGATGATGATGCTGGGCTCAGTAACGAGTTCACGCACGGTGTGCGCTTTAACTATTGCTAGAGCAATAACCATCTCTTTAGGTGTCATCGCTTCGTAGATAGCGCCATCCTCGTCCACATTACTCACCACTACTTGGGCAGAAATTCCTGCAGCCTGGAGTAGGCGTTTGCGAGAAGGAGAGGCAGATGCCAAAACAATGTTCGGCATTTAATGTTTCCTAGGTAATGGTTGGCGCAATTGTGGTTTAGCCCATGTACTTTTCATTGCGGCCGCCTCTTCAATGGGACGCTCATGTTGGGCAAGGGCCATTTCCAGCACTGTTAGCTCTTCCAGGGTTGGCGTACCAGAGGTGATAGTAAAAGTGATCACAGAGGAATATTTCCATGCTTTCGAGCCGGCAGAGTATCCCGCTTAGTTTTGAGGGCTCGTAACGCCTTGGTGATGTACTCACGAGAGTTGTGTGGCTCTATAACCGCGTCGACATAACCACGTTCGGCTGCAAGATAGGGGTTAGCTAGCGTCTCGTTGTAATCGGTTATCAATGATGATCGGAGTGAGACCGCGTCGTCGGATTCGCTCAGCTCCTTTCGATAAAGAATATTGACAGCGCCTTGAGCGCCCATCACCGCAATTTCAGCACTTGGCCAAGCAAGATTTACATCGGCACCAATGTATTTTGATCCCATCACAATAAAAGCTCCGCCATACGCTTTGCGGGTAATTAATGTGATCATAGGAACGGAGGCTTCTGCATATGCATAAAGAAGTTTGGCACCGCGCCTGATGACTCCATTCCACTCTTGCTCAATTCCTGGCAAGAAACCAGGCACGTCTACCAGGGTAATAATCGGAATGCTAAATGCATCGCAGAAACGAACAAAACGTGCCGCTTTCTCACTGGAATCGATATCCAGCGTTCCCGCTAGTTGCTGAGGTTGGTTAGCAACGACTCCGACAGATTGCCCTTCAATGCGACCAAATCCGACAATAATGTTGGGTGCAAAAAGAGCATGAACTTCTAGAAATTCATTTTCATCTAATATTGCCAGAATTACATTTTTCATATTGTACGGCTGATTGGGACTGTCGGGAATAAGGGTGTCGAGAGCTTGATCGGTTGGTTTTTCTTCAAGTGTTTCTGTGGCAGGCAATATGGGCGAACCATCAGTGTTATTGCTTGGCAGGTATGACAAAAGTGCCTTTACATAATCAAGCGCATCATCTTCGTTCTCTGCCAGGTAATGCGAATTTCCAGTTTTGGCATTGTGTGTGTGCGCTCCACCTAGTTCTTCCATACCCACATCTTCGCCAGTGACAGTTTTGATTACTTCTGGACCTGTAATAAACATATGCGAGGTTTCATTGACCATGATTGTGAAGTCGGTCAGAGCAGGAGAATAGGCAGCGCCGCCCGCGCAAGGACCAAGAATTACAGAAATTTGTGGGATGACACCTGACGAGCGAGTGTTAAGTCGGAAGATTCTTCCGTAGCCACTTAATGAGGCAACGCCTTCTTGAATACGAGCGCCACCAGAATCGCTAATACCAATTAAAGGTATTCCCGTTTTCAATGCAAATTCAGCGATCTTGACCATCTTCTCAGCCATAACTTCGCCAAGACTTCCACCCATCACCGTGAAATCTTGAGAGAACAAGGCAATGCTTCGTCCGTCGATTGTTCCGTAACCAATTACCACGCCATCGCCATAGGGGCGGTTCTGCTCCATTCCAAAATTAGTAGATCTGTGGCGTGCAAACTCATCGAGCTCCGTGAAGGAACCTTCATCGACTAGTTTTGCAATGCGCTCACGAGCGGTCATCTTTCCCTTGGCGTGCTGTTTTTCGATCGCACGTGCGGATCCCGCATGGACGGCCTCATCTAGTCGGTCACGAAGGTCCTGAATCTTTCCCGCAGTGGTGTGCAAATTACGGCTCATACCCCTACGGTACTAGTCGTGGGCAATTTACGTACGCCGTTGAATCAAGAGCGGATTAATTCGCAACTACTTCTCAGTTACTGGCGAGTAAGAGTGGTTGATGTCACGGGATCCACACAAATTGATTTAGTAAATAGCGTACGTGCCAGTAACTCTCTCCATGGTGATGTCTTAGTTGCTGAATATCAATCGAGCGGCAGGGGTCGACTTGACCGCGCATTCGAAGCCCCACCCTTGTCTGCGTTGCTCTTTTCTCTATTCGTAACCCCAAAAATACAAATGGAAGAACTTTCTTGGCTGCCCCTTATCGCTGGACTCTCGGTAGTAAACGCAATAGATGCATGTTGCGCGCTATCTCAGAATCATAGTACGACGCTTAAATGGCCAAACGATATTCTCATCGGTGAGAAAAAAATGGCTGGACTTATTGCAGAAAACATTGAGCATCGTGGCGTAGTTATCGGTATCGGAATTAATGTTGGAATGAATCAATCCGAGTTACCCGTTGATCATGCGACGTCTCTCGAACTGGAAGGTTGCAAAGGATGCGATCGGAACGAGTTACTTGCCATAATCTTGAAAGAATTTGCAACCCTGCTCAAGCGACTTGAAGACGGTGATACAGATTTAAGGGAAGAATACTTAGCACGTTGTTCAACGATTAACGCCGCGATTCGAGTAGAACTACCTGGAGGTGAAGCGATTGAAAGCATCGCCATCGGGATTGACGCAACGGGCGCTCTTATACTTGCTGGTGGCCGGCATATCAGCGTTGGCGATGTCGTTCATCTGCGCGCTAAGTAGGATGCGATCGTGGTGAGTCACTTTCCAGTCGTCGGGGTCATTGGAGCCGGGTACGAATCTCGATTGATGGTTGCTCCTGCAATCGCTCTTGGAGTTGACATAACCTTTTTTGCTGGCGATCACAATGATCCAGCCGCGCAAATTGCCCAACATGTTGTTGGTGACTTCAAAGATTTAGAGGCAATAAAAGCATTTGCAAAGAAATGTAATGTCGTGATTATTACTCAGGAGAACTTTCCACTGTCGAGTATCCGTGCGTTGGAGGCAGATGGAGTATCGGTAAGGCCAAGTTCTGCCACGATTACCAAAATCACAGAAATCGCTCTCGATAATGAATCGATGAGCCCACTCAGGATTTCTGTGCTGGTTGCGCGCTCACCGCATGCGCAAGCCTGCGCCTGGGCACCGACGCAAATATTTGGCCTCGCTGGGGTAACCATGCGCACGGAGACACCGGGCTTTGGTATTTCTGATGCACTTGCTAGCAAAGTGCAGAAATTGGCGCTGGAAAAAGCGCAGGAGATCTCTCTTACAGGGGTCATGTGTCTTGAGGTGAATCTCCATGACGTGGAACCATCCATTCGCTCGATTGCAATCGGTGTGCACGATTTCGGACTTTGGACAATCGAGGGCTCGCGCACTAGCCAATATGAGCAGCACCTTCGTGCGGTGTTAGACCTTCCCCTCGGGGATACGGCAATGATGTATGAAAGCGCTGTTGCCGCGATTGTTTATCCTGGAGAGAAGAGAGATATGTACCGTCCATATCTACATCTAATGGCGCGTACCCCAGGGCTCAAGATTCATCAGTACCGAAAGAGCGCAGGACAAGAAGGAGCTATCGCCCATGTAAGCGCAACGGGCGATGATCTTCTAGACTTACGGGAGTGTGTTACTCATGCAGTTGACTATATGAGCGGAGAGATAGATGAGTAAAGATCGTGTAGCAATCATTATGGGATCTGATTCTGATTGGCCCATTATGGAAGATGCCGCAAAGGTACTTGATAGTTTTGGCATTTCTTATTCTGCACAGGTCTTGTCTGCCCATCGTATGCCTGAGGAAACAAATGATTTTGCAAAGAGCGCCAAGTCCTTAGGGTTTGAAGTGATCATTGCTGGAGCAGGGGGCGCTGCTCATTTACCTGGAGTTGTCGCAGCCCTTACACCACTGCCCGTTATTGGAGTTCCGATTCCTCTCAAAGTGCTAGATGGAATGGATTCCTTGCTCTCAATAGTGCAGATGCCGGCAGGTATTCCCGTTGCAACAGTTGGAATCGGAAATGCCAAGAACGCAGGAATACTGGCCGCTCGAATTCTTGGCGTGGGCGACGAAGAACTTTCTGAGAAAATTACTGATGCAATGGGAAAGCTTCGCGATGAAGCCAAGGCAAAAGGTGAAAATCTTAAGGCGCGAAGAACTCAAAAAACAGGTTTCTAACTAATTGCGGTTTCGGTACTCGATGGCTGGACACCGGTTCATTACTGCAATTAGGCCAGCTGCTTGCGCGCGATCAACAGCATCTTGATCAATGACATCGAGCTGCAGCCATACAGTCTTTGCTTTTAATGCAATAGCTTCGTCAACGACTGGACCTACGAGGTTGGAATTAACGAATAGATCAACAACATCAATCGGAAATGGAATGTCAGAAAGTTTTGCAAACCCACGCTCTCCATGAACGGTTTCTGCTTTAGGGTGTACGGGCACTATTCGATGGCCCTTTTGTTGTAGCAAGGCCGCAACGCCGAATGCGGGCCGATCTGCATTGTTGCTTAAGCCCACTATCGCCCATGTTTTAAGCGATAGCGCCGCAGATATTGATTCGTCTTCGTTCAATTCTTGCGACCCAGTGCGTGGAAAGTCCAACCGGCTGAAACCCATTTCTTTCTATCTAGCGCGTTGCGTCCATCGATGATGAGCGGTGTTTTAACAAGTGACCTGAAATGCACGGGATCAATCTCTCTGTATTCACGCCATTCAGTTAGGTGAAGAACAATGTCGGCTCCAGAAACGCAATCTTGCGCGCTCTGTGCGAAGTTAAGAGAAGGAAAGCGCTTACGAGCAGGGGTCATAGCTTTGGGATCATGAACGGTTACAACCGCACCTGCTGCATGCAGCTGCGCCGCAATGTCCAGGGCTGGAGAGTCCCGAACGTCGTCACTCTCAGGCTTGAATGCGGCGCCAAGAACTGCAATTTTATAGTGTGTTAAATCAGCAGAAAGCATCGAGCGGACGACGTCGATGACGCGGGCACGAGCACGCATATTGATAGCGTCAATTTCTCTAAGGAATTCAAGCGCTTGTTGCGCTCCTAACTCTTCTGCACGGGCCATAAATGCGCGAATGTCTTTGGGTAAGCAACCACCACCGAATCCGATACCCGCTTGCAGAAACTTATTTCCGATGCGAGGGTCGTAACCAATGGCTTCAGCCAGGACCGTTACATCGCCACCTGCTGCTTCACAAATCTCGGCCATCGCGTTGATAAATGAAATCTTTGTTGCAAGAAAAGAATTGGCTGCAACTTTAACGAGCTCTGACGTTGGCAAATCTGCACGAATCCACGGTGTTCCACGTTCTAATATCGGCGCATAAACTTCTTTAAGGATTTTTTCTGCCCGGTCATTGGTAACACCTACAACGAGCCGATTTGGTCGCAATGTGTCTTCGATAGCAAAACCTTCGCGCAGAAATTCTGGGTTCCAGGCTAGATCAGCTTGTGGTGCCGAAATTCTTAATTGCGCAGCCAAGTCTTGGGCTGTGCCAACAGGAACAGTTGATTTACCAACTACTAATGCGCCACTCTTTAGGTGCGGAGCTAGAGCCGTGATGGCGCCTTTCACATAGGTGAGATCTGCGGCCAAACTGTTTTCTTTTTGAGGGGTTCCGACGCAAACGAAATGGACATCAGCGCTGAGGGCTGCAGAAAAATCCGTGGTAAACGTTAATCGTCCCGAGGCGAGCTCTGCGCCCAGGAGCTCCTCTAAATCTGGTTCATAGAAAGGTAATTCGCCACGAGAAAGTTGGGCAACTTTTGCGGCGTCGTTATCGATTCCAATTACAGTGAATCCCAAGGATGACATGCAGGCTGCGTGTGTCGCACCTAGATATCCCGTACCAATTACCGAGAGAACTGGTTTCATGTCCTGAGTCTATGAGTTTCTTGACTTATTTGAGCGAACCGCAAGGGTTTTCGCTAGCGGTACGCGTCTTGAACTTATCGATGATCGTTGGCGTCGCCTTTGCCGTTGGCTTCGTTGATGATGTCTTGGGCGCTTTGGAAGTTGATGCCGAAGGGGAAGGGAGAACTTCGGTGACTACTGGTAGGTCATCTCGAAGTTTTTGGAAAAGTTCGGGAGCTAAAACGGGATCCCAAATCACGGTTGAACCTATATAGGGAACCGAGTGGTTCACATCTGAAAGTGGAACAGTCAAAGTGCGGACCTTACTTGCTGAGAGGTTTCGCATTTGCTTAGCAAGTGTGACAAGGTCACTTGAATTGAGCGCTGAATCGGTTTTAACTGTCTCCATTGCTGCGTTAATGAAACTTATGAATTTCACGGGGTTGAGCAACACCCCAGTACTCGTGGCCTTTTTAAGGACTGAACTCATGAACTGTTGTTGTCTTTGCATACGTCCTAAGTCGCCCATGCCATCAAAATCTCGAGTGCGAACGTACTTAAGAGCTTCAATTCCATTAAGGGTGTGAATTCCGGCGGCAAGGACAAGATGGCTTTTTGGGTCATTAATTGCAGTCTTAGTACACACTTGAATTCCTCCCAGGGAATCCACGACTCTCGCAAAACCTGCGAAGCTGATTTCTATATAGTGATCGATTCGTAAATTAGTTTTAGCTTCGACGACTTGAATCAACAAAGGAGCTCCACCCCAACTGAATGCGGAATTCATCTTTGCCAACTGGGGCGCAACTGTTTTTCCACTGCTTGTCACATATTGAGGCATAGTGACGAGGGTGTCGCGAGGCAAGGAGACGATGACTGCCTTATCGCGTGCCTTACTAATATGGACCAAAAGCATCGTGTCTGATCGTTGGCCTGCTGCGGACTTGGTGCTTCCAACTCGCAACAACTTAAGTTCAGCCGGTGTAAGTCCTGCGCGATTATCTGAACCAACGAGAAGGTAATTGACTGCACTTGATGCTTTTTCCGGTCGTGAATTGAGTCCCGCAAAGGCATCTACTCTTTTTAAGGAACCCGTAATTTGGCCTAGACCCAACCAGGAAAAAGCGGAGATCGCGACGACACCGATGGATATCGAGGTGATTATTCGGGTCATGCGCGCAGATTTCACTAGGAGAGCCTACTTGGACGGTAGCGTACTCACGTGCACATTTCAGATGAGACATCACGGCAAGAGGGCGTCTCGGTAATTTTGCCCGTTTTGAATGAAGAGCCCTACCTCGCACAGGCCGTAGGCGCGATTCTTTCTCAGGATTATCTCGGACAAATAGAGATTGTGCTCTCGATAGGTCCATCCAAGGATCGCACCTTAGAAGTTGCGCAAGGCTTAGCTGCTCAAGATCCGCGCGTTGTATTAATCGAAAACCCAACTGGGCGAACCGCAGCAGGACTTAATTTAGCAATTTCCACATCCAAGTTTCCCATCATTGTGCGAGTTGATGGTCATGCAGAAATTCCGCGCAATTACATTTCATTGGCCGTGAATATTCTTAAAGAAACTGGCGCGGTCAATGTTGGTGGAATGATGGCGGCTCAAGGGGTCACGCCCTTTGAGAAAGCAGTAGCGGGCGCTATGCGAAGCCCCTTGGGTGTTGGTGCTTCTCGATTTCATACGGGGGGTAGTGCAGGATCTGTTGACACCGTCTACCTCGGAGTCTTTTTGAGAAGTGCACTTATGAGCGTTGGTGGATTTGACGAACGTTTTACGCGGGCTCAGGATTGGGAATTGAATTTTCGATTACGCCAAGCTGGGGGAATCGTTTATTTCGATCCGCGATTGCATGTTCTCTATCGACCTCGTCCAACGTTAAAGGCGCTTTCAAAACAATATTTTGAATACGGTCGTTGGCGCCGAGTAGTTACTCGCCGCCACATTGGCACCGTAAATTTGCGATATCTGGCACCTCCTTTGGCGCTAATTGGAACCGTGACGTCGTTGGTCACGGGAATATTTCTTGCACCTATTTTCTTCTTGCCAGCTGGCGTTTATCTGGTATTTCTGACGGTGGCTTCTCTTGGGATCGGCAAAACTCTTGGCGAAAAATTGCGATTACCCGCGATTTTGCTGACAATGCACATGTCCTGGGGGGCGGGATTTCTCACATCACCTCGGACTCTCGTGCCTGAAGGCGAGTGAGTTCAGGGCTGTGCGGTAACCTGCGTCAGTGAGTAAAGGCAGTTCAAAACCGGTGGCCGTGGAGGTCTATGAGCCTTTTCGCGCCGGTTTACCCCCGCTGGGAAAGTACTGGCGCTCGCTATGGGCTAGACGATCATTCATCGCCGAGTACGCACGTTCAGAGTTACGTGAAAAACATTACGACTCTGTATTTGGCCAAGTTTGGTTGGTCCTTAACCCATTGTTGCTTTCAGGGGTTTATTTTCTCTTGATCGTCATCATCGGGGGTCACAGCGACAAGATGAGATACGGACACCTCACAGCCTGCCTTTTCCTTTTCTATTTTGTCTCTAACACCATGACGGGTGGGGTCAAATCCATTACTAAAGGTGGGAAGCTCATTCTCAACACAGCGTTCCCGCGGATTATGTTGCCAATTTCTGCAACAGTTGTTGGAATTTTTAGATTTCTGCCAACCATTTTTGTCTTCTTTGTTATTCGAACTGTCTTAGGCTTCCCTATTGGATGGGCAATATTGTGGGGTATTCCAGTTGCCATGATCACTGCGATTTTGGCGCTTGGCTTAGCTGTTTTGATCTCTACGATCAACGTGTATTTCCGAGATATTGCAAGCTTTCTACCGTATTTTTCCCGAACCTGGCTTTACCTTTCACCAATTCTTTATGAGGCGTCGGCACTAAAACATAATCTGCGCCAAATGGAAACATTCAATCCGCTTTTCCCTCTGCTTAATTCTTGGTCACGCGCAGTCGTTCATGCAGAAGTTCCGCGAGCATCGGATTTGTTGATTTCTTTGGCATGGGCATTGGGTATCTTTATAATTGGTACCTATTTCTTCCTAACAAGGGAGCGTGATTTTGCCGTCCGAGTCTAGTTCTAGTCATGTTCCTGGCGAGATTGCAGTTTCCGTCCAGCATTTAGGTTTGACGTACACGACCACCATTGATCGTCGCCCGACGTTGAAAGCGCGAGTTCGCACGATGGGTCGCGGCACAAAACACACTCGGGTTGTGCGCGCACTCGATGACATCATGATGGATGTTCCGTACGGATCAGTCTTGGGAATTGTCGGAGCAAACGGGGCAGGCAAATCAACACTCATGCGTGTCATCTCTGGCATTTTGCCTCCCTCACAAGGGCGTGTTGAGGTCTACGGCAAAGTCAGCACCCTGCTTGCCCTCGGAGTTGGTTTTAGTCCAACACTTTCGGGCCGACAAAATGTTGAACTTGGTGGGCTGGCCGCTGGCATGTCGCGCAAGGAGATCGCAGAACATTTCGAGGAAATTGCCGACTTTGCCGAACTTGGGGATGCAATCGAGGCGCCAATGCGGACGTATTCATCCGGAATGTTTGCACGTCTTGGCTTTGCCGTTGCTGTAACGGTACGTCCGGATATCTTGATCGTCGATGAGGCTTTGAGTACAGGCGATGCTCACTTTAAAGAGAAAAGTTTGAACAAGATTAAGGAATTGCGAAGTGATGCCCGTGCCCTCATCCTTGTGAGTCACGGTTTGGGAACTATTCGTGATGTGTGTAATGAAGTTGCGTGGCTAGATAAGGGAAAACTTATTAAGCGTGGAGAACCAAACGAAGTAGTGGATGCATACGAGAAGTTCTTAAAGGTCGGAAAGAGCGCCGCCATTGACGAGGACATTTAACTTTAGAGTTCTTGTTGCAGTGTTTTTACTTGCCACTGCGGTTGTTCCGCACGCCTTTGCAGATGTTGTTCCCTCGTCATTTACATTTCATGGATCAGGTTATGGCCATGGCGTTGGTATGAGTCAGATCGGTGCCCGTGGCCAAGCCCTCGAAGGTGACAGCGCTACGGCGATTATTAATTACTATTACAAAGATGTGGTTGTAAATCCTGTTCAGGATGATCAAATCCTGAGAGTCAATGTTGGCCATCTTCTTACATCTGTCTCATTTAAGACAGAGACCAAATTAGGTCACCTAGAACTTTTTAACGCCGATATGGGAGATACCGTCACATCTGTTGCCGATACAAGCGTCCCTACAAAATCAACCCTTTCATTTATTCTTTTGGGAAATTCAGCAATACCGAGCGTCACCGACTCGACAGGGAAGATTTCTGCCCTCGCATCAGGTTCTTCATTTACTTTGCGATGGAGCGGAACTCGCGAACTTTCTGGTGTTGATTCTGTTCTTTTGATGAAGATCGGTTCAACAACAACAAAATACCGATACGGACAGCTACAGATTAAACTTGTGAAGTCTGCGCTCTTGGGTTATCGCATCGAGGTAACAAATTCTTTGCGCTTGCATGATGAGTATTTATGGGGGATAGGTGAGATGCCATCGTCATGGCCTGCCCAAGCCCTCCAGGCCCAAGCCATAGCGTCTCGCACATACGCATTGAGCAAGACGGGAAAGATCAAGGCCGCGTGCGATTGCGATCTTTATTCTTCAACTGCAGATCAAAATTTCGTGGGATATTCAAAGGAGACTGAACCCAAGTATGGAGTGCTGTGGAAAAATGCAGTGGATTCCACAAGCATGGACGCCTCTCACGGTTTGGCAATTCTCTACAACTTATCGCCAATTTCCGCTTATTTCTTCTCATCCTCCGGCGGACAAACAGAATCTGCCAAGGATGCTTGGGGTAGTGCGGTCCCTTATGCCACCAGTGTCCCTGATCCTTGGAGCCTCATGGCATCGCTCAACTCAAAATATGTGGATTGGATTCGCCCTATTGGCCAGTCGGTAATTGCAAATGCATTCGGATTGCCTGACATAGCTTCATTGCTAATTCTGAGTAGACATCAAAGCGGAACCGTAGCAATAATTACTGCAACCTCGAGTTCAGGTAAGAGCGTTTCCCTGACGGGGGAGACTTTCAGAAGTAAGAGCAAATTACCTTCGGCTTGGTTTGATTTCGAGACTACTCAAATCAGCAATGTCGTGCCGGTTCCCGTGCGGACAATATTTCACAGCCTATAAATTAATTGGCATGCAAAATAGAGTTGAGTCCGCCCCAAGTTCCAGTGCGGAGTACAACTTCTAAATTTCCACCTTGTGAATTGCGACGGAAAAGCAGGTTATCGGCGCCACTCAGTGCTCCGGCTTTTACAACCTCCCCGTCAGGAAGGGAAACCTTTGATGCGGCGGTGATGTAGGTTCCAGCCTCAATTACGCAATTATCTCCGAGTGAAATTCCAAGACCTGAATTGGCACCCAGTAAACACTTTTTTCCAATGGAAATAATTTCCTTGCCGCCGCCGCTGAGAGTCCCCATAATCGATGCGCTGCCACCAACATCTGTTCCATCTCCGACAACTACTCCAGCTGAGATGCGACCTTCAACCATCGAGGTCCCGAGGGTCCCGGCGTTAAAGTTGACGAAGCCTTCATGCATGACTGTTGTGCCGTGAGCCAGATGCGCACCAAGTCGAACACGATCTGCATCAGCCACGCGAACACCGCTTGGAATAACGTAATCAACCATTCGTGGAAATTTATCGACGCTAAGCACGGTTACGTGTCCATACTTTGCACGCAAGCGCGCACGCGTTTCTTCAAAACCTTCTAGCGAACACGGTCCGTGGTTGGTCCAAACGACATTGTTGAGAATTCCGAAGATTCCCTCTAAAGATTGGCCATGAGGAGCGACAAGGCGATGTGAAAGTAAATGAAGTCTCAAATATGCATCAGGCACATCTTTGGGTGGTTCTGACAAAATAATTGTTCGCTCGACGAGCACACGAGTAACTCCTCGTTCGGCGTCATTGATCGCCAAAGCAGTTAGCCAAGCGGGAGTCAACGCAGGAAGCGCCTCCAACGATGGGGTCGGATACCAGGTATCAAGGACGCAACCATCGGCCGCGATTGTCGCGATTCCACGACCTGAGGCTTCTTGAGATGAATGATGAGACATGGAGCAAGGGTAGCCCGTATCCTTCGCAGATGCGTATAGCCGTTTTCTGCTCATCATCACCAACGATCGATTCGAAATATATCGACCTTGCCACTGAACTAGGGGAGGCAATTGCCGACCGCCAATGGGAATTAGTTTCTGGTGGTGGCCATATTTCGATGATGGGCGCCGTTGCCCGCGGAGTGCGCAGTGGCAGCGGTAAAACAATTGGCGTGATTCCTCAGGCGCTCGTCGATATTGAATTTGCCGATCATGACAGTCATGAACTGCATGTTGTTAATTCCATGCGCGAACGCAAAGCGATGATAGAAGACTTGTCCGATGCTTTTATCGCTATGCCGGGTGGCCTCGGCACTTTGGAAGAGCTCTTTGAAATTTGGGTCGGGCGGTTCTTAAAGTTTCATGACAAGCCTGTGATCGTCTTAGATCCTTTCGGTCTCTATTCACCGCTTCGAGAAATGATTGATCACCTAGAAACCGAAGGATTCGTCAAACCCGGTCAGCGCGAACTTTTGCACTGGACCACCAGCGTCGATGATGCTTTGGAGCGCGCTTCATCGGGTCTATGACCCTCTCGAGGCACCTCAATACGATGCCCGAGCGAGTAGCCTTACCCTCATGGCGCAGACCCTGGCTCAATTGCTTGCCAGTTTGCCCGAGGAAGAGCGCGTAATCTTGACCTTGCATTACCTGCGCAGCCTCTCGTCAGAGGAAATTGCGGTGATGCTCCGAGTGCCAGAAGCGGCAGTTATAGGGGTTATCGTTACAGGACGCGCTCGTTTGACCAGCGCATTGGAGATTTAGCCCCCTCAATTTCATGGATAGGGGTTTTCGCGAGATACTTCTCCCTCACACGCATGTATCCAAAGGCCTACGGGTCGGCAGGTGCCAGGCGTACAGAAGAGCGAGTAAAGGAGTCCGGACCATGGCAGCCATGAAACCTCGAACTGGTGATGGACCGATGGAGGTCACAAAGGAAGCGCGCAGTTTGGTTATGCGTATCCCTCTCGAAGGCGGAGGACGCCTGGTTGTAGAACTCAACGGCGAAGAGGCGACAAATCTGGGAAACGCACTTCACTCAGCAGCAGCTCTGCTCGTTAAGAGATAAGCGCCAAACATACGCGTGGGCGCAATGGCAATTCCTTCACTTCAGGAGCGACCACTAGATCTTGAAACCCTTAAAGAGGTCGACTCGTTAGCGCTCGCATTTTCTAAAGACGAATCAGGGGTAATCACATTCCCCGTTGCTCATGCTTTTGTTCGAAAGTGCGAAAAGTACTTTGAGCTTTCGCTTTCTGATGAATTGAACTTTTTTTCAGCCGCAGGAAAAGCTGGCGAGATTTTTGAAATTCCCGTGAGCGCTCAAGGCGCTCGCTGTGAACGTTTGCTTCTCGTTGGAATCGGCAGTGGTTCGATCACCGATTCACGTGCAGCCGGCGCCGCGGTTGGAAGAAAAATGCGCGGAAAAAAATATTCAGTGTTGAGTGCGATAGCTGTTTCAAAAAATGAACTTCGAGCACATGCAATTGCGTTGATTCTTTCTGCTTATACATGGAACCAAAAAACTTCCACAGTTAAGTCAGAGAATCCAATCTTCATTGTTGGTGATAGTCATCCCGCTGATATTTCGCGAGCGAGAACTTTAACCTCTGCTGTATGGAGTGCACGAGATTTAATTCATACACCAGCAAATATTAAGACACCGCTCTGGATGGCCAGCCGCGCGAAAGTCCTCACGAAGCATCCAGACATTGCCGTTGAAGTTCTGAGCGGAAAAGATCTCGCAAAATTTGGAGGGCTGTCTGCAGTTGGAGGCTCATCGCCAAAACCTGGACCTCGATTTATTAAAATCAGCTATGCGCCGCGAGGTTCAAAAAATTGGCCACACGTTGTTCTCGTCGGCAAGGGAATAACCTTCGATACTGGTGGAATTTCTTTAAAGAGACCCTACGACAACATGATGGCGATGAAGACCGATATGGCGGGAGCTGCAGCAGTTCTGGCTGTTGTTGCAGCGATGCCCGAAGTGCAACCACGTGTTCGAGTCACGGCGCTATTGATGTGTGCAGAAAATGCGCTTTCCGGAACATCGCAACGCCCTAGCGACGTGATTACTCAATACGGTGGAACAACGGTTGAGGTAATCGATACGGATGCTGAAGGCCGATTGGTTTTGGCAGATGGGTTGGCGTATGCAGATATCCATTTAAACCCTGACTATTTAGTTGATATTGCCACTCTTACTGGTGCAGCGACTTTGGGGCTAGGCCGTCAATATGGTGCCATGTATACAAGAGATGAGTCCCTTGCACGAAGGCTTTCTGAAGCAGGCGAGAAATCTGGAGATCGAGTCTGGCATATGCCATTAGTTGATGACTATCGCGTGGCACTAGAAAGTTCAATTGCTGATATTAATCACACTGCCAAAGCGACTAAGTTTTCAGCAGGTTCAGTTACCGGCGCTCTCTTTCTCGAGCATTTTGCTGGCAATCGCAAATGGGTGCATTTGGATATTGCCGGCCCGGCCCGAAGTGAAAGCGATTCTGGCGAGAACCCAAAAGGCGGAACGGGATTTGGTGTTCGCCTCCTCATCGAATGGATTGCGGGTCTGTCATGAAAATCGATGTTCATAGTTACGCAGAAGGCTTTGTCCATGAAGATGAAATCCTGGTCAACGCTCGTACTCGAGGTGCAGAAGTAGGGGCGATCGATGCTTCCCAGGGAACGGGTTCTTTTCTCAGTTTTCTCGCGCATCTCATATCTGCCCAGTCGGTAGTTGAAGTTGGAACAGGATCTGGCGTGGGCAGTCTCTGGCTCCTGAGGGGCATGATCGAGAGCGGGACTCTCACTTCAATTGATAACGAGGCCGAGCATGCACGCATTACGCGACTTACACTGAACGAAGCTCAGATTTCCCCGCAGCGGTATCGGCTTATTACCAATCCAGTGGTAGATGTGATGGGTAAATTAACCGACCGTGCTTATGACCTTGTTGTATTGCGCCACGATGCAGAAGATTTAAGTTTTTCCGTGGATGAGGCATACCGAATGTTGCGCACCGGGGGAGTTTTGGCAGTAGATAATTTCTTCGGTGATGGAAAGATTTCCGATCCTGCCCAGCGAGATCCGCGGACGATTGCGCTACGCGAATGCGGAAAAGCCATTCGCGCCGCTACGAAACTTTGGAGCGCCTCTCTCATTGGCGTGGGAGACGGGCTTCTGCTCGCGACCAAGCTTTGATTGAGGTGCTTCTCACGATATTCTCGGAAAAGAAAGATTAACTACACTCAGATGTCGATCACTGGAGGAGGATTCCTATGCAACCTTTAGACCCTGATCGTCCCTGGTGGACGGTGCAACAGAAGCCACAACACACTCGCATGTCTCTTGGCGCTACGGTCGTGATCGCAGTTGTTGCTGGCTTGATCGGGAGCCTCTTAGGCGGATCGTCAAATTTAG
>Ga0194061_1001075_pt1 | contig 16438 bp, 17 predicted proteins | sample SepL2221m_MetaG_FD_163423 | JGI IMG/M metagenome (GOLD analysis project Ga0194061, IMG submission 163423) | Anoxic zone freshwater microbial communities from boreal shield lake in IISD Experimental Lakes Area, Ontario, Canada - Sep2016-L224-21m | ecosystem: Environmental > Aquatic > Freshwater >... | reverse complement strand
CCGCTCGGGATGTTTGGCGTGGCGATCGGCACGGTCACGCTGCCATTCCTCTCGCGCAGCGCGGCGCTGGGAAATCGCGACGAGTTCCGCGAGGCGCTGTCGCGCGGAATGCGGCTGGTGTTCTTCCTCACGGTGCCGGCGAGCGTCGGACTGTGGATGCTCTCGGAGCCGATCCTCAGCGTGATCTACCAGTACAACAAAGTGACGTGGCACGACATCGAGCAGAGCGCGGGCGCGCTGCGATATTACGCACTTGGGCTCGCGGCGTACGCGGGGATGAAGGTGCTCGCACCGGCATTCTATGCGATCGGAAAGCGGAAGACGCCGATGGTGATCAGCTTCATCGCGATCGGCGTGAACTTCGGGCTGAACCTCTGGCTCACGAAACTCGGCTTCGGCCACCGCGGGCTTGCTCTCAGCACGGGCGTCGTGGCGCTCACGAATTTCGGCCTGCTCTATTGGTTCATGAGGCGGGAAATCGCGCGTCTCGAAACGCGGAAGCTCCTTGTGTCGCTGGCAAAAATCTTTCTCGCGAGCGATGCGCTCGCGCTCGTGTGCTGGGGCGGCAAATGGCTGTTGCTCGAACGGTGGCAGAGCATGGGGCTGCTGCTTCGGATGAGCGGTCTCGGGCTCACCATCGCGCTTTCCATCGGCGCATTTTGCGTGGTCGCCGCGATGCTCGGCGTTCACGAAATGCGCGATCTGCTCGGTGCGGTGCGCAGGAAGCTCTCGCGCCGGTCGGCGGCAGCGGTGGCGTCAGGCGAGGAAGCGCCGTAGGGAACGCGGATGAATGCGGCACGACAGGCGGGACGCCCGCTTGCCATCACAGCCGGGACGACTGTGTTCCGCTCGCACTGCGTTGCCACTTGCTTCAGCGTTTCCCCAGAATCGGGTGGAGCTTCGCGGCGGTCTCGGCGGGCCAGAGGCTGCGGTCGGTGACGAGCGCGTTGTCGAGCGCGCGGTGTTCGGGCCAGTTCGCCTCGGTGGGAATGTGCGGGATCGCGCGTGCGATGATCGTTTTTGCGGCGGTGGCGTTCGCGGTGAGATGTGCGATTACGGCGTCGGAGGTCACGGGCTCCTCGTCGAGCTTCCAGCAGTCGTAATCGGTGATCATCGCGAGCGTCGCCATTGCGATCTCGGCTTCGCGGCAGAGCTTTGCCTCGGCGAGATTTGTCATGCCGATCACGTCGAAGCCGAGCTTGCGGTTCGTCTCGCTCTCGGCGCGCGTGCTGAACTGCGGGCCGTCCATGTTCACGTAGGTGCCGCCCATGTTTGTGCGGCATCCGGCGGCCACGGCTTCGCGGAAAAGAATTTCGCGCAGCGGTGCGCAGAGCGGCTCCGCGAAGGCGACGTGCGCGACGATTCCGCTGCCGAAGAATGTGTGGATCTGGCTCGTGCGATCGAAGAACTGCGATGGCAGCACGATATCCTCCGGCGCGTATTTTTCCTGCAACGAACCCACCGCGGTGACGCAGATCACGAAGCGCACGCCGAGCGAGCGCAGCGCCCAGATGTTTGCGCGGTGGTTCAGCTCGTGCGGCAGGATGCGGTGGCCGCGCGCATGGCGCGGGAGGAAGAAGACCTGCCGTCCCGCGAGCCTGCCGCCGAAGATCACATCCGACGGCGGGCCGAATGGCGTCTCAACGTTGTGCTCCGTGATGTCCGTGAGGCCATCAATTTGGTAGAGGCCGCTGCCGCCGATGATTCCGATGTGTGCTGGTTCTGACATGCGCCGAGCAAAGCAGACCCGCGCGCGGCGCGGGAAGCGCGGAGTTGCAGGCCCGCATGAATCTCCGTGCATTTTGAAAACCGCTCCGGCAACAAACTGCGGACATGAATGCGAGTGCTGAAACCGGCGGACAGATTCCCGGCGAACCTTCGATCGAGGGCAGGCTGGCTGCCGTGCAGGATCAGATTGCGGAAGCTGCGAAGCGCGCCGGGCGCGATGCGGGCGAAGTCACGCTCATGGCTGTTTCCAAGACGCATCCGCCGGAGTCCGTGGGTGCGGTGCTGGCGGCGGGGCAGTGTGTCTTCGGCGAGAGCCGCGTGCAGGAGGCGCGGGCGAAAATCCCGCTCGTGCCGGGGCGCGCGCGCTGGCACTTCGTCGGCCATCTTCAGCGGAACAAGATCCGGCATGCGCTGCCGCACTTTGAACTTTTCCACGGCGTGGATTCGCTGGAGATCGCGCGCGACATGGAGCGCATCGCGACGGAGGACGGCGCGCTGCCACGCGTGCTGCTCGAGGTGAATGTGGCAGGCGAGGGGACGAAGTTCGGATTTTCGCCGGAGAAAATCCGCGCCCAACTCGACGAGTTGCTCGCACTGAAGAGGCTGACGATCGAGGGCCTCATGTGCATCCCGCCGCCGCAGCCGCGGGCGGAGATGTCTCGCAGGTTCTTCGTCGCGCTGCGCGAGCTGCGCGATCAGTTGGAGGGCGGGTTCCGCATTTCGCTGCCGCAGCTCTCGATGGGGATGAGCGGGGATTTCGCCGTGGCCGTCGAGGAAGGCGCGACGCTGGTGCGCGTCGGCACGGCGATTTTCGGGGAGCGCAGCGGCAAGACGTGGCGTCCGGTGGGAATGGCGGATGATGAATGACGGATGATGCTGGCCACTGGGCATGGGTTTCGTCATTCGTCACCCGTCATTTTTTCCACCATGCCTGAACGCCTGCAACCTGTGAACATCGCCGTGATCGGCGCGGAGATCGCCATCGTGTGGAGCGACGGACGCGAGTCATACCTTCCCCTGCAAAAGGTCCGCGAGGCGTGCCCCTGTGCGGCGTGTTGCGGCGAACCGGATGCGCTCGGGCGCGTGGTGACGCCGGAGGTGAGGCACGCTGCTACGAGCTTTGAATTGCGCGGCTGGCAGTTTGTCGGCGGCTATGCGCTCCAGCTCACGTGGGGCGACGGGCACTCCACAGGGCTCTATTCCTACCCGTATCTCCGCCGTCTGGCGGAGGGGTAGCAGGCGAAAGACAAAGGACGCCGGCCATCGCTGGCCGGCGTCCTGTGAGTGAGAAGCGTGTGCTGTGCGCCTATTCGCGGGCTGCGGCGCTGACCTTGTATTTTGCTCCGACGCTGCGGGATTTCGGCGCGGGATACTCTGCGGCGAGCGGGCGGTCCGGGGTCTTTTTGAAGTTGTAGACACCGCGCGCGTTGTTCCTCCAGCCATTCGGATCGGCGAATTCGGTGCCGGTGTTTCGCAGGCCGTTGACCTGCGTTTCCAGGCCGGTGCCATAGCCCTGCTGGATGATGTTCGGTGTCACGAACACGAGGAGGTTCCGCTTGGTCCGGGCGTTCAGCTTTTCCTGGAAGATCTTTCCGAAGAGCGGGATGTCGCCCATGATCGGAACCTTCGTGTGGGTCTTAGTAAGCTCATCCTGGAGGAGACCGCCGATTGCAAGCGTGTCGCCACTTTGAATGAGGACGTTCGAGTCGAAGGTGCGCTTGTCAATGATCGGGCTGGCGACTGTGGCTCCGCCAAATGTGAAGGTGGCGTCGCCGACCTTGTTGCTGATCTCGGGCTGGACCTTGAGCGAGACGAACTTGTCCTTGTTGATCTGTGGCGTGACGGTGAGCGTGTTGCCGAATTCCTTGTCCTGGAATCCGCCAAACACCGCCTGTGCGGTCTGCTCGTTGAAGTTCAACTGCGGCACCGGCTGATTGCGCGTGATCTTGATGGTCGCCTTCTCGTTGTTCGCCGCGACGATGCGGGGATTCGCCAGAAATTCTGCGTCGCTGTCCTCGTTCAGCAGGCGCAGCGTGAGCGCCATTTGCTGGATGGAGAGGATGGAGAACTGTCCGGCGATTCCTTGCACGACGCTCGAAGCATTCGCGCCGTTTTTCAGGAAATCGTTCAATTGGAATTTGCCGTTCGCGTTGGCGGGTGCAGCTCCGGCAAGGCCCGAGGCGCCGTATTTCACCTGCATCGGCGTCGCGGCGCTGCCGACCACGCCGCCCCAATTGATGCCGTAGCTCTGCTTGGGATTCGCGGTGACTTCCACGAGGCGCGCTTCGATCATCACCTGCTTGGTCGGCGAATCAATGCCCTTCAGAAACTTCATGACCTTGTCCGCATTCGTCTTTCCTTCGCGGAAGAAGATCGTGTTCGTGCGCGTGTCGGTCTGCGGCGCTTCGGCGCTGGTGAGCTGCGACTTGAGCAGCGGCACGATATCGGCGGCCTTTGCGTAGCTGAACGTGTACTGCAGCGATTCGGTCGGCTCCTTCGCCTTTTCCGCCACGGTCTTGATGTAAACGACGCTCTCCATTTCGTCCATGATCAGGCCGTTTGCCTGGCAGATGATGCGGATGACTTCGGCGGGCGTCTTGTTCTCGACGCGCAACGTGATCTGGCCTGTCACGGCGGGACTCACGACGACATTCATCTTTGCCTGCCGCGCGAGCGTGCGCAGGACGAGCGAGACCTCATCGCCTTGAAATTCACTCACATGCGAGCTTGCGATGTCCAGCGTGCCGGGGGCAGTGCCGGGAGGCGGCGTCGAATTCGGATCGCCGGGCACCGCCGGAATCGTCCCTGGCACGCTTCCAGGGACGGTGCCGGGCGTCTGGATGGGTGGATCGATCGGCGCGGGCACGAGCGGAGAACCCGGCGTCACGTTGCCGGGCCGCGAGGGCACGCCGGGGACGGAGGGCGGATTGATCGGCGCGACCGTCGGCGGTGCGAAGGGCACGGGCGGAGGATTCGTGTTCTGCGCGAGCGATGCGCTCATCGAGACGATGAGAACACCGAGGGTGCGGTGAAGTTTAGCGAGGGTGAGGGCTGAGATTTTCATGAGTCGTTGCCACTCCAAAGCACAACGTGGGCCAAGCTGCGCCCACGCGGCGTCCTTATCCCGCTACCGCCGGATGAATAATGAGTGAGCTGGCACCGTGCGTCACGCGCTCTTCGCCGCTTGCATGAGCGCGCGCATCCTTTCCACGTCCTTGCGACCGGGCCCGGATTCCACGCCGCTCGAGACGTCCACTACCGCAGGCCGCACGGCTCGCACCGCATCCGCGACATTTTCCGGCGTGAGACCGCCGGCGAGCCAAAGCGAGAGCGCGGGATGCGTGCGCTTGAATTCACACGCCAGCGCGAGATCCACGCGCGCGCCCGTGCCGCCGAATTCGCCGGGCACGTGCGCATCGAGCAAAATGTGCCGCGTGGAAAAATCCCCGGGGTGCGCGAGGGCTCCGCGATCTTTTGCGCGCAGCGCCTTGATGATCGGTTTCCCGAATTCCGCGGCCCTGCGGCAGAACGCTGCATCCTCGTCGCCGTGGAATTGCAGCGCGTCCACAAATTCAAATGCCGCGATGCGTTCCGTCTCCTCCGGCGTCGCATTCACGAGCAGCGCGACGCGGATCACGGGGCGAGGCAGCGCGGCGATCCATCCGGCGTTCTGCGCGATGTCCACAAAGCGCTTCGTGCCCGGCCATGTGTTGAAGCCGAGCAGATCCGCGCCGGCATCCACGGCGGCGAGCGCATCGTCGCGGTTCGTGATGCCGCAGATTTTCACGGCGATGAGGTCGGTTGGCAGTTCGAGTTTCACGGCGGCAGCATAGGGCATAGGGGCGTGCGGGCAAAACTTCCGTGGTGGCCGATCGCAATGCTTGCCGCATTTTCGAGCGCCCGATAGGATGCGCTTCCGTGCGCCACCGTTCAGTCCTTTTCCTCGCCCTGCTCTGTATTGTCATTCTCCGCCTGCCGGCCCAGCAGCCGCTCTCGGAGGAGGAAAAGAGGCGCGCATTTCTCAAGGCGCGCGAGGAGATGACGACGATCCCATACACGCCTTCGGGCGAGCCGGGATCGAAGCCGAAGCCGAAGCCGCACGCCACACCGATCGGTGAGAAGCCGCCGCCGCGCGCCACGCCCGCGCCGGTCGTGCGCCCGACTCCCGAATCCACGCCGCGGCCCACGCCGTTCCCCGTCCCGGAAGTGACTCCGCCGCCGCGCCCGAACATCATCGTCCGCGAGAGCGCGGTGGGCCGGGCTGACGAGGAGCGCGAGCCCACGCCGAAACCGCAGAGCGCGTGGTCGCGGCTTTTCGGCGGTGGTGGCGGCGGCACGAGTTATCGCTACCTCACCAACGCAATCCGGCGTGAGATCGATCGCGCGCCCGTCGCGCGCGGACGCTGGCGCTACATCGTCGTCCACAACAGCGGGACGCGGCAGGGAAATGCCGCGGCATTTGAGCACTACCATCGCAACGTGAAGCGCATGGTGAACGGCCTCGCGTATCATTTCGTCATCGGCAACGGCACCTCGACGAGGGACGGCGCGATCGAGATCGGCAACCGCTGGCACCGGCAGATCCAGGGCGGCCACGTCCACAGCGACTACCTGAATAACATCGCGATCGGCATCTGCCTCGTCGGAGATTTCAATGTGCAGCATGTCGGTGAAGCCCAGAAGGCCTCGCTCACCGAACTAATCACCTACCTGCGGCATCGCGTCGGAAAAATCCAGGGCCAGCCCGCGGAGGTGCGCGCGCACAAGAATATCAATCCGCCGCAGTGGCCGACGGACTGCCCCGGGAATCTTTTTCCGTACGACTGGCTTGCGAGGAAATTCTAGCGTCATGCGTGGAGCCGCCGACTCAGTGGGGGAACCGCAGATGAACGCGGATGAGAGCAGATTTTATCCCAATCAATCTGCGCTCATCCGCGTTCATCTGCGGTTTGAAAACTAGCGGCCCCGCTTCGATACGATGCAACTCGCACTCACCGGCGCGACGGGATTTGTGGGCCGGCACGTCATCCGGCTCGCCGTGCGTCGCGGGTACGAGGTCGTCGCCTTCACGCGCGATCCTTCGCGGGCCGTCCATGACTGCATCGAGACGCGGAAATTTTTCACCGACGCCCCGCCCGATCTCAGCGGATGCGAGGCGGTGATCCACCTCGCCGGCGAAAATGTTGCCGGCATCTGGACGCGCGGGAAAATGCAGCGCATCCGCGACAGCCGCATCCTCGGCACGCGGCGGCTCGCCGAGGCTATCCGCGCGTCATCGCATCCGCCGGATGTCCTCGTGTCGGCGAGCGCGGCCGGAATTTATGCGGACGGCGGCGAGAGCGAGATCACCGAAGATTCGCCGCACGGAGCAGGATTCCTCGCGGACACCTGCCGTGCGTGGGAGGCCGAGGCGCTCGCCGCGGAACCGATCTGCCGCACCGTCTGTGCACGCATCGGCCTCGTGCTCGGAAAGGGCGGCGGCGCGCTGCGTGCGATGCTCCCATTTTTCCGCCTCGGCCTCGGCGCGCGCATCGGCGGCGGACGCCAGTGGATGCCGTGGATTCACGCCGAGGATCTCGCGTCGCTGCTACTTTTCGCCGTGGAAAATCTCGACGTGCGCGGCGCGCTGAACGCCACCGCACCGTGGCCTGTGCGCAATTCCGAATTCACCGCGGCCCTCGCACGCATCGTGCGCCGCCCCGCATTTCTCGCCGTGCCTGCATTCGTGCTCCGGCCGGTGCTCCGCGAATTTTCGCGCGAACTCCTCGGCAGCAAGCGCGTGCTCCCCGCCGTCGCGACCGCGCACGGTTTCGGCTTCCGCTTCCCAGAACTTGCCCCGGCACTCGCGGGTATCGTGGCGTGAGTCTTTGATCGTGGTTCAAGTTGAACCACGAATGGACACGAAGGAACACGAATGGGGGCGGAGACATTCGGTGGCCGGCGGCGCGTGCATTTCCGGAATCCCATTTGTGTCTCCTCGTGTCCATTTGTGGTTTCATCCGATTCGGCAAGCCGCTGATTTTTCGCAGCGCGAAATTGTTTCGCACTCCGCCGATGTTCCGAAGATGTTCCGCGGATGGCCGTCCCCCAAAACACCATCGCGATCGTCTTCGACTACGATCAGACGCTTTCGCCGAACTACATGCAGGACGAGGTGCTCTTTCCCTCGTTCGGCATCAACCCCCCGAAATTCTGGCAGCGCTGCCACGCGCTCGTCCGCGACGAGGGCTACGACAACGAACTCGCGTATCTCAAGGCGCTGCTCGACTGCCTCGGCATGGATCGCCCGACGAACAAGCACCTCCGCGAACTCGGTGCCGGGCTGAAATTTTACCCCGGACTCCCCGAGATGTTCGACGAATTCAAGACCGGCCTGCTGCGTCCCGAGCACGAGATGCTCGGCATCCGCGTCGAGCACTACATCATCAGCAGCGGCATCAAGTCCCTGATCGAAGGCTCGCGTCTCGCGCCGCATGTGCGCGCCATCTTCGCCTGCGAGTTTGCCGAGGACTCTTCGGGGCGCATCGCATTTCCCAAGCGCGTGATCAGCCACACGCAGAAGACGCAGTTCCTCTTCCGCATCAACAAGGGCATGCTCGACCACTCGCAGGACGTGAACGACCACATGCCGCCCGACCTCCGGCCTGTGCCGTTCGAGAACATGATCTACATCGGCGACGGGCCGACCGACGTCCCGTGCTTCACCGTCGTGCGGCAGCACGGCGGCCACGCCATCGCGGTGTACAATCCGGACGACGCCTCGCGCACGAGCTTCCGAAAATGCTACCAGCTCGTCGGTGCCGCGGACCGCGTGCGGCACATCGCCCCCGCGGACTACCGCCCCGGCAGCCACCTCCGCCTGCTTATCGAGCAGATGGTCGGCGAGACCGCCGACAAGATCCTCACCCGCCGCCAGCGCGACGTGGAGGACAACACCGTCCGCGCGCCGAAGCACTGAGCGGGTTTTCAGAAAATGCGCAGCGTGGAAGGATGCAGATCTGGAGCATGCCGGACGCGTTTCAGCCTGCGGCGCGGTGAGATCATCCCCCTTGTGTTCTGCTGCACACGTCGTTAAATCGCTGCCTCGAACAATCGAACCGCCCGCACGACGGGGCATCGCAATCTCACCGATCTCATGCACACCCTCCCGAGTTTCTCACGGACGAAAATCCACGCGCGGATCGCGGCCTTGCTCTTCGTCTCGCTGGTTTCGCTCGGTGCATCTTCCCCCGCTGCGGACGCCCTGACGAACGCCGCCGTCAAGACCGTCGGCAAGGGCTTGCTCGGGGGACTTTTCAAGAAACGGTCGAGGGCCGTGGACAGCGCCGACGTTCCCCGCGTCTCCGCGATGGATCGCGTGAACCGGAGCATTCTCGCTCTGCCTTTGGGCATCCTTCGCGGGCTTGGCAGGGGAGTCACCCGCGCCGCAGGCAAGACGGTCACCGACCACATCACGCACTTCTGATCGTGCGAACCAGCGGAGCGTGCGGCTGACACGCCCTCGGCGGAGGCGGAAGCTGGATCGTTCTTGAGTCGTCTCGGCGCTCACCGCCCTTCCCGCAGTTATTTTTGCGCATTCTTGCGCCTTTTTGCGGCGTGAATCTCGGGACTTCAGCGGTTCCGTCTTGGCAAAAATCGCGCGCCCCGTAGTTTCGCGCGCCTTATGCCGAACTACAAAATCGCCGTCCTCGCCGGGGACGGAATTGGTCCCGAAGTGATGATCGAAGCGCGCCGCGTGATGGCCGTGATCGAGAAAAAATTTGAGCTCACCTTTTCCTGCACCGAGGCGCGCGTCGGCGGCATCGCGATCGATGTGGACGGCAAGGCGCTGCCCGAGGCGACCATCCAGATCTGCCGCGATAGCGATGCGATCCTCTTCGGCAGCGTCGGCGGACCAAAGTGGGAATCGCTCCCGCCGAACGAACAGCCCGAACGCGGCGCGCTGCTCCCGCTGCGCAAGCACTTCGGCCTTTTCGCAAACCTCCGTCCCGGCATCTGCTACCCGCAGCTCACGCACGCCTCGCCCGTGCGGCCCGACCTCGTCGCCGGCGGCTTCAACATGCTCTGCATCCGCGAACTCACCGGCGGCCTCTACTTCGGCCAGCCAAAGTACACGCGCGAGGAGAATGGCGAGCAGGTCGCCGTGGACACGATGGTTTACAAGCGCAGCGAGATCGAGCGCATCGCGCACGTGGCATTCCGCGCCGCGCAGGGGCGGCGCAAAAAGGTGACCTCGATCGACAAGGCGAACGTCCTCGAAAACTCCGTGCTCTGGCGCAAGACCGTGATCGAAATCGCGAAGGAATATCCCGACGTCGCGCTGAACCACCTCTACGTGGACAACGCCGCGATGCAGCTCATCAAGGCCCCGAAGGACTTCGACGTGATGCTCGCGGAAAATCTTTTCGGCGACATCCTCAGCGACGAAATGGGCGCCATCGCCGGCAGCATCGGCATGCTGCCCAGCGCGAGCCTCGGCAACGCTAAGCCCGGCGGACTCTACTTCGGTCTCTTCGAGCCCGGCGGCGGCTCCGCACCCGACATCGCGGGGAAGGGGATCGCCAACCCGCTCGCGCAAATCCTCAGCGTCGCGATGATGCTCCGCTTCGCGCTCGGCGAATTCGCAGCAGCCGACGCTATCGAGGCCGCGGTGAAAAAAGTGATCGAGGCCGGACTGCGCACCGGCGACATCTGGAGTGAGGGCACGAAAAAACTGAGCACAGCGGAGATGGGTGTCGCGGTGGCCGAGGCCTTGTAGTGGCTTTCCGCGATGAAACCAAAACGTCGCTGGCTGAAATGGCTGAAATGGCCTGCGATCGTGATTGTCTGCTGGGCCACCGTCATTCCTTCTCTTCATGCGTTCTTGTTACGCCATCAGATCATGGTGGCGTTCGAAACTGCTCGTTCGGTCCGCTTGGAAGAGTTTCTCCCGCATGACGGGAGTGGGCCGGTGAGCAGCGGCACGGTGCTAAATAAGGTGGAACTGAGCACGGAGCAGAAGAAAGCAGTGGTCTCCGCCATTCCGATGACACCAGACATCGGCATGCCCGGCTTCATGCCCTTGTGTTACATGCCGCATCACAGGGTCGTGATGACAAAACCCGATGGCCGAGAGATCGCATTCGAAATCTGTTTTGGCTGCGACGAAGTTTCCTTCGCTCAAGGCAAGATCGTGACGACGCCCTTCTTGTGGCGTTCCTCACTGCGACGACTCTTTACCGCTCATGGGATTTCCGTTCGGACAAGGGAAGAATACATGGATCTCCAGTTTCCCGATCTGAAACACTAAATCGGAATGAACGTTGGTGTGTTGAGTCCGCCGCGATTGACCACGTCAATGCTCGCGACTATGGCCGTGTGCATGTCCTTTCCCATCCGCTCCCCGCGCGATCCTGTCGGCGGCATTTTCGTCTTCGGGCGCATCCTCGACAAAATCCGGCTGCACGCGCAGGGCAAACTTCCGCCCGGCTACAACGTCGGAATCATCGCGGGCAAGCGCACCTTTGACGACCGCGTGTGCAAACTGCTTGGCGTGGAATACGACGCGCTCGCAGCGCGCGTGCTGCGGGGCGGGACGGATGAGGAAATCCTGGAGTGGTGCTTCGAAAATGGACGCAAGCCCGACGCCGAACACATCGAGCTTTTCAACGGCTTCATGACCAAACGCGGCTGGCGCGACGCAGCCACGCCCGGCCTCATCCAGCAGCGCGCCGATGCGGGCCTCGCACACCGTGAGGACATCGTGACGTTCTTTGACCTGATGGATGTCGAGGAAGGCCGCCTGCCGTAGCGGCCTGCGTGCTCACACGTCGCAAAATGCGATCACACGCTCGACGCCCGCGTCGGCGCATTGCGCGATGAGCTCGCGCAGTTTCGCGTGGCACTCGTCCCATTCCTCGCGGTGAGCGCGGAGGTGAGGCTGGCGGTGAGCGCGGAGGCGAGGGCGGCACGGCGGTTCATAGAGGAAAAGCGGCCCATCGCGTCATGGGACGGAAGCGTGGAGTTTGCCAACTCGTAGCCGCGCTTGTGAAAGCGCGGGCTGATCTGTCTCGCTGCGTCCGGCAGCGAAAAATCAAACACGCATCGTCCACTCGCGCGTCGCGTATTTTTCCGCGGCCAAAGTTTCAGCGTCGGAGAACTGCCGTGACGTGATTTCTGAGGCGAGCACCTTCGCGCCAAACGCCGCGGCGAGGCGCGATCGCAGCAACTCGACACCGGGGATTTCCTGGATGCTCCCTTGCAGCAGCAGGCCGCATTTTGTCCTGCGCAGCGCGGCGCCTGCGATCTTTTTTCCGCGGGCGAGTAGATCGAATTCCGCCGGGCTCTCGAAGCACACGCCCGATCCAGCACGCTCCGGCAGCGCAGCGAGCGCCGTTGCTTCGCCGTGGCCTGCAAGCAATGCGCCGATCGTCTCATGCACTGCGCGGTACACATCGCGCGGACTCCGTGCGGCAAATGCGTGCGCCGCCGGGACGATGAGCGAATATGTGAGGTCGCGCCCGTGCGGGACGACTCCGCCGCCAGTCATACGGCGGACGATTTCGCGCCCCGGCCACGCTGCGGCGAGCGGCGCGAATTTTCCAAAGTAGCCGAATGAAACAGCTTCGCGCGCCCAGCGGTAGGTGCGCAGCAGCGGTGCGCGTGCGTGCGCGAGCAGCACTTCGTCCAGCGCCATGTTCAGCGGGGCGGAGTGCGGCGTCTCATCGCGAATTTCGGCGATTTCCCCAAACAGCATCTCGTCGGCATACCTGCTCTGCTCCGTCCCGTCATGGCCGTTCTGCGCTGCAAAATAAAGTGACCATCATCTGTCTCGTGCCGCGTGACAGATGCTCCAGCGCGTGCTAGGTGGGAGACGATGTTCACCCAGCCGAGGATGATTCGTTGCCGGAAGTGCAAGCGAATTTACTCAGATTACGCCGACCATTGTCCGGAATGTTACACCAAGTCGCCACGCGGCTGGGTGGGTTTCATCGTGCCGATCCTCAGCGTGGCGATCGCGATCATCGTGATCGCGTGGACGGCCTACACATTCTGGAACCGCCCCGACCGGCACTGATCGTGCGGGCTTGCGGCGGGCGGGCTACTTTTTCCCGAAGAACGCCTTCAGGTTCTTGAGTCCCTTCACCGCGATGTCATTGCGGTTCGGCTCGATCTTGCGCCAGATGGCGGCGGCGCGCGCGATGACCTTCACGTCCGTCGTGAAGCTCTCGATGACCACGTCGCCCTTGTAGCCGATTTTTTTCAGCGCGGCCACGATCGGCTTCCAGTCAATGTGATCGCCACCGGGCGTGCCGCGGTCGCTGCCGCAGGCGTGGAAATGTGCGAGGTGCTTGCCGGCCTTGATGATGGCGGCGGCCTGGTTCTTTTCCTCGATGTTCATGTGGAACGTGTCGAGGTGGAGCTTCACGGCCTTGCTGCCCACTGCCTTGATGAGCTTCAGTCCTTTGTCGGTCGTATTCAGGAAGTCCGTCTCGAAGCGGTTCAGCGGTTCGATGCAAAGAGTGACGCCCTTTTTCTCCGCGTATTTCGCGAGGGGCTTGAGGTTCTTCACCACGAGCGCGAAGTGCTGCTTCTGCTCCTTGTCGTCGTGTGCACCGATCCGGCCCACGACGGAATAAATCGGCCCGATGACGCTCGGGCAGCCCATGATCGCGGCCTGATCGATCAGCGCCTTCACATAGGTCGTCGCGGCCTTCTGATCCGCCGCGCTGCCGCGGAAATCACGCCCCGGCCCCATGCACGCGCAGATGCTGCCGATGGCGAGCCCCGCCTTGTCCGCCGCCGCTTTCACCGCGACGGGATCGATGTGCTCCGGCGCTTCGACGGGGATTTCGACGGTGTCGAAGCCCCACTTCTTGAACTGCGAAAAGAGCTTCACGCTCGCGGTGGTGAAGGGGCTGACGTAGAGGAAGGAATTGAGGCCGAAACGCATGGTGGATGTGGGTTGGTGGGTTGTTGTTGGAAGGAAAAGTGGACGCGCATTTGCACTGGCGTTGGTCACGGAGTCAAGCCGTGTGCTGCGTTCGATGCAGGACGATTCGCCGGGCAATTTCCGCGGCATTCCGCTCTTCCCTCTGCGCTCGCGATGCGATGGGGCAAGGGCATCAAGGCGGCCCGCACCGTCGAGGACTTTGTGAACGTGCGCGACCTCTCGCCGACCTGCATGGAGATCGCCGGCCTGAAGCCGCACGCGCAGATGACCGGCGAAAGTCTCGCCGCCGACCTCGCATTTGCGCCGACGCTCGATGAGATGCGGTACACGTTGATGCGCCTGCTGAAGGAGGACGGCGCCCCGCGCGCTCTTGGAAAAGGCGACGACTTCGAGTCGCTGAAATACACCGGCAACCGCGCGAAGGGCTACGAGACGTGGCTGAAAGAGCAGGAGTCCGGCGTGCTCGCAGAATTGAAAAAAAGCCCGATGAAGCCGGGTCCAAACCCGGCAAGAAAAAGAAGCAGCCGGGCGGCGACTAGGGAAATGCTGAATCATGCGGCACCGCCGTGTGAGCGGAACACAGCCGTCCCGGCTGTGATGGCAAACGGGCGTCCCGCCTGCTTTGGCGCGCGGCGGGGCAGCCGGGACGGACTGCCTGCCGTCACAGGCGGGACGCCCGTGATCCGCTTTATTCAGCCGTTCCCTGGCGTTCGCAGGCGTGGTGCGCATCCGCATTCACGCACTTATTCGCGTGTCATTCCCGCAGGTGCGACTATCTCTCCCGCCCACTTCATCTGCCGCACACCATTGAAACCTTTCCGCACACTCGCCGAGACCCGCACGCCTGACGGTTCACGGTTCACGCTGCACGAGCACGACGGCGAATATTTTCTGAAGCTCAACGGGCGCCAGCTCATGAGCACGACCTCGACGACTTCCGAGCTGATGCTCGCCGAGCTGCCGTGCCGGAGGCTGCGCGGGCGCGCAAATGCGGCAGTGCTCATCGGCGGCCTCGGTCTCGGCTACAGCCTCCAGCGCGTGCTCGAAATCGTCGGCCCCGATGCAACCGTGCACGTCGCGGAACTGCTCCCCGAAGTCGTCGCGTGGAACCGCGAGTTCCTCGGCAATGTGAATGGCAAGCTGCTCGACGATCCGCGCGTGAAAGTGATCACGCGCGATGTGTTCGACGTGCTGCTCCAGGCGCCGAAGCCGAGCTACGATGCGATCCTTCTCGACGTGGACAACGGCCCCACGTCGTTCGTGCAGAAAAAAAACTCGCGCATCTACGGCAGCCGCGGCTTCGGCCTCATCGCGCGCTCGCTGAAGCCGGAGGGCGAGGTTGCATTCTGGGCCGCGTGCCCCGAGCCCGGCTTCATCGAGAGCATGAAGCGCAACGGCTTCAAGGCCTCGGCGTATCCCGCGAAGGCGCACGAGCACGCGAAGCGCGCCGCGCACATGATCTACGTCGCGGAGGTTGCGCCGGTCGTGCCAGAAGAAGACCGGGTGGTCGTGCCGAAGGTGCATGTGAAGCCCTGGCAGAATCTCCCGCGCCGCCGCTGAAGATTGTTTGACTGGAATCCGAACGTGCCAAAGGTGGCGAGGCGGTGGTGTCCCGTCGCTCCTCATCCCTCGCACTCGAAAGCCAAACTCCCGACAATGAATTCATTCCTCCCAAAATTCACCGTCCTGCTCGCGCTGCTCGCGCTTTTTTCACCCGCCCGTGGCGCGGAGAAAGGCGGCGGCACCCTCGACATCTACTGGATTGATTCCGAGGGCGGCGGCTCGACGCTCATCGTCACGCCGGAGGGCGAATCCGTGCTCGTGGACGCCGGCAATCCCGGCGAACGCGATTCGGCGCGCATCCACAAGGTCGCCACGCAGGTCGCGGGGCTGAAGCGGATCGATCATGTCATCATCACGCACTTCCATGTGGATCATTTTGGCGGGCTCGCGGACCTCGCGGCGCTCATGCCCATCGGCACGCTGTATGACAAAGGCATCACCGCGAACAACCCTGACGCGGGCGGCACGGACAAGCTCTGGGCCGTCCTCAGCCAGCCGTATCGCGACGCAAAAGTGGAGAAGCGCGTGACCATCGCCGCGGGTGAATCGGTCCCGCTGAAGCAAGCGGCCGGCGGCCCGGCAATCGCGCTCCGCTGCCTCGGCGCGAATCAGAAATTCATCGCTCCGCCTGCCAGGCCGATGCCCGCGAACCCGCTCTGCGGCACCGTTCCGGCGAAAGCTAAGGACAAGTCCGACAATGCGAACAGCGTCGTGCTGATGCTTGAGTTTGGCGCGTTTCGATTTTTCGACGGCGGCGATCTCACTTGGAACATGGAGGAGCAGCTCGTCTGTCCGGCCAACGTCGTCGGCACCGTGGATCTCTACCAAGTGAACCACCACGGCCTCGACGTGAGCAACAACCCGGTGCTCATCCGCAGCATCGCCCCGACTGTCGCGGTGATGAATAACGGGCCGCGCAAAGGCGCGAGCAAGACTGCGTTCGAATCGCTCAAGGCCACGCCGACCGTGAGCGCCGTTTACCAGGTCCACGAAAATGTGAGCGCCGACAGCGAGAACAACACCGTGAAGGAACTGATCGCAAACCACGGCGACCTCGCGGAAAAATGCGAGGCGCACTTCATCAAGTGCAGCGTGAGCGCCACGGGCGGTTCCTACACGATGAGCGTGCCATCGCGCGGCCACACACGGGCTTTCGAGACGCGGAAGAAGTAGAGGGGATTCAAGACGGTCGCCCGGCCCCGTCGTTTTCTGAAG
>Ga0194061_1001074_pt1 | contig 16452 bp, 14 predicted proteins | sample SepL2221m_MetaG_FD_163423 | JGI IMG/M metagenome (GOLD analysis project Ga0194061, IMG submission 163423) | Anoxic zone freshwater microbial communities from boreal shield lake in IISD Experimental Lakes Area, Ontario, Canada - Sep2016-L224-21m | ecosystem: Environmental > Aquatic > Freshwater >... | reverse complement strand
CCCCAACTCCCGCCTCGATACCAGCCGTTTCGTGAACACCTTCGCTCTTCCCCTGCCCGACTGGCGCCAGGATCTGCGGCACTGCCTCGAGAGCTGGAGAACCTCCCCATGACCCGCCACCTCCTGATCACCGGCGGCGCCGGTTTCATCGCCGGCAACCTCGTGCACCACTGGGTGGCGTCCCACCCCGGCGACCGGGTGGTGGTGCTCGATGCCCTCACCTATGCCGGCAACCAAGCCACCATCGCCCCCTTGGTCAACGCCGGTCGCATCACCTTCGTGCACGGTGACATCGCCGATCGCCCCCTGGTCGACGCCGTTCTGGCGCAGCACGGCATCACCCATGTGGCCCACCTAGCGGCTGAATCCCATGTGGATCGCTCCATCAGCGGCCCCGGCGCCTTCCTGGCCACCAACGTGCAGGGCACCTTCACCCTGCTGGAGGCCTTCCGCGCCCGCTGGCAGGAGCAGGGCGCGCCGGATGCATGGCGCTTCCTGCACGTATCCACCGACGAGGTGTTCGGCAGCCTCGGGCCCAGTGATCCCCCCTTCAACGAAGCCACCGCCTACGACCCCCGCTCCCCCTACTCGGCCAGCAAGGCCTCCAGCGACCACCTGGCCCGGGCCTGGCACCACACCTACGGGCTGCCGGTGCTGGTGAGCAACTGCTCCAACAACTACGGGCCGTACCACTTCCCCGAGAAGCTGATCCCGCTCACCCTGATCAACATCCTGCTGGGCCGTTCGATTCCGGTCTATGGCGATGGCGCCAACGTGCGCGACTGGCTGTTCGTCGAAGACCACTGCCGCGCCCTCGAACGCATCCTGCTGGCGGGTTCTCCAGGCAGCACCTACTGCATCGGTGGCAACAACGAGGTGGCCAACCTCGATCTGGTGCACCAGCTCTGCGACCTGATGGATGAACTGGCCCCCGAGCTGCCCCAGCGCCCCAGCCGCGAGCTGATCCGCTTCGTGGCCGACCGGCCCGGCCACGACCGCCGCTATGCCATCGATGCCTCCCACATCCGCAACGAGCTGGGCTGGGAGCCCCAGGTGAGCGTTACCGAAGGCCTGCGCCGCACCGTGGCCTGGTACCTGGCCAACCGGTCCTGGTGGCAGCCCCTGCTCTCGGATGAATACGCCAACTACCTCGAAACCCAGTACGTCACCCAACTGAACTGAGATGGAGATCGTTCCCCAGGCGATCCCCGAGGTGCTGCTGCTCCAGCCGAAGGTCTTCGGCGACGAGCGGGGCTTTTTCGTCGAAACCGCCCGCCAGGAATGGCTCGATCAGGCCGGCCTTCCCCCCCTGCTGCAGCACAACCAGTCCCGCTCCGGCCGCGGTGTGCTGCGGGGCCTCCACTACCAGCTGGCGCAGACCCAGGGCAAGCTGGTGCGCTGCTCCCGTGGCAGCGTCTTCGATGTGGCGGTGGATGTGCGCCGCGGCTCCCCCTGGTTCGGCCAGTGGGTGGGCGCCGTGCTCGACGACGTGAACCACCACCAGCTATGGGTGCCCCCGGGCTTTGCCCACGGCTTTCTGGTGCTCAGCGAGATCGCCGATTTCTGCTATCTCTGCAGCGACTACTACCACCCCCCCTCGGAGCAGGGCATCGCCTGGAACGACCCCGATCTGGCGATCGCCTGGCCGGAACTCGCTGGCGGAGCCCCGCCCCAGCTCTCGCCGAAAGACCAGGCGAACCCGCCGCTGGCCCAGAAGGAGCCCTCCATGCTGCCTGGCCCAGGGACCTGGATGCCAAGCCAATAATTCTATAATTTACGGTATAGTTTAGGGATATAATCTCTCGATGCCCGATTTGCAGGCGCCGGAACTAGCGGAATCCGACTCTCTGGTTGATCAGGCAGAGCGGCTGATTCTCAGGCTGAAAGTTGAACCACAGGCTGACTCCCTGCAGGCGCTTGGTTGTGATTTGGCCGTGGCATGCCATGGCCGCATGCTGGATCTGGATACACGCGATCGTGCCGGGGCCATCCAGCACGCCTTTGCTGGGGCTTCTCTGATCCTGGTACTGCGCCAGCAGGGCTCCCGTTTACCAGACTGGCTAGATGTGCACGAGGAGCAACTCTGCCGCAATGGCGGCCTATGGATCCATCAAAGCTTGTTCAATGGCTCCACGGATTCTCGACACTCTCCCGACCTTGCCAGCGTGGGGCCTCAGGGGGTGTCCCTGCTGGCCCGTCTACAGGAGATCCATGGCACTGAGCATGGGTGGATTGGCGACTATCTCTCGGCTCTACAAAACCTGTTAGCCCAATCCGCCAGAGAGTCTGGCGCAGCAAAAAACACCTTTCCCAAAATCGCCTTGGCCGGTAACTGCCAGGCCTGGCCCCTGCTGTTGTATCTGCGGCAGTTGTTCCCCGATGCGCAACTGCACCACTGCCCGTCCGTGCATCTGGCCACGCCAGAGGAGGTGAGTGAATTCAATCACCTCCTCCCCTCGGTCGATGTGTTGGTGATGCACCGCATCCAGCCTGGCTACCGCGACAACATCGGCCTCGACAATCAAACCCTCAGCAGCCACCTAAGCCCGGGGGCTCGCCAGTTGGTGCTGCCAAGCCTTCACTACGAAGGTCATCACCCCTGGATCGGCTATGCCCACGATCCCGATGGGCGCTTGGCCCAGCTCGAGGAATCCTCGCCACTGGGTCCTTACCACGACTTTCTGGCCATGGCGGCGGCCCGTCGCGGCCTCTCCGCCCAGGATCTTCTGAGGCGGCCCCCTCCCGAGGAACTCGTCCGCCGGATCCGTGAACAACATCAGAACTCTCTCGAGCAACTTCGGCAACGGGAGACCGATTGTGCTGTGGAGATCTCGTCGTGGATCGACCACCATCATCGAGATGTCCCCATCGTTCACACGATCAACCACCCCACCCATGCGGCCCTCACGGAGCTCTTGGGGCGGGTGCTGCAGGAGCTGAAACTCAGCCCTACCGTGGAAGGCAAGATCCTGGAAACCCAGGAATTCCTCGGTGAACTAACAATCCCCGTAGTCCCCTGGGTCCGGGAGGCCCTGCACCTGGGCAACTGGGCCGAAGCCTGGGGTCAGAAAGAAGGCAAAGTCTGGTCGATCGGTGAGCAACTGGCGGCCTCGATCTCCTACTACCAACGACATCCATGGATCGGCGAAGCGAACCGCGACAACGGCAAACAGCGCTTTGCCGACCATTGCCTTGATCTGCTGGAGGCCGCGCCCTCCAGTACCCGTCTTGCCGAGGAAGGGCACACTTCGGCCCTCACCCTTCAAGACGCCATCTGGAGCGCCGATCAGCCTGGGGATGCCCTGCGTCAGCTTGCCCTGGACTGCTGGATCAAGGCAACGAACGGAGAGCACCTTGCCCTGGACACCTATCTACAGGCCTGTTGGCATACCCAGGACCGGGGACTGATTGCCATTGCCCGCCCCCTGGTGGACGGAATGCCCCAGGAGAGTCCTTGGCGGGGGCTGTACACCCTGATGCTGGCGGTGGCCAGCCATGGTACCCAGGTCGAGCGCGGCCGGATTGCCCAGACCCTCGTGCCCCATGCAGCCAACTTCAACGCGATCCACCTCCGCCTCCTGGCCACCTGCCTCAACGAAGAGGGGAGTGATGCCAGTCAGCATGCCCTGACCCAGTTACTCCCCTATCTACCCGAGGTCGATCAATGGCTGGCCCAACCCGACGGGCCTGATCGAGTGGCGAAACTACTTGAGCGGCACCCCGACCTGGATGGGCAACAACGCCAGCTCTGTGCCAGCGTCTACCAACGCTGTGGACCCAGCATCCGCGGCCCCTGGCACGAGTGGACCTCCCCCTCTGCCATAGCGCCCGACACCATCGATTCAATCCTCCAGCGGATCATCTCCGCCCTCAACAAGGGTGAAGGATTCAGCCTGATTCGTCTTGGTGATGGTGAAGGTGTTTTCCTGCTTGGGCGCCGCCCAAATGTGGGTGGAGCCACCCTTAACGGAAAACGGATTGAACCTCGGCTTGCCGCCAACAGGGGCGAACTGCAGGGGGGTGAACACCAGGCCTTGATCCAGCGCTTCGTGTGCGCCATAGAGGACGCCGACTGGGTCGGCATTGCCGATCTCCCCCAGTGCCTGCATGGCCCCAAGGAACTCGTGACCGTGGCCCAAGGCCTTGCCACCCACTGGCAAGGACGTGTCGCACACTTCGCCCCCAAACTGGTGCCCGGTGGCTGGCATATCCACAACAGCCTCCTGGCAGCAGGGTGCTACGAGCGTCCTCCCTTTAATTGCGTGAGTGGCCTGATCGCGCCCTCCATCCCCCAGGGGCTCAAAGGTCAACCAATTCAGCATTTCTTGATCCCAGGGGAACATTGGTTCCGAAAGGATGCTGCCGGGGAGGATGCGCACTACCCCGTGATCTATGAGCAGTGCCTCGAGTGGATTGCCCACACGGTGCAACCCCATCAATTGTGGTTGGTCGGTGCCGGCATACTGGGCAAAATCTACTGCCAAGCCATTCGAGCCCAAGGGGGTGTCGCCATCGATGTTGGCTCCGTCATTGACCTATCCAGTGGCCTTGGCCATACCCGGGGCGAGTATCGCCAACATCCTTACCTCATTAAATCTGCTCTGGCTGCCTTTACCACGGTACCCAGCTAAACATTATTTTCATCGTTAACAGGTGCCAGCCATCAATTGATTAAGTCGATCCAAAGGCCTGAACCCTTAGCGTCCACAGGGCCCGTCAATTGAAATTCTTGAATGAATAGGACAGGATCAAACAACTCATCATCGCCGACTATCCCAATCCTTCGTCCCACTTGAAACGCGAACACCTTCTATCCCCCCGAACAGACTGACTAGCCGCACCGTCCCGACAGCCGGATGCCCTCCCTGGCCAATCGGTGGCCCTTGGATCGGAGATCATCACCATCAAGGCTTATGGCTTCCCCTGTGCTGGAGTTGCCCTCTCCCTGGTCGACCCGCCTGCCGTGCCGGAATCCCTGCCCAACGCCATCACGTTCGAGGAGCTGCTGACGGTGGTGCGCCGTCTGGCCTGGGACGCCGCCGCGATCCTGCGGGCCTACGCCCGCGCTGAGACCCCGCCCTTTGGCTATCCAGCCCTGCTCACGGTGGAGAACGACCCCAAGGGGCCCGTCAGCGCCGCCGACCTGGCGGTCAATGACCATCTGCTGCGGGGCCTGCGCGCAGCCTTTCCGGCGGCGCCCTGGCAGGTGCTGAGTGAGGAGACCGCCGCCGAGTGGCCCGAGGGGGAGCCCATCCGCTCTCCCTGGCTCTGGATCCTTGATCCCCTCGATGGCACCAAGGATTTCCTCAACGGCACCGGTGAATACGCCGTGCACATCGCCCTGATCCACGGCCAGCGACCCGTGCTGGGGGTGGTGGCCCTGCCGGAGCTGGAGCAGCTCTGGTTCGGCTGGCTGGGGGACGGTGGCCCCCAGGCCTGGTGGGAGGACCCCACTGGAGCACGCCATCCCGTGCGCTTCAGCGGCCGCAGCGAGCTGGCCGCGTTGATCCCGGTCACCAGCCGCAGCCACCGCGATGGGCGCCTGGAGCAACTGATGGCGGCGTTGGGCAGCGCCCCCGGCCGCGCCCAGGGCAGCGTCGGCGGCAAGGTGGCCGCAATCCTGCGGGGTGACGCCGACCTCTACGTCTCCCTCTCCGGCCGCAGCGCCCCCAAGGACTGGGACATGGCCGCCCCCGAGGCCGTCCTGCTGGCCGCCGGCGGCGCCTTCACCCATGCCGATGGGCGTCCTCTGCTGTTCAACACCGGCCGCCTGGAGCAGGCCGGCTGCCTGGTCGCCAGCCACGGTCCGGCCCACGACGCGATCTGCCAGGCGGTTGCCGAGGCCCTGGATCGCATCGATCCGGGTTTTGCGGTCTGAGGCGCCCCGGGGGCCTCAGGCCATCTGGCGCAGGTTGTAGAAGGCCAACAGCTCGTCGCCCCCCAGCCGCCGCACCAGATCGGGCCGGTAGGTGAGGGCCTCCCCCAGCTCCGCCCCATCGGCGGGCACCGGCAGACCCACATCGGCGCAGATCCGCCACAGGGCCTGCCGGCAGGCCGCCCCGCCCCAACCCTGGAGCGCATGGCTGAGGGCCGCCTCCCGCACCTCCTCCCAGAGGGGCTGGGAGCGGTACAGCTCCAACACCGCCGCGGCCTGGGCCTCGGCGTCCTCGGCCTGGAAAACGTTGACCCCGTGGCGCAGGGAGAGGCCTTCGGCCGCCACGGCTGTGGCCACCACCGGCAGACCGGCCGCCATGGCCGTGAGCATTTTGCCCTTCACGCCAGCCCCGTAGCGAAGGGGCGCCACCGCCACTCGACGATCCCCCAAAAAGATGTCCAGATCAGCCAGGTAGCCATGAATCTCCACATCTGAGCAGGCCAGATCCAGCACCTCCTGGGGCGGGTTCGCCCCCACCACGTGGAAGGTGATGCCGGCGCCGGCCGCCCGCAGCCGCGGCATCACCTCGGAGACAAACCAGAGCACCGCGTCCCTATTGGGAGGGTGGCCGAAGCCGCCGATGAACACCACTCCGCTGCGCTGGGCGAAGCCCTTCGGGCCCGGCTCCCCCTCCACCACCGGCGGCAGCACGTACCCCCGGCTGCGCGGGGCCAGGCGCTCCTCGGCCTCCCGCTTCTCCGCCTCGCTCAGGTAGAGCACCCCATCCACCACATCCACGATCTCCTTCTCCAGGGTGCGCATGGCCGCGATCGCCGCCGCCGACACCGAGCCGGGCTCGCAGGCCTGCTGGCGCTCCATGCGCAGATGGTGCAGGTCATGGGTGTAGTACAGCAGCCGGGCGTGGGGAGCATGGCGCTTGATCGGCTCCAGACAGCGCTCCGCCACCTCCGGCCGCGCCAGCAGCAGGCCGTCGTAGCTGGACCCCTCCAAGGCCAGGTGGTCCGCCACCGAGCTCAGGTGGGGATGCACCAGCACCCGCACCCCTAGGCGCTCCAGGGCCGAGCTGTACTCCGGCATGAACAGCAGATTGTCGACGGCGATGAAGCTGACGTCGTAACCCAGCTGCACCAACGACATCAGGATGTTGAACATGAACAGGGAGCCGGCGTCCTGATCGGGCGTGGGCGTGGTCATCTCCAGCACCAGCAGCCGGCCGATCCGCCCCCGGTTGCGCTCAATCAGGGGGTTCTCGCCGTTGGGCGCGTGGTGGGCCAGCCGCTCGGCCCATTTACGGCGAAACAGCTGACCATTGCGGGCCTGGTGCCGCTTGGCGCCGGACTCCTCATCGCGACCGCTGCTGATCCCCTCGAAGTGGATCACCCTTGAGCTGGGCTGCACGATCACCCGCAACCCCCGGGCGCGGATCTGCAGGGCCAGGTCGGTGTCCTCGTAGTAGGCAGGGGCATAGCGGTTGTCGAATCCGCCCAGCTCCCTGAACAGCGCAGTGGGCACCAGAATCGATGCCCCCGACACGTAGTCCACGTCCCGGGCGAAGCGCACCTCCGGGGAGCGGGGGTCGCTGCCACGGCCATAGTTCCAGGCGCTGCCATCCCGCCAGACGATGCCCCCGGCCTCCTGCAGGCGACCGTCGGGATAGAGGAGCATCGACCCCACCAGCCCGGCGCCGGGAAAGAGACGGAAGCTGCGCACCAGCTCCTCAAGCCAGCCGTGGGTGACCACGGTGTCGTTGTTGAGGAAGCAGAGGTAGGAACCCTCAGCCAGGGCCGCCCCCCGGTTGCAGGTGCGCAGGAAGCCCAGGTTCTCCTCATTGCGCAACACCCGAATCGGCCCGAGCCCGTCCAACTGCGCCAGCCGGACGCCCGAACCGTCGGGGGAGGCGTCATCGAGCACCACCAGCTCCACCCGGCAGAGGGAGCGGCCCTGATAGGTGCGCTCCGCCAGCAGGCTCTCGAGGCAACGCAGCGTCACCGGCAACTTGCCGTAACAGGGCACGATCACGCTCACCAGCGGCGCCTCCGGTGGCGCCCCCTGGTTGGCCAGGGGCGCCAGGGCGCCGATCATCTCCAGGGCCTCCTCCTCGGAGCGGAGCCCCTGGGGGTAATGGCGGCTGCTGAGGGGATGGGCGGCGAACAGGGGCCGCTGGCGCTCCTGCAGGTAGCGGCGGTAGCGCAGCCACACCCGTTCGGCGACCTCCACGCCGCTGTGCTCCAGCTCCCGCTGCAGGGCCAGGGGATCGTCGTAAAGGGTGAAGGGGTCATCGGCGCTCAGCTGCCGCACCATCGACAGCCGGGCGGTGCGCTCCCCCACCGACCGGAAACTCAGCTCCATCGGCTGGGCCGCCTCCGGCGCCTCGATCACGCTGGGGAGGGCCTCCAGGCGCCAGAAAAAGCGCTCCGTGGCCACCACATCACAGATGGCCAGGCGGTGCTCCTGCACCTGACCGTCGGTGGCGCGGAACTGCACCGGGGTGGGGCAGCCGTAGACCGGGCGCTGCGCGCGGGCCGTGACCTCGATCCACACCGCCGGGGATCCCCACATCTGCCCACAACCTAGCGGCAGAGACCGGCCTCTCCCCTGGTCCTGCACGCAGCCGCCCAGAACCGGGTTCAAGGACGCTGCGATGGAGGGGATGGCGCCTGCCGCGGGCCCAGTTGGAACGAATCGGAGAACACCTGCACCGATCCGTACAGGAACCAGCCGCCCAGTACCGACACCCCTAAAAACACCCCCACCACCAGGGCACCGCGCAGAACGAGGCTCACCCGGCTGGGATCCCGCAGATCCGCCATCTCAGGGCTCCAGGTGCACAACGCGGTCGCAGATCTCCAGGCTGGCGCGGCGATGGCTCACCAGCAACAGGCTCAGCCCAGGGCGCTCTGCCCGCAGACGGCACAACAGCTCCCGTTCCCCCTCCAGATCCAGGGCGCTGGTGGCCTCGTCCAGCACCAGCACCTGCAGAGGCGCCAGCAGGGCCCGGGCCAGCCCCACCCGCTGGCGCTGACCGCCGCTGAGGGCACGGCCCCCCTCCCCGAGATCCTGCTCCAACAGCCCCGTCAGTCCGATCAGGTCGGCCACGGCGGCCAGCTCCGCCCAACGGTCAAGCCCTTGCTGGTCCTCCTCCAGGCCCTCCACCGCCAACAACACGTTCGCGGCCACCGTGCCCGGCACCAGGGGCACCGAGGCGCCCACATGGGCCACCCCCGCCTGCCAGCGCCGCAGCGCCAGCGAACCGGGTTCAAGCGGCTGACCATCCAGCAAAAGCTGGCCCTGATCCGGCGCCAGCAGCCCCATCAGCAGATCCAGGGCGGTGCTCTTGCCACATCCGGAGGGGCCCCAGAGCCCCAACCACTCGCCTCGCTCCAGCTCCAGGCCCAACCCGCTGAGCACCGGAGCCTCTGTGGGGCCGTAGGCGAAGGTGACCCGATCGAGGGCCACCCGGTCCCAGGCCTCCAGGGGGGGCACCGGCGGCAACGGGGCCCCCTCGCCCCGCTCCAGCAGCGCCAGCAGGCTCTCCAGCAGCGCCGTGCCGCCGGTAAGGGAGGCCCAGCCCGCCCAGATCTGCTGGCTCAGGGGCAGCAGCCGCTGGGCCGCGAACGCCAGCAGCCCCAGGGTGGGCAGCACCTGCAAGGGGGTCTGCCCCCGCTCCAGCAGCACCAGGCCCGTGAGGGCAATGCCCACCATCCCCAGCGGTTCGAGCACGAAGCGGGGCAGCCCCGTCAGCACGGCGTTGCTGGCCTCCAGGCGGCGCATCCGCCGCTCACTCCCCCCGTAGCGGCTGCTCACCCGCTCGATGCCCCCCCGCAGCACCAGGGAGCGGATGGAGGCCAGGTTGTCCTGGATCAGGCGGATCAAGATCCGCTGCAAAGCCACCGCCTCCTGGCCGTTGCGCCGCAGCCGGCCGCGGCCCAGCCGGCTGAGCAGGCCGTAGCCGGCCAGCACGACCAGCAGCACCGGCACCATCAGCCGCCAGGCCATCACCGCCAGCACCACCACGATGGCGAGGCTGAGCAGGGCAGCACTCACCAGCTGCAGGCCCTGCTGCAGCACCTGGGTGATCAGCTGACGCTGCTGGGGCGCCAGGATCGCCACGATGCGGCTGCTATCCAGTAGCAGGTGCTCCCGGTAAGGACGGGCCAGGGTGCGCCGGAAGGCCGCCTCCCCCAGGTCGGCGCCAATGGCGGCCGATAGCTGGCCCACGACCCAGAGGTTGGCGGAGCGCACCAGGGCCGAGGCCGCCACCGCCACCGCAAACAACAGCACCACCCAAGGCCGTGGCCCCTGGCCCCATTGCATCAGCCCCACCAGCAGGGGCAGCACCGCCGCCACCGAGACCATCTCCAGGGCGCCGCTGACCAGCATCAGCAGGCTGGCGAGCAGCAGCTGCCGGCGGCGCACGGGCCGCAGCTGGGCCCAGAGCCGTCCCAGGGGAAGCCGCAGGGAACCCATCAATGGCCTGTAAGGAAATCGTCCATCACTAGGGGGCGTAGAGATCGGGGGATCCAGCTGGGATGCCACCGCTTAGCACCGATTGACTCCAGCCTTTTCCAAACGATCCTTGGTTTGTCTCGCCACCGGATCGGTTCGCTGACCCACCACGCCTGTCCCGAATCCATGGCCACCTTCGCGCCGCTCCAAACCAACCCTCTGGCATCCTGCCCCTTGGTTCCGTCTCGAGAGTTAGGGAGCCTCTGGTCAACGAGGGTTTGACGTGGACCACAGCGTACAAATTTGAGTGCGAGTGAATTTTGAGGTGATTCAGCTAAAAACCACCTTATTTGTACTGATTTAAAGGCAACCTTTACCTATTTTGAGCCCAAATCGATTCTAATAGACACACCAATCGTACGTCTATCCCGTCCCCAGCAGATAGGCGCGAGCGAGATACAGATTTGTGAGCGCTGCCAGAACATTGACTTTACAGTGGTTCTTGACCATTCCACGCAGTCTTGTCTTCTGGAACCCAAACTGCTCCTTGATGACACGAAATGGGTGCTCAACCTTGGCCCTGATGTGAGCCTTAGCCGTTTCAACCAAATTCAACAAGCGTCCATCCGGTGTGTTGGGTAGAACTCGCCGTTTACCTGGCCTCATAGCAATCCGAAAAGTGATGCTCTTGCCTGCAATCTCAGCCCGCTTCTCAAGTCCTTGATAGCCGGCATCTCCGTAGACCACCTGCTCATCTCCATGCAGTAGCTGGGCTGCTCGGGTGATGTCATGCACATTGGCCGAGGTGGTTTCCACCGAGTGGATCAGGCCGGAGTCCTTGTCCACACCGTAGCCCTTGGCTTCCGCGAAGCGGTTATGGACTTTCATCCCGTAGGCGCAGCCTTCCGCGCAGCGGTGATACCACTGGTTGCCCTTCTTTGTTTGGTGCATCTCTGGATCTCGTTCACCAATTTTGTTTTTCGTGGAACTGGGAGCTGAGATCAATGTGGCATCGATAATCGTGCCTTGCTTCATGGCCATGCCCCGCTGCTTGAGGTGGGCCTTGACCGTTTCAAAAATCTGCTGGCCGAGGTCGTGCTTCTCAAGAAGATGTCGGAACGCCAGGATCGTCGTCTCATCAGGGATCTTGTCGCTGATCAGCTCGATGCCGGCAAAGCGGCGCATGGTGGGCACCTCGATCAGTGCATCCTCCATGGCTGGATCACTGAGGCTGTACCACTGCTGCATCAGGTGAATCCGGAGCATTGTGGCCAATGGATAGGTCGGGCGGCCTCCTTTGCTGCTGGTCTTTGGGTAGTAAGGCTCAATCAGATCGACCAGTGCCTGCCAAGGAACTACTTTCTCCATCTCGGCCAGGAACTTCTCACGCTTTGTGCGCTTTTTGGCGGTGCTCTGCTCATAATCAGCAAACCCGAGCTGCTTGCCGCCCATCACCCAAGTCCTGACCTTGATTTATGCCCCTATTCTCGCGCAGGTGGCCTGGGTTTTCCAGAGTCTCCTTAGAGATACTCCAGGTGGATTTCGATCATCAGACCTTCCGTCTGATGAGCCATGCAGTCATCAGACGCAGCTTCGCTGATCCGATCGCCAGCCTCACTGGGGACGATGTTCAGGTCCGTCTGCCCTTCCGACTCCACCGCAACGGGCACTTGAATCGGAAGGGCCTCCTCCGACTCACTTTCCCTGCCTTCCATGTGATGCGGCGACTGGCATGTGATGCGGCCGCTGCCCCCACCTGCGCCATCGGCCTCGATCTGCTGCACGCCACCTATTTCCTCGGAGCGCCGCCGGCAGACCTGCCCTGCCCACTGGTCTCGACGCTGCACGACATGACCCCGGCTCCTGCCCAGGCTCTCCCCGCCATGCCTGCCGCCTGAACGGGGGCCGCAGAGCAGAGACCCTCGAGCTCCGGGAGAGACGCCAGTTGGGTTAGTGGTCTTGCTCTGGGTGCACCCTGTTGGTGCCGAGCCTAGCAGACCGACCCGTGCGTCGGGGAATCGTCGGCGGCTTTGTGCCGTGGAGCGGCCCCATCCCCTTGACTGCCAGTTCTGGACCGCGGACTTGGCGGCCTCAGAATGTTTGCCGAGATCGAAGTATTCACTTTCGACAACCCCTCGGGCTGGAGGGAACCTCATCTTCTCTGAGGGGGCAGTATCACCGACCAGCGGCTTGCTTGCCAAAGTTTGACTCTGGGCTAGATGCCGAACTCAGAGCAGGGAACGCCCAAGCCTGCCCAATGCACGCTGCACCAAAGGTCTCTGGAATTGGGTTCGAAAGGTGTGCCAGTCCGCGTGGCGATCATCCACCAGCTGAGCTGGGTGGATCAACTGGTCCTCCAGCACGCTGATAGGGCCATGGGGAGACGGGCCCGTGAAGGTGTGCGTGGCCAAGGGATGGCCAAAACCAATGTTCTTCACCAAATTCACCGCCGGCAGGCAGGTGAGAAACCCCGCCCTCCAGCAGCTGTAGAACCAGATATAGTCCCAAGTGTCGCATTTCCCGAGCCTTACTAGCTCCACGCAGTTCGTCCAGTAGCGGGCAAAACGGCGGCCGCCGATCTCCTCCAGCCAGCCCTGGTCTCGGAATGCAGGCCAGCCCTCCAGCTCGGCGTCGTAGGCGGCCCAGGCCCTGCGCCAACTGGCCCAACCCCAGCAATGGTTGTACTGGGAGAAGTAGTAGCTCGAACCGTCCCGCGGGCGCCGGGGCTGGAAGTTGCTGCCGCTGATCACACCGATGCGCTGGTCGTGGCGGTAGTGCTCCAGCAGCTCGGCGCAGTAGGAAAAAAAGCGCGGTGAGGCGACGACGTCGTCCTCGATGACGATGCCCTCCTCCACCTGATCGAAGAACCAGCTGATCGACGCCGCCACGCCCCGGCGGCAGCCCAGGTGGTCGTCTCGGTAGAGGCGCTCCACGGTGCAGGGCCAGTCGATGGCCCGATCGATCAGGGCACGGGTGGCGGCGCAGGCATCGGCCTCGGGGCCCACGGGGCTCCGGGGGCCGTCGCAGGCCACGAACAGCCTGTGGGGGCGCACCCGCCGCAGGGCCTCCAACACCTGGGCCGTGGTGTCGGGACGGCGGTAGGCCAGCAGCAACACCGCAGGAAGCTCTGAAGGCCCCAAACTCATGGCTGACCGCTGGGCCCCTTGCCGGCCATCAGGGCCTCGATCCGGCGGATGCGCTGCGCCGTGGTGGTCCACACCTCCCGGCGGAAGGAATCCTCGGCGGGGCAGGCCGCCACCAGTGCCTCGATCGGTTCACCCCGCTCGAAGGCATCCCAGAGCTCCCGCTCCAACCGGGCCCGTTCGATGAAGTTCCAGCGCTTGATCCAGAGCACGGTCCGGGGGCAGGGACGTTCAGTGTGACGGGGCCCGGTGCCCGGCGCCCGCCGGCGCGGCTCCGGTGGGACACTGGGCCCCAACCACGCCGACGCTCCCCGTGAAAGCCATCAGCGTGCTGGGCTCCACCGGTTCGATCGGCACCCAGACCCTCGAACTGGCCTGCGAGTTCCCCGATCGCTTCCGGGTGGTGGCCCTCAGCGCCGGCCGCAACCTGGACCTGCTGATCGAGCAGATCCTGCGCCACGAACCCGAGCTGGTGGCCCTGGCCCAGGAGGATCTGGTGCCGGTGCTGCGCCAGCGCCTGTCCGACCTGGAACCCGCCCAGCGCCCTCGGCGCCTGCCGGAACTGGTGGGGGGCCCGGACGGCCTCTGCACCGCGGCGGCTTGGCCCACAGCCGATCTGGTGGTGACCGGCATCGTCGGCTGCGCCGGCCTGCTGCCCACCCTGGCGGCGATCCGCGCCGGCAAAGACCTCGCTCTGGCCAACAAAGAAACCCTGATCGCCGCCGGGCCCGTGGTGCTGCCCGAGCTGCACAGGAGCGGCAGCCGCCTGCTGCCCGCCGATTCGGAGCACTCCGCCATCTTCCAGTGCCTGCAGGGCACCCCCTGGGCCGACACCGCCCGCCTCTCCACCGGTGTGCCCACCCCCGGGCTGCGCCGCATCCAGCTCACCGCCTCCGGCGGCGCCTTCCGCGACTGGGAGGCCGCCGACCTGGCCAAGGCCACCGTGGCCGATGCCACCAGCCACCCCAACTGGACCATGGGGCGCAAGATCACGGTGGATTCGGCCACCTTGATGAACAAGGGGCTGGAGGTGATCGAAGCCCACTACCTGTTTGGTCTTCCCTACGACCAGATCGAGATCGTCATCCATCCCCAATCGATCATCCATTCGATGGTGGAGCTGGCCGATTCCTCGGTGCTGGCCCAGCTGGGCTGGCCCGACATGAAGCTGCCGATCCTCTATTGCCTTAGCTGGCCCGAGCGGCTCGACACCCCCTGGCGCCGCCTGGATCTCACCGAAGTGGGATCCCTCACCTTCCGGGCCCCCGATCGGGCCAAGTACCCCTGCATGGGCCTGGCCTATGCCGCCGGCCGGGCGGGTGGCACCATGCCCGCGGTGCTCAATGCCGCCAACGAGCAGGCCGTGGCCCTCTTCCTGGAGGAGCGCATCCATTTCCTCGACATCCCCCGCCTGATCGAGGGCACCTGCGAACGCCACGGCGAGGAACTGCGCCGGGATCCCAGCCTCGACGACGTTCTGGCCGTGGACAGCTGGGCCCGCGCCGCCGTGCGGGAGGCGGCCGCCACGGTCCGGCCCCAGCTGCTGACGGCCTGATGGTGCAGCACCACCTGCTGCTCTGCGCCACCCCCAGCAGGCCCCAGTGTTGTGACGTTGCCGATGGGGCCGCCAGCTGGGCTGCCCTGAAACGGCTGGTGGCCAGCCATGGCCTCGAGGATCCCGGGCGCCCCGAAGGGGTGGTGCTGCGCACCAAAGCCGACTGCCTGCGCCTCTGCGCCGACGGGCCCATCCTGCTGGTGTGGCCCGAGGGGATCTGGTACGGCCAGGCCAGCCCCCAGCGGCTGGAGCGGATCGTGGCGGAGCACCTGATCGGTGGCCGCGTGGTGGAGGAGTGGGTCGTACGGCACACGCCCTTCGGGCCCCTGCCGGAGAGGGGAAGGCCCTAGGTTCCTCTCACTGCCGTTCGCCGTGCAGATGCAATTCCAAGGCACCCTCGAAGAACTCAAGGACCTGGTGGCAGCACTGGGGGAGCCAGGCCACTGGATCCACGAAGGCCCCTTCGATGAGTTCCTGTTCGATGGCGGTGAGCGCCTCAACTGGTGGTCCAGCAGCGGCCGGCTGACCCTGGTGGGCCACCCCGCCGAAGTGCAGTCGCTGACCCAGCGCCTACTGGACTTCCGCCCCGAACTCCAGGTCCCCGGCACCTGAGCTGAGCCAGCGGGCCGCCAACCGGTCGCTCCAGCAGCCGCCGGGTGCATGGAAGCCGTTGTGGCCGCCGCCCTGGGTCACCACCACCGTCAGGGCTGCGCCCGGCCGCTCGGCCACGGCCCGCGCCAACTCCTGGGCCGGTCCCACCGGCACCCAGGGGTCGTCGTGGGCATGGATCACCAGGGTGGGGGGCAGCAGACCAGCGCTAGCGAAGCCGTTCACCTCAGCCCGCAGGCGCTCCAGGGGGCTGGCTTCGCTGTAGTAGTGCTCAAGGGAATCGAAACCCCAGCGGGGGGCGGTGATCGCCGCATCGAAGTCGCTGATGGTGCGGGCCGCCGCCAGGGCCTTTCCCTCCGCCTCCGTCACCCCGAAGGGATCCGCCAGGGTCTGGCGCCGCAGGCCCCGCAGCAACCAGTCCCCATAGGGGCGGTTGCGGGGCCGCTCAATGTGCCGCACGGAGCCCATCAGATCCAACGGGCTGCTGATGGTCACCAGACCATCCAGGAGCGGCCTCCCCGCCGGAGCCAGGCGCCCCCGCAGCTCCGCGTCCAGCACCGCATTCAGCAGCAGGGTGCCCCCCATCGAGAGGCCAGCCCCCAGCAGCGGCAACGGCGCCGCGCCGCTGGGCGCCAGGCTGCGGGCCAGCTGGCGGGCCCAGGCCAGCACCGGCGCCAGATCCCGGTTGCACTGGGCGGCGTAGGTGCCCCGGGCCAGGGGCCGCCCCGGGCCGGCGCCCCGCAGGTTGAGCCGCACCACCGCCAGCCCCGAGCGCTGCAAGGTCGCCGCCAACCGTCCCACCC
>Ga0194061_1001073_pt1 | contig 16456 bp, 12 predicted proteins | sample SepL2221m_MetaG_FD_163423 | JGI IMG/M metagenome (GOLD analysis project Ga0194061, IMG submission 163423) | Anoxic zone freshwater microbial communities from boreal shield lake in IISD Experimental Lakes Area, Ontario, Canada - Sep2016-L224-21m | ecosystem: Environmental > Aquatic > Freshwater >... | reverse complement strand
ACATACCCTATGAACATCGATTGGACTTAAAATTGCTCAATGATATGCCACGGACCGTGCCTGTTTTTAATGGTGGATACGGAGCGAAATATAATATGGCGTATTCTTCATAAAAATCTCGTGATCGTGCAGAGTCAATTTAACTCGCAGTCTCTATTGGTATTGGATGCCAATGGAAAGTTGATATCAAAATGGCAGTAGACAATTATGGTGTATCTCGTTTTGAGCGCTTCCTCGTCGTAGTCGGGATTGCAGCCACATTCTGCATGTCCTTGGCCACACTCATCGCCCTGCGTTTAGGCGACTCCCGCGTTTTAATGGAGAACGGAAGGGCGATGATGTCGCCCATTACAGCTTCATTGATTCTCATTCTTTCGACCGTCTTTGCAATCCTTCATTTCAGGCCAGAATCCCGTCGCATTCGGATCGGTACGTCGGTTATTTCCTTAAGTGTTTTGGTCTATGCCTTGAGCAGTGCCATTCGGACGCTCGTATGGCCTAACTCGCATTGGACGTTCGAATTCCAATTCGTTTCGCTTTTTACGACTGACGTCAATACGAACCAACACGTCTACATGGCGGTTTCGACATCCAGTGTCATCATCATCGCGGCGCTGGCGCTGTTGCCGTTTTGCATGAATAAATCCGCCAACAGCAATTGCCGACGTGTGACCGCGATCTTGACGTTCCTTGCCGCCCTCCTCTGCGGCGCATCTGCCATCAGTGTGGTGACCGGTATCCCGCTCTTTTTTTCCAGCGGCACCTTACCCATGTACCAGTTGACGGCGATGACCCTCACTATCCTCTGTTTCTCTCTTTCATGTGCATCGGGATTGAAACTGCACATCAAGGATCTGATCTTCGGATCTCCCGAAGCAGACGTTGAGATCTCGCCAGAGGAAACCAGCCGAATGCACTGGATTTTGCGGGGGGTGGCTACGATTCTGTTTCTGATCCTGGCGTTGGGTACGGTTTATTTGCGATCGGAAATCAGCTCCAAACGTGCTGAATTGGACGCTAAACTATCCACCGTTTCGGAATTCAAGAGCGGGCAGATCGCAGACTGGTACCGCGATCGCATCAGCGACGCTCTCATACTGTCTCGTATGCCTCTGTTTACGTTGAACGGCAAGTCCACTGTAAACAGCGTCTCGAATGCCCAGATCAAAACGTATCTTGAATCCGTTCGGGCGTTTTATGACTACGAATGTGTTGCCATGTTTGATCTGGACATGAAGCCTTCTCTTGAAATTTCGAACGACAGTTCGTTAGTACGTTCCGTGCCGAAGAACCTGTTGCAAATGGCGCTAACCCAAAAAAATGTGGTAGGCGGCGAATTGTTTCGTGAAGGCGATAGTGCGATCTTCATGGATATCGCATCGCCTGTGTTTGCCGCAGACAGTAATGTGATCGTGGCCGTGATCGTGTTGCGGCTCGATGCGACACACTTCATTTACCCAAAGCTCGCCAAAATGCCTTTTCCAAGCAGCACGGGCGAAAGTATCGTTTTCAAACGCGAGGGCAACGACGTTCTCTATCTAAGCCCGTTGCGACATCGTCCCGATGCACCGCTCAACTTCCGCCTTTCGCTTGACCGTCGCACATTGCCTACATCGAAATTCCTGCTTGAGCATCAGGAGAATGTCGTCGAAGGCTTGGACTACCGCAATCAACCCGTGCTGGCCGTTTCGCGTAATATTCCGGGTACGTCCTGGGCGCTGCTGACAAAAATAGATACGACTGAAGCGTATGCAGAAGCAGTGGTAGAGGCTCATCTGTTGAGTGGCGGCATTGCTCTGATTATGGGCTTGGCAAGCATGGTCGTCGTCGCGCTCGCGCGACAGCGGAAGCAACAGCTACTACGCCATAAGCTTCAACAGGAACGCTTGCGCTCCGAGTCCGACCAACGCCTCGCGTTGGTCATGCGCCACGCCAATGACGGAATCATCCTCGCGGATCAAGATCGACGCGTTGTGGAAGTCAACTCACGCGCTGCAGCCATGTATGGCTACACGACGGATGAAATGCTGAAACTGCGCGCGCACGATTTGCGCGCACCCGAAACGCTTGCAACCCTGGACTTAACACTCAAATCCATCGAACAGTCGGATGGCCACCTTTTCGAAACCACCGGCCGCCGCAAAGACGGTTCGACATTTCCGGTCGAAGTCAGTTCCAGAACCGTTGACATCACCGGACGAAAGTACCTCTTGTCCATCGTTCGCGACATCTCCGAACGCAAGGCCTACGAATGGCAATTGCAGCGCATGAACCGCATGTACGCAGCCCTCAGCCAGGTCAATGAATCAATTGTCCACACCTCCAATCGCGCCGAATTGAATCAGCGTGTCTGCCGTATTCTGGTCCAATCCGGCGGATTCAAAATCGCAGCTATCGGCTGCCCGAATTCTAAAGGAGTGCTTGTGCCGGTCGCGCAATTTGGCGATGAAAATGATTATCTTTCGAAGTTGTATGTCGGTAAGAGCGACGCGGACGTGGTGAAAGGTCCCAGCCGGACCGCCTTCAGCTCGGGCCTGCCTTGTATCGCCAATGATTTTATGACCGATCCTCGGACCACCGCATGGCGGGACGAAGCCCAGAAAGTAGGCATCCGCGACAGCGTGGCGCTGCCGCTGTCGAAACACGGCAACACCATCGGTGTGCTGTCCATCTACGCCGGTGAAACGAACTTTTTCGGCGACCACGAAATGGCTCTCCTGTTGGAAGTGGCCAGCGATTTATCGTTCGCCTACGAAGTGCTTGAACGCGACGATCAACGCAAAACCGCCGAAGCCGCACTCGCGGCCAGCGAAAACCGTCTGCGCTTCCTCCTCTCCGCCACGCCCGTCGTGATTTACACCGCCAAGCTGGATAACTTCCATACGACCTTCATCAGCGAGAATATCTCGGCGATTCTCGGATACCTTCCCACCGACATCTTGAACTCACCGACTTTTTGGCAGGACAATATCCACCCGGACGACCGCGTCGCCGCCGTTGAAAAGTGCAGCAAAGTGGTGACGGATGGAAAGGCCGTCGCCACCTACCGTTTCCGCGACAGTTCCGGACATTATCTCTGGATACAGGACGAACTGCGGCTGATCAAAGCAAGCGATGGCACCCCGAAAGAAATCGCCGGATGCTGGTTTGACGTGACCGAACGCAAGCAGGCCGAAGAAGACCTCCAGTTCCGAAAAGAACTCTCCATCGAAACCGTCCGCCAGGCCGTCGATTCGATCAGCTTGATTGATGCGATCACCCACCGCTTCGTCGAATTCAACGACTCCACACACATGGACCTCGGCTATTCACGCCAGGAATTCACGCAACTCACACTCGAAGACATCGTGGACCAGTCGCCACCCAATGAGCATCTGGTCGCAATGCGCAGCAAGCAAATACTGGATGATGGCAGAGTCTCGTTTGATGCTCGCCACGTCACCAAAACCGGCGAAATTCGCATCGTCCATGTTCACGCCCGCGCCTTGACGCTGCGTGATAAAAAATACTTCGCCTGTTTATGGACCGACATTACCGACCGCTTGAAGACCGAAGCCGAAATGCGCAAGCTTTCCAGCGTCATCGAACAGGCGCCCGTCTCCATTGTCATGACCGATCTGGATGGAAAAATCGAGTACGTGAATCCGTACTTCACCGCGTTAACCGGCTACTCGCTTGGGGAAGCCCGGGGTCAAAATCCGCGTATTTTGAAATCAGGAAAAACGCCATCAGCAGCCTATGCGAACATGTGGCAGACGCTCAAAAACGGCAACGTCTGGCGCGGGGAATTGTGCAACCAGAAAAAGAACGGGCAACTGTATGTCGAACTCGCGGTGATCGCACCCGTCATGGGGACTGATAATAAAATCACTCATTACGTGGCGATCAAAGAAGACATCAGCGAGCGCAAGAACGCCGAAGCGGCCCTGGCTGACGAACGCAACCTGCTCGCCCAACGCGTCGCCGACCGCACTTCCGAACTCAGCCGCATCAATGCAGAGTTAGGCCAAGCCGTCCGCGCCAAAGACGAATTCCTCGCCAACATGAGCCACGAATTGCGCACTCCGCTGAACGCGATCCTCGCGCTGAGCGAAAGTCTGTTGGAACAGTTGCGAGGTCCTTTGAACGAACGCCAGCAACAGTCCATGTGGAACATCGAATCCAGCGGACGACATTTGTTGTCATTGATCAACGACATTCTCGATTTGTCTAAAATCGAAGCCGGTCGCATGGAACTGCATCTGGAGAAAATTCAGCTCTCCGATGTCTGCGAAGCAAGCATGATCTTCGTCAAGGAGCTGGCCTCCAAGAAAAACATCCATTTGGACTTCAAACTCAACGATGCGCTCGCGAAGATCGAAGCGGACTCCAAGCGCTTGAAGCAGATTCTCGTGAATCTCCTGAGTAACGCCGTGAAGTTCACCGAATCCGGCGGCTCGGTGTGTCTTGCCGTAAACGTGAATCCAGAAGGCGGGGTCGTCCAGTTCACCGTCAGCGACACCGGCATCGGCATCGCACTTCAGAATCAGAGCAAGTTGTTCCAGCCGTTCTTGCAACTGGATTCCAGCCTCAGCCGCCAACATGAAGGCACGGGCCTGGGCCTGGCCCTCGTGCGCCGGTTGACCGAACTGCATAATGGCAGCGTCGCGATCGAAAGCGAATTGGGGAAGGGCAGTTGTTTCACGATTTCGATCCCCTACCTATCGGCCGAATACCAAACCGCGCGTTCCACCCACTCAACGTCCGGGAAACCCCCAACGTTGCCAAGGTCTGGCGAATTTCCCGCCGTCATTGTACACCCCGATTGGATTCTGCTCGTCGAAGACAACGAGATGAATATTCAGATCACAGAGGAATACCTCACCGAAAGCGGCTTCCTGGTCGCCGTCGCGCGCAACGGCGAAGAGGCGCTTCAACGCGCCGAAGAGATGCATCCGAAACTGATTCTCATGGACATTCAAATGCCCGTCATGGACGGCCTCGAAGCCACCCGTCGGCTCCGCGCAAACCCCGCATTTGCCAAGACGCCAATCATCGCCCTGACCGCCCTCGCCATGTTCGGCGATAAGGAACGCTGCCTCGCCGCCGGTGCCAATGACTACCTCACCAAACCGGTGAGCTTGCACGATCTGGTCCAGAAGATTAAAAGTATGGTCAAAGCGAATTAGCGGGGGATCAGACACTATGGAACGAACGTGCCTTATTCTGGTCGTGGACGATAACCCTATCGGCCGGGAAACGATGGACGAGTTGCTGTTCGGTCAAGGCTATGACTTGTCCTTCGCCGCCGACGGCCCCCAAGCCCTTCAGATGGCCGCAGAACTCACACCCGACCTGATCCTCCTCGACGTCATGATGCCCGGCATGGACGGCTTCGAAGTCTGCCGCCGCCTCCGCACCGATCCGCTGCTCGCCGAAGTGCCCGTCGTCATGGTCACCGCACTCGACGACCAAGCCTCGCGCCTCGACGGCATCAACTCCGGCGCCGACGACTTCATCACCAAACCCATCAACCGTGCCGAACTCCGCGCTCGCGTCAAAACCATCACCCGTCTCAACCGCTACCGCAGCCTCCTCGACGAACGCGCCAAATTACAAACCGCGCACACACAGTTGCTGACCTCCTACGACGCCACCATCGAAGGCTGGGTCGCCGCGCTCGATTTGCGCGACAAAGAAACCGAAGGCCACTCCCAACGCGTCACCGCCTTATCAATACGCCTCGCCCAAGCCTGGGGCATGAATGACGACGAGTTGGTCCAGATCCGTCGCGGAGCGCTCCTGCACGACATCGGCAAACTCGGCGTCCCCGATTCCATCCTCCTCAAACCCGGCCCGCTGACCGACAGCGAATGGGTCATCATGCGCCGCCATCCCGTCTCTGCTTTCGAATGGCTCTCCCCCATCGAATTCCTCCGCCCCGCCCTCGACATCCCCTATTGCCATCACGAAAAATGGAACGGCTCCGGCTACCCGCGCGGCCTCGTCGGCGAATCCATCCCGCTCCCCGCGCGCTTGTTTGCCATCGTCGATGTCTGGGACGCCCTTACGTCCGACCGCCCCTACCGCAAAGGCTGGCCGCGCGAAAAAGCACTCGAAACCATCCAGGGTCAATCCGGCATCCACTTCGATCCGCGCGTCGTCACGACCTTCGAACAGGTCCTGGCATTGCAACACGATTCCAAAAAAGGAGCGGAGGCCGAATGGATCCAGCCTGCATCTTAATCGTCGACGACAACCCCATGGGCCGCGACGCGCTCGAAGAACTTCTCTTCGGCCAGGGCTATACCCTCGCCACCGCCGAAGACGGCCCCTCCGCGCTCCAAAAAGCCGCCGACATCTCCCCCGACCTGATCCTCCTCGACGTCATGATGCCCGGCATGGACGGCTACGAAGTTTGCCGCCGCATCCGCGCCAATCCGCAACTGGCCGAAACCCCCGTCATCCTCGTCACCGCGCTCGACGACCAAGCTTCACGACTACAAGGCCTCGAAGCCGGTGCCGACGACTTCATCAGCAAACCCTACAACCGCATCGAACTCCGCACGCGCGTCAAGACCATCACACGCCTCAACCGCTACCGCCGCCTCGTCATGGAAACAAGCAAACGCATAGCCGCCGAAAACTCCAACGCCCGCCTCGCCACCGCCGTCGAACAAGCCGCCGAAAGCATCGTCATCACCGATCTTCACGGAACAATCATCTATGTCAACCCCGCCTTCGAACGCAGCTCCGGTTACGCCAAATCCGAAATCTTGGGACGCAATCCGCGCTTCTTAAAAAGCGGTAAACAAGACGCCGCGTTTTATCGCAATCTCTGGGAGACAATCGGACGCGGCGACATCTGGCACGGTCATTTCTCAAACCGCCACAAAAGCGGCACGCTCTACGAAGAAGATGCCACGATCTCTCCGATCCGCGACACCTCCGGAACCGTCGTCAATTTCGTCGCCGTCAAACGCGACATCACTCGCGAAATGCAACTCGAAGCCCAATTTCGCCAGTCCCAAAAAATGGAAGCCTTCGGCCTCCTCGCCGGCGGCGTCGCACACGACTTCAACAACATCCTCAGCGTCGTCAACGGCTACTGCGAACTCTGGCTGATGAAACTCCCCGAAGACGAACCCGTCTGCGCCGCACTGCATTTAATCCGTACCGCTGGCGAACGCGCCGCCTCGCTCACCAAACAACTCCTCGCCTTCAGCCGCCAAACGGTCCTCGAGCCCAAAGTTCTCGACCTCAACGCCGTCATCCAAGACACCACCAAGATGCTCGCACGCCTCATCGGCGAAGACGTGGAGTTGATCGAGTCGCTCGACGCATCCATCCCACCCATCAAAATCGACCCCGGCCAAATCAGCCAGGTCCTGATCAACCTCGCCGTCAACGCCCGCGACGCCATGCCGCGCGGTGGCCGCCTGACCATCTCCACAGCCCCCGTCTCCGGCCACGTCATGCTCACCGTCAGCGACACCGGAACCGGCATCGCGCCCGATATCCTGCCCCGCATCTTCGAACCCTTCTTCACCACCAAAAGCGTCGGTAAAGGCACCGGCCTCGGCCTCGCCGTCGTCCACGGCGTCATCACACAAAGCGGCGGATCAATCGACGTCACAAGCCGCGTCGGCGAAGGCACAACCTTCAACCTCCATTTCCCCATCAGCACCGAAGCCCTCGTCCCCACCCCCGCTCCGCGTAGCGCAATATCGCTCTCCGGCCACGAATCGATTCTGGTCGTCGAAGACGAAACCGCCCTCCGCAACATGATCGCCGACTGCCTGCACACCAAAGGCTACCGCGTCACCGCCGTCGCCAACGGCCCCGAAGCCCTCACCACGATCACCCAAAATAACGCCCCCTTCGACCTCATCCTGACCGACGTGGTCATGCCCGGCATGAGCGGCCGCGAATTGGCCGACGCCATCCTGCGCACTCACCCCGCCCAAAAATTCTTCTTTATGAGCGGCTACATCGACGACTCCATCTTACGCAACGGCATCCATCACCAACACGTCACCTTCCTCCAAAAGCCCTTCTCCCCCATCGACATGTTGAGAAAGGTGCGAGGCGTATTGAATGAAGTTGACGCTCCCAACAGCAAGCAGACATGAAGGTATGATCGATTTGATGATCACCGACGTGATCATGCCTCCGCATGAGCGATCACGATTTCACTCCGGCACGCCCTGTGCGCTAAAAACAAATCGTGAATGTTGATGGCGCTTTGTTCGTGACGTAAGCGATGTTAATTCTCATACCTAAGAAAAAATTCCCGCGCGGGAGACATCAATTACATTAGTATCGAGAAAGGGCCTCTACTTTTTGTTTGAGGAAATGACATGAATCATTCCTTTCGAATCCTGGTTGTTGACAATGACCCTGATATTCTGGTTGGCACCGCGCGCGCATTGACAAAGGCCGGCTATAGCGTAAATACAGCGACCAACGGCGTCGAGGCGCTGAAGACTGTTCAGGACCGTCACCCTGACTTGCTGCTATCGGATCGTGACATGCCAGGCATGGATGGCATCGAACTGTGCCGCCGGATCAAGCAGGACCCGATCTTGAAAGATACACTCGTCATCATCGCGTCAGGCTCGTTCACGGAAAGCAACGAACAATCGGAAGGGATGGAGTCCGGCGCGGATGGCTACATCGTACGCCCGATCGCGAACCGCGAGTTGCTGGCACGGGTTGAATCCTATGTTCGCATCATCGGTTTAACCCGTTCACTGCGGCTTCAAACCGAGGAATTGATGAAAAGCAACGCAGCCATTCGGCGCGCGGAAGAATCCCACGCCCGATTGGCAATGGCCGTCGAGCAAGCCGCCGAGTCCATCGGCAACACTATTTTCCACGAAAAGTGTGCAACCGGTGTGCAGATTTTTCTAGAGGAAAATTCAGCACCACCGGTTGTGATCTCCACTGACGTTCAGAAAGTTCTGAATGCGTGGCCATCTCTGCCGGAACACATCCGCTCCGCGATCATGGCGTTGGTCGGAACGGTTAAATCGTAATCGCGTTCAAATCACGCAGCAGTGAGGGCCACAATCAAGTGGATTCACGATAACGACGATGGTGGCACGCGTGCCCATTAGGCACCCAGAAAGGATGAGAACATGACGTTTGATAACGACGAGAAGTATGGGGCGGGAACGGACCTCGATCCTGGTGAACTCACGGCGAAGGAGTTCTGGCGCGGCCAGCACGGTGAGGTTTCGGCCAAGAAGTTGTGGAAGTTCCTGCACGTCAAGAAGGACTTCGCGCAATGGCTGACTCCGCTCTTGCATGAATTGGACGCACAGGAGGGGGTCGATTACAGAATCGGTCGCAGTCAAGACACGACGAGCGGTGGCGCGATTCATGACACGAACTTACGAAGCGCGCGGATCGACATTTTCCTGACGCTCGATTTGGCAAAGGAAATCGGGATTTTAGAGTGCAACACACGGGGACGCGAAACCCGTCGGTACTTCATCGGCGCTCATGAGGAATACTTGAAGCTGAACAGGGATTCTCTGTCACAGATGAATTAGTCGTGAATAGTGCCTCCGACGTGGGGGCCTATTTTTCCCACGTCGCCTTTGGTATAACTATGGCAGTTGATGCCATCGCATTCCGGGAGCCATTTATGGAAAACGCAGCCAGTCCACAGAACACACCCACCCCGCCTGCCACACCGAAGCCAAAGAAGAAGAAATGCCCGGAGCGGACCATCGTCGAAGATTTTGAAGCGCTTGCTAAGAAGGGCGACTTTGAGGGGTTGATAGACGGGTACGTATCTGATTTGGGCTACCACCTGACCTCGAAAAAAAAGTCCGAACTTATCCGGCGCGCAATGAAAGCTCACGCCCATCGTGGCGGGACGCCCGCCGTCATCTCCGCGCTGCTGGAACAAATCTTGATGTTCGATGCTGAGTTTCTTTTCGCGCTCCAGCATATGGTGCGGCGCAAAATGAGCGCTCAGCGCAACGAGTGTGACCTGTCCCAGGGGATGATCGAATCCGTCGTTGAAGACGACTTCCCGAAACTCACAGCCACGGAGGACCGCATCATTGAAGTGTGTCGCGCCATCGGATCGATCAGTCACACGCTCGCCCTTGCCGCAACGCCACGCCAGCAATCAAAGAATCCGCGAGTGATCAAGCTGCATCAGAGCGCCCGGAAGTCGCCGGCGAAGGTAGCCGCCCATGGATAACGAATCCGAACGACTGCTGGCGGATAACTTCCCCGCACTGTTCGCTGAGTTAACGCGGCTGCGACCATTGCTGGAAACTCAGGGCGTGATCCAACGCCACCGCGACGGCTACCGTCTGCGTTATCGGTTCTTCGACTCCGACGCCGGTTTCACACGGCATCGCAGCCTTGCACTTCCGTCAGAATTTGTGATCGATCATGTACGGGCGATTCTTTGCGTTTGGCGGGAGCAACGTCAAGCGGCGGACGCTGTGGAAGAACTACGCCTGGAGGAAGTGCGCAAACAGAAACGGGTCTTGGCCGTCGAACGGCAGGTGGTTCAATCCATCGTGGGCGTTCAGGGCGGTGGTCCGCGACGCAAACGTCGGGCTGCCGAACAATTCGATGAGGCTGTCGAAGCCGGGCCGCTGGAGATGCTTCGCTTCAGTATCTTTGGCAATTTCGGCCAGGGCGGAAAACCGGGCCGGCCGCGCAGGTAGTGTATGTTTTACGCTGGCTGGGATGTGTAGTCTCGCTTCGCCGGGGCACACATTCAGTATCAACTTTTCAGGTTTCCAAAACAATTTATTGGCGGAATGAGGTCCACCACCGGGGGACGCCAAAGGCTATCGCAACCCATCGCCGAGGTGTACTGCGCTCGTTTCCGTACCCGTCTCGTTGGCAATCGTAACCTGTCGCGTCGGCTCGGCGTGGCCTTCTCGTCGGTCCACTGTATGCCTTGGGGTACGTGTCGCGTCGAGGTCGGCGGCACGTCCGCGCAAGGTCCTACGCCCATGTCCCAACACACTCGTTAAGGGTTCACAACACGGTCGGCTCCTCGTCCGCGAACCGTTTTGCGCGGGCTTCGCGTATCCAATAGCTAAAGGAGGGCGCGGGTGCCGGGTGCGCGAATCCGCACCCGGCCAGACAATGATTCGCCGGTTGTCAAACGTGTCGGTCGATACCCTTCAGCCAGCGACACGCCCGTCGAAACTCCCGCGTCGCGTCCTTTATCTTTGGACGCTGCGTCTTCCATTCCGGCCCGAGTTGCTCCGTGAGGAACGCCGCGAGCAATTGCGCGCCAGCGAGCGCACAGCTCAGGGCTTCGATGGCCACGGCGACACGGTGTTCGTATCCTTGGGGCCGTAGCTCCGGCCCCCTTTTAGTCTTGTGATTCTTCATTACTACCTCGTGGGAACTATGCGTGTCATCTCCGTTCAACACGGGACCGAGACGGCACGGCACACTGGATAAAACGAAAAAAAAGATATGGAGCCGGACACTATGACGTGCCCGACTCCCAGGTTTTAGCGACCGTTGTCATCAAGCTCTTTCAGCACTGTGACAAGTGCCGCAATTGCGACCGTTACGATAGCTTTCCATCTCATAGCGGGTCCTCCTTTCAGTCGGGAATCATGTCCCACACGTCGGCAAGCGGGCGGTTCACCGGCTCGCGGATCGTGTGGTTGGGTTCGTGTTCGCTTACATGGCTACGGGCTGAGCGTATTCGGGATCGGCGTCGGCAAAGAACTCAGTCAGGGACAGCCGAACGCGATCCATCAGTTGCGTGATCCGGCACGCAGAAACGCCAATCAACTTCGCCATTTCCAACCGGCTGTAGCCTTCGGCGAGGCCGGTCAGTACGCGTTGGATGCGTTCGGGCTGAGTCGCAACGAAGGTCTGCCAATCGAGTTTCGTCGCACAACACTCCGCCGGATTTTCACGAATGCTGCTGGTCAACGCTTCCGTCAAGCGTTTGGACATTGCCGGTGGTTCATTCCGTCCACGCTTGAGCGCCTGGAGATGCGAAAACGTCAGGGCCGTGGATTTGTTGCGGATGCGACACAGCGCCCCCAACGGGTCATTCACGGCATTGCCGACCAGGGTGCGACCCACGCGAAGCCGGATCGCCGCGTAATGCGCCAACATTGACGGCGACAACCACTTTCCCCGGCGGGCGGCCAAAATGAAATTCGCGGCCATGCTTGCCAGCGCTTCGCTTTCGGCCTCTTCATCGTCGGGCGCGTACCTTCTGGACATGGCGGCGGCACGGCTCTGAAGTTCCGGCCAAATGACGTTGAAGCGGCTTTCGATTTCGTCGGACGTGGGGCAGGATTGGACGACTGGTTCGGTGATCATTGACGGTCTCCGTGATGAAGCCGGTGCCGTTCGTGCCAGGCGCGGTGGCGGGAGTGAAGGCGGGAGCCTACGGGGATGGGGGCGGATTTGTGGAGGGTACGCCGGTCGAGCCGGCGCATGAAAGATGCGCGCTGGCTCGAACGACTTTACCGGCGGTGGCCGATTAAAAAGTCTCAAGACATACATCATGGTAACGTGAAAATGGCCTCGAATTAAGGTCGTCGTGCCGTCGTTAGAAGCGCGTCAATGCGCGGTCGCGCCGTTGCCGTTCTGCGCCTTCAATTGGTCGATCAGCCGCGAAGCATCTTTGACGTGCAGATCCTTCGCATCGGCCACGTTGAAGTCGGCCAGAACGTCAGCCATGTTGATGCCCTGGCTCTTACAGATCGCGAAGATCGCCCGACACTGGGCTTCCGTTGCGTTTGCACTCCGGCGACCGTTTCCATTCCCGTTGCCGTTCGTGACGGCGGCCACGCGGTTACGACCGGTGGCGTAACCGTTGCGCTGCTGCTGGACGGGCTGGGACTGAATCGGTTGAGCGCGGGCGGGCGCGGGCAAGGCCTGGACAGGCTGCTGCGCCGCGCCGCTGATCTGGTCATCGATGGTGGTGCTCAGCAACGTATACAGTTCCCGAATGCGCTGCTGGATGATCTCCGGCTGGTCGGCGTCGGAGACTTCGATTTCCATGGCCGCGCCATACTGCTGGGAGCTGTACTCGACGCCCGGCAGCGGCACTTTCTTGCTGAGATTCGCGCAGATTTTAATCATGCTTCTGGCCTCCAAAAATGAAGGCACAACGACCCTAGCCGCTGTGCCGAATCGGATTGATTTCGATTGGGAGAAACGCGCAAGAGCTAGGGCAATTGCTTATAGTATTATGACGCGAAAAAGCATTGAATTAAGCTGTCGTGGGTATCACTTGTAGACGAACACGATCCTGCAAATTCGCATTTCGGATCCACCCGCACGATCCTATGTTTCGATCTTTCCGTAAAGACAGAGGATTGTTTATCTTTCCGACATAGCAATTTGGGAGCTTCACGTTATTTTCAGTGTTGAACTTATCCCATTCAATTTGTGCACGGCTCGGTGGATCAGACCGCTTCAGACACTCGCGGCTGAAGAACGCCCATTGCTGCCAGAGGTTTTGCGAAGAAGGCGTCAGCCGTGAATACCCGAAGCCGACAACCCCGTACAGACCTGAGCCGGTCGCCCGATACTCATACCGGCAGTACGGGCTTGGTCGTGTCGCCAGACGCTTTACCGGTCGCAGCTGGATTCCGCACCGGCAGCCGAGGCACGCATTCGTCGCGGACGATGAAACTGGCGGAGCTTGCCGTCCTGTTCGGCACAGTCACATCAAACGGCACACGGAATGACTACGTCGCGGCTATTTTGAACGACAACGTGCTGGCGAAGAAGGCGTCCACCGGCCGGCGAAAAGCGGTGCAGCATTTGGGGGAGCTTTACGCGCTCGACCCCGCTGTTCCGTTGTTTCGTTTGTTCCGGCATTTTTGGGACTTAGACAAGGACGGCCGACCGTTGTGCGCGTTGCTGTGTGCGTGTGCTCGTGATCCTCAGTTGCGTATGACCGCGCCGGCGATTCTTTCCGTTCCCGAAGGCGTCGCTGTCGGGAGCAGTGACATCGACAAAGCGATCGGCGTCGTGGCCGATTCACGGTTCAATGCGTCCACTCAAAATAAAATTGCGAGGAATGCTTGTTCATCGTGGACTCAGTCCGGGCATCTGCGGGGTAGATACAACAAGCTCAGAACACATCCAAAGCTCACGCCCGCCAACACTGCCTTCGCGCTTGCGTTGGGATACCTCGCGGGCGTTCGCGGCAACATGCTGTTTCACACGTTTTGGACCGGCCTGCTCGACGCGCCAGAAGATCGGCTGAAAGACATGGCCATCGAAGCGTCACGCCGGGGTTGGCTGACGTACCGTGGCATAGGCTCGACCGTTGAAGTGCGTTTCCCGGCGGATTTGATCCCGCCGGCGGAGGTGCCTGTTGAATAAGATCGAAAAGCTCATTCAGAATTACGAGCGCTTCGCGTCGCTGAAGTGGGAGACCGGGATTGCCGGGCCGCAGCGCGTATGGTTTGCCGTGTACTCAAAGAGCGAAGAGCGCAGGCTCCGCGCCAAAGTCGGTGAGTTTGAAATCGCCACAAAGCGGCACGGTCATGGCTGGGTGCTGTGTGACCTGAAGCGCTCGTTCGCCGAATGGATGGCGGCTCAGGAGTACCGTGAAAGCTACTTCGCGGACCCGGAAAATCTCGATCTCGCGCTCTCGGAATTCCGCGCGCACACCGCCGACAAATTGACGGCATGTTTGACTTCCGCTCAAGCCGATCCAAACGCCGTTGTCGCGGTTCTCGGCGTGGGATCGCTCTTCGGTTTTTTGTTCGTTTCAGATTTGATCAAGAAAGTAGAAGCCAGCATTCGGGGGCGGTTGATGGTCTTCTTCCCCGGTGAATTTGAAAACAACAACTACCGCTTGCTCGACGCCCGCGACGGCTGGAATTATCTCGCCGTCCCGATCACGGCTCATAATGGAGAGATGGTCTGATGAAAAACCGCGACGTTTTCACCAAAGACCCCAACGACCTTGTGCTGCTGAACGACGGCGTAGCCAAAGTCACGTCCGAGCGCAACGAAGACGAAGACAAGAAGCTGCGTTTTGAACTCGAAACGTTCGTCTGCGAAGGTCAGTACGCCAAGGGCCTCGACCGCATTCTGCGGAGCTATCTCGACAATCTGAAGAAGCCCGAGCAGCCCGCCGTCTGGGTCAGCGGCTTCTTCGGCAGCGGCAAATCGCATCTCGTCAAAATGCTGCAAGCGCTGTGGGTGGATTTGAAGTTTCCTGACGAAGCCACCGCGCGCGGCATCGCCGTTCTGTCTCCCGACATCAAAGATCATCTGAAGAATTTGTCGATCGAAGGCAAACGCATCGGCGGTCTGCACACTGCCGCTGGAACTTTGGGATCAGGCGCAGGCGACAGCGTGCGTCTGGCGTTACTCGCCATCGTATTCAAATCAGCCGGGCTGCCGGAGGAATACGCTAAAGCCCGATTCGTCCTTTTCCTCAAAAACGAAGGGCTGCTAGACGGCGTTAAATCCAAGGTTGAGGCTGCCGGCAAGAACTTCGTCCGCGAACTCGCCAACCTGTATGTTTCTGACACGCTCGCCCAGGCGATTCTCAAGGAGCGGCCGACGTTCGCCACCAGCGCGGCGGAAGTGAAGTCGCTGCTGAAGGTTCAGTTTCCGAACAAAGCCGAAGTCACCGACGATGAGATGCACGAGTCGATGATTCTGGCCATCGGCGTCAACGGTAAACTGCCCTGCACGCTGATCGTCCTCGACGAAGTGCAGCAGTACATCGGCGACTCCGCCGACCGCACGTACCGCGTGCAGGAAGTCACCGAGAGTTGCAGCAAGAAATTCGGCGGGCGGCTGCTGTTCGTTGCAACCGGACAATCCGCGCTCTCCGGCACGCCGCAGCTTCAAAAACTCATGGCCCGTTTCCAGCGGACCATCGAACTCGCCGACAACGACGTGGAAGCAGTCATCCGCAAGATGGTGCTCGAAAAGAAGGCTGACAAAAAGAAATCCGTCGAGACCATTCTGAACAGTTGCAGCGGCGAATTGTCGCGGCATCTCAACGGTACGAAGATCGGCCCGCGCACAGAGGACAACGACTTCCTCGTCTCCGATTATCCGCTATTGCCCGTCCGCCGCCGGTTCTGGGAATGGGTGCTACGCCAGGTCGATCGCGCGGGCACGTCCGCGCAGTTGCGCACGCAGCTCCGCATTGTTTACGAGGCCGTCCGCGCGTCGTCGAATGATGATGTCGGCCACGTCGTGCCCGGCGATTATATCTTCGATCAGATCGCGTCGGTGATGGTCCAGACCGGCGTGTTGATGAAAGAAATTCACGAGCTGATCAAGAAGCAGGACGACGGCACGCCCGATGGCAAGATGCGCTACCGGCTCTGTTCGCTGATTTTCCTCATCGGCAAACTTCCGCGCGAAGGCACGTCCGATCTCGGCATCCGCGCGACGCCGGACGTGCTTGCTGATCTGCTGATCACCGACCTCAAGACCGGCAGCGCCGAACTGCGCAAGCGCATCCCGGAAC
>Ga0194061_1001072_pt1 | contig 16465 bp, 12 predicted proteins | sample SepL2221m_MetaG_FD_163423 | JGI IMG/M metagenome (GOLD analysis project Ga0194061, IMG submission 163423) | Anoxic zone freshwater microbial communities from boreal shield lake in IISD Experimental Lakes Area, Ontario, Canada - Sep2016-L224-21m | ecosystem: Environmental > Aquatic > Freshwater >... | reverse complement strand
GTGTCAGCCATAGGGCCTGCATCACCTCAATATCATACCGGGGCGTATACCCCATCATCAGCCCCAGCAACCCCAGCGGCGCGATGGCCAGTATCACCACCCCGCGCAGCGGCTGGCCACGCAATTCAAACCCCTGTGCCAGCCACAATGTCAGCAACCACGCCCCCAGCGCCCCACACGCGGCGGGCAGTTGCACCGCCAGGTCCAGCCGGATATACCACGGCACACACCGCGCAATCAGCGGGGTGGCACACGTCACCGCCACCGCCACCAGCGCCAACATCCACACCAGCCAGCGGCCAATGTACAACCACGTAACCAGCGCCCGGTTCCGCTGCTGACGCCCGGCAAAGTTCGCCGCATTCACGTAGAACACCGCCAGTACCACCATCGCCACATAGCTGGGCACCTGTGCCATGCGGTACGCCGCCGCGATGGCCGCGGCGAGATAATCCACCTGAGCCTGATGGGCCAGCCGCCCCCCCGCCCATAGCAGCAGTGGCCCCATACTCATCAGCACCAGCACCCGCGCCAGGAGCCAATGGCCAAAGACATTTAATTCCCCCCGCGCCGGCAACACCGCCTGATCTTTCGGCAGCACCTTTTCCAGATGCAGCGCCAAGCCCACCACCACCCCCGCCGCGGCCAGCAGATACGCCAACAGCAGCGCCTCCGCCCGGCCGGTGAGTGCCGCGATGATACTGCCCAGTAAAAACGTTCCATTACTCGTCCACTCCGCCCACATCACAGCCCGGGTATGCCCCAGCCCCAGCAGCGTGCCGCACAGCAGGTGATATAGCCCCAGCACCGCCACCGTCAGGCCGATGAGCACGAACAAGAGCGTGGGATCCGTCAAGTTCTGGCGTTCCGCCCCCAAGACCAGCGTCCCCAGCCAGGGCGCCGTCAGCAGCGTCAGCCCCGCCACCAGACCTGCCGTCAGCGTGAAACGCCGTAACAGGAAATGGTAAAAGTTCTGGACATACCCCCCGGCCCGGGCGGGGGCGGTGAACCGCTCCGCCAATTGCTGCCCACCCCAGAGGCCCAGCGGCACCAGCCAATTTATCCACTCCAAAGCCGTTTGATAATGGGCAAACGCCAGCGTGCCCGCCTTGCCCAATAACCACAAAACCGCAAAGGTCCGCAGCAACCCCAGCCCGCGCCCGGCGGTGTGGGCAATGGCCAGTCCGCGGGCTTGCAGACTGGGGGGCGTGAGTTTGGGCATAGGACGCGGGGTCATGGGCCAAATATTACCATGCCGCAGGCCCCTCGGCAGCTTGCATCCCGCCCAATCTAAGGGGACAATCAAGGAATTATGGCAAACAAACCTATATCGGATCGGCATCGGGCATGGGCAACCGGCCAGCAATTACTGGCCGAGGGGCACTATGTCGCGGCCGCAACTTTTCTGACTGAGGCCCTAGCCAATGCCCGCCGTCAGGAACAGTGGTTGGAAATTGCCCAGATCAGCCTGCCATTATTGGAAGCCCGCCGGCAAATCCGTCAACAGGCCGTGGCCGGGGTGATTGCCATTGCGCCCACGCCAGCCAAGCTTAATGAGCTGCCCCCCAACGGAGCCACGGTTATCTTGGCCGGAACCCATGCCGTCAATCAGGCCCAGCGGTTGCGTCTGAACGCGCGGGCCAAAGCGGTACCGTGGGAAGTTTTGGTCTTGGTGGCCGGCGAAGTGGGCGTCCGGCTGTGCAGCCCGGCAGCGCCGCAGGCGGCAGTGGGCTTGACCAAAGCCGAAATGAGCACCCTCCCCGGCGCTGGCTGGTGGGAACCCGGCACCCCGATGCACGCACTGGCTCAGGAAGCGATTTTGCACGCGTGGGAAGCGCTGGCCCAGCGCTGGCAGGAAGTCCACATGCCCAAAACCATAGTTCCCAAAGCGGAAATGATCGCGCTGGAGACGGCCTGGCAGGTGGACGAGGCCAATGAACGGGTGGCGATGCGGTATATGGCATTGGCTGAGGGAATCGGAAAGCGTCGTAAGTAATATATGTTATATATTTAACATATTATCGGAGTGAAATGAAGAAGACCATCCCAGTACATCTGATTGTCGGCCCGTTGGGGATCGGCAAGACCACCGCCATCATTAATTATCTCAAGCGTATCGCCGGTTTTGAGTTTGCCGCCGTTCTGGTGAACGATTTCGGCCCGGTCGGTCTGGATGATGCCATCGTAGAGAACCAGACTGGTATGCCGACAGGGTTTGGCAAGGTGGTCATGGTCCCCGGCGGGTGTATCTGCTGTTCAGCGCTGCCGGGGATGATTTCCGCCTTCAAACGGATTTTCGAGTTTCCCGTGGTGGACCGAATCATCATCGAACCCAGCGGGATCGCCCAACCCGGGGCGATTATTGACCTTATTTGCGATCTTAAACGTAGCCATAATATCGAGTTACGTCCGATTATCGGGTTGGTTTCACCCACTCTGGTTGCCAAAGGCGCATTGGATAATATCCCTTACTATTCCCGGTTGGTCGAGGCGGCAGATATTCTCGTGGCTAATCGCTGCGATCTGGCCAAGCCCGGCGAGGTGGAGGCGTTTAAGACCTGGGCTGCGGGACTCTATCCTCCAAAGCAGGAAATCCTGACTACCGAACACGGGCAACTGCCCGACCGTATATTTCATATCAAACATACAAACGCCATGAAAATCCTCGCCCCCACTCAGGCGGATACGGCCGATGCGCAGGCGCACGAATTACCCCACGCCGGAGGGATTTTATGGCCTGCAGGTGCAACCTTTACCATGGCCAAGGTGCACGCGGCTCTGGAGCGCTGGCTGCAAGACGGCATAGCCGGGCAAACGGTCTTACGCTTAAAGGGCATACTCCCCACTGATGAGGGATGGAATCTGGTTGAAATTGCGCAGAACCAGATATTTATCCGCCCCAGCGAGTACCGTGGTGGGGCGCGGTTGGATTGGATCACCCCCGAACCGGTCGCGCCCGCAGCGGTGGCGAAAGATTTGGATGTAAGTTTGCCTATAACATAATCATCCGTACGGCAACAAGACGGTAGTTGAGGATATAAACCATGATGAAGAACAGTACCTGGTTGTGGATTGCGGCAGGGCTATGCACCGGATTGGTCGGCACAACGCAGGCGGCGCTGACCGAGGCGGAATTTGATCAGGCGTGGAAGGAACTGGGCACGCCCGCCAGCGCCAAACAGGCGGAAGCCAAACTGCAAGCCGAGGTGGCGCAGGTGGCGCCGTGGATTATTAAAAAGCTGACCGTGCTGAATGACGCGGACAAAGTGGACGAGATTCTCGTGCAACTGGATGCGGATGACTTCCGCACGCGCGAAGAGGCCAGTGCCCGGCTGCAACGGCTGGGGCGGTCGGTGGAACCGAATTTGCGTGTAGTTCTGGCCAAAACCCGTTCCGCGGAAGTGAAGGTGCGGGTGCAGGACCTTCTGGATCAACTCAACAAGCCCCAGCGCGGGGGCGAGAAGGTGGTGGCCAGCGCCCCGCCGCAGGATGCCATCGGGGTTCGCCTGCTGGCGACCACCGGCGCAGAGGCACTGTCCAGTCTGCAGAAGATTCAAGCCAAAACACCGTGGGACACCACGCGTAACGACGCCCAGGCCACACTGACGCGGTTGGTGATCCAACAAGTCGAACAACGCACGAGCGAATTGGAACAAGCCATCGCCACCCAGCGCAGCGACGATGCCCGCAAAGCCCTGGACCAGATCAAGGGCGTGCTGACTGCGGCGGGGATGGAGAAAAACACCATGTTTGACGCCGCCCTGCAAGGGCTGGCAGCCAAGATCAAAATGGCGGAGACACTCGACGCCCTGCAGGCCAAGATCGCGGCCAATCCCCAGGACAACGCCAGCCGAGAAAGCTTGGCCCGGTTGCTGCTGATCAATCTGGGGTTGCCGGCTGACGCTCAGAAAGTCCTGACCAAAGATTGCGATGCGAAACTGCTCGCGCTGGTGGAACTGCTGGGCAAACCGCTGAAGGACCTGACGCTGACCGAACATGTCGCGCTCGCGGATGGCCTGATGGCGGAGATCAAAACCCCGACTGTGGAAAATACGACCATGGCCAAGCGGGCCTGGCAGAGTTATCGCGCTGTGGTCAACGATCCCAAAGCCAAGCCCCTGCAGGCGGAATACCGGCCCAAGCTGGACAGCCTGGAAGTGGCCTTGATGCGGTTGGGCGTAGATTTGCCGGATGTGATGAATGTCACCGCGGTGGTGGATCTGGCCAAGCATGTCGCCAAGGGGGAATGGAAAAAAACCGACAAGACCTTGGAAGTGGAAAAGGGTACGTTTGCCCTGTTGAATATTCCCTTCACGCCCACAGGTGGGTATGAATGGAGCCTGCGGATCACCCGGTTGGACGGCGAAGACGGGATTTTCATTGCCATCCCGGTGGCGGGCGCGACGGCGAATCTGAATTTGGGCGGGTGGGCGAATACATGCAGCGGTTTGGAAACCATCGGCGGGGTGGATGCCCAGGGTAATCAGGACGAAGGCGTGTCGGTCAAGGAAGGCCTCGAAAACAACAAGCCGCAGGACGTGGTCATCCGGGTGGAATACAACAAGGTAAAGGCCGAAGCTAAAATTGTCATTACGCTGAACGGTAAGCCGTTCAGTCATTGGACCGGCGCGACGGCACAACTGGGCCGCCATTCCGTCTGGCGTACCATGACCCCGGGCAATCTGGCCATCGGAGCGCACCAGTCCAAAGTCCGGTTCGAGAATTTCCGTCTGGTCCCGTTGGATGCCATGATCAAATTGCTCAAGGATACCAAGGTGGATAAAACCGCCGTCGAGCCAGCAGCACAAGATGCTGATCTCCAGATGCAAATTGACCAGACCGTTCCGATCGAACGCTGAGTTGCGGGACACTCAGGCATCAGCACGCAGCAACTGGGCGATAGCTTGGGCCACGCCGTGTTCAGCGAGTGAACCGGTGGTATGTTTGGCCGCAGCTTTGGCTTTAGGACTGCCGTTGGCCATGGCAAAGCTCAGCGGCGCTGCGGTCAACATCGCCAAATCGTTGACATCATCTCCAATCGTGACCACCGCCGTGGGCGGGATATCCATAAGCTCACACAGCCGCAGCAACCCCGTCCACTTGTCCACGTGCGCGGCAAAGACTTCGATCACCTGACAATCAAACGTGGCGGAATAGATCGAATGATGCGTGATGCGCGGGCCAAACAGTACGGCCACGCGGGCCTCGACCGCCGCGGCTTCGCCGGCGGAAACCACCACCGACAGCCGCAACGTGTGCGCCTTGAGTTCGGGGCTGAGTGTTTCCACCACCCGGGCCTGGGCTTTATGATAAATCATCCACTCCTGCGTGCCCCGGTGTGGCGGGGCATGCTGGGTGAAGTAATACTCGGGCAACCCGGTGGCGGGATCATCCACCAGCAGCAGCGTGGCATGGCCAAGCTCACCGAACAGAGCGATGGTGGCATCAATAATATCCGCCGGCACACAGGCCGTCGTCAGCGACCGCCCCGTGGTCATATCGCACACGCTGGCCCCATTGGCGAACACCCCCGCACCAACGAATCCACCCGCCGCGATGATGCGGCGCGATTCGTAGCTGTTGCGTCCGGTGCAGATGGTGACATGGATGCCATGGGCCCGGGCCTGCTCGAGCGCGTGCCGGTCTGCCGGCGCGATACTCTCGCCGGGGTGGATGAGCGTACCATCAAGATCACACGCCAGCAGTCGCCAGCGGGGATGCGTGGGCGCATGGGGAGGACGGGATGGTGCGGCCTTGGTCATGGTGGCATTGTAGGATGAAATGCTTCGTCTGGGTATGACAATCAAGGAGAAAATTAGCCCTCCCCGACGTCCGGGGCTACCGCTATGGGCGGTCTCTAGGTATGATACATGGGTCATATTTTGGAGGAATACCATGAATTATCGCGTTTTAGGTCGGACTGGCGTGAAGGTGACGCCGTTATGTTTAGGTACGATGAATTTAGGCGGGCGTACCGACGCCGGTGAATCGGCACGTCTCCTATCGGCGTATACCGAGCTGGGGGGTAATTTTATTGACACCGCCAACGTGTATAACGATGGCAAATCCGAAGCCATCATCGGCCAGTGGCTCAAAGACACCGGCCAGCGCGATAAAATTGTACTCTCCACCAAGGTGCATGGCCGGCGCTCGCCGCACATCAACGATGCGGGCAATCACCGCTGGCATATCGTGCGCGAGGTGGAACAGTCGCTGCGCCGCCTGCAAACCGAGCGCATAGACCTGTACCATATCCACCGGCCCGATGCCGATACCCCTATTGATCAGACACTGCGGGCGCTGGACGATTTGATCCGCGCGGGCAAGGTGTTGTATCTGGGCAGTTCGGTCTTTGCGGCGTGGCAACTGGCCGAGGCACACTTTGTCGCCGAACGGTTGAACGTGGCCCGGTTCGATGTGGAACAGCCGCAGCTCAATATCATTGACCGGCGGATCGAAAGCGAAGTCCTGCCGTTCTGCATGAAATACAATGTCGCGACGATTACCTGGGCACCGCTGGCCCGGGGCCGACTGGCGGGTACGTATACGCGCACGGGGCGAAAGATTCCCCCCGGCACGTGGTACGCAGCCCAGAACAAGACGGATTTCCCCGCCGCGCAGTGGCCGATCATGGAAGGCGTGGATCGCCTGGCCGATGCCCGGGGTTGCAGCAGTTCGCAATTTGCTCTGGCTTGGTGTCTGCAAATCCCCGGCGTAACCTGTCCGATTATCGGCCCGCGCACGGTGGCACAGTTGCAGGACAATATGGCGGCACTGAATATCACCTTGAGTCCCGCAGAAATGCAGGCGGTGGACGCGCTGAATCCGGCGGGCAATCTGGCGCGCGATCCCAATATCGGCCCGGTACCACGCTAATAACTCAGCGCCGGCGCGGGGCGAAAAATTCGCCCAGGCCCTGTTCCAGCGAAACATTGGTGGCAAACCGGCGGTAGCGGCAATGATAGCTCCCGGCGAGTTGTTCCAAGGCCTGCAAATGGCCGCGCAAGCGTTGCAGATACTGGCCCCGGATCACGGTGGGGTCAATCCGCAGGCGCTGGCCGGGGTCTTCGAGACTGCGCATTTGTAGCACACGGGTAAAGGGCAATTCCAACTCATCGGGCGATAATACCTGTAGTAGCAATACCTCATGCCGCCGCGCCCGCAGATGAGCCAGCGCCCGGCCCAGAGCGTCCAGCCGTTCAAAGCCATCGGTAATCACCATAACCATACTGCGCCGCGGGCAATACTCGGCCACTTCATGCAGCCCGGCGGCAAGCTGCGTCTTGCCCTGCGGGGTGTGGGCTTCCAGATGCCGGGCAATGGCCAGAAATTGTTCATGCAGGCCACGCGGGTTCAGCCAGGTGGGGGTCGGCTGTCCCATGATTGCTAAGCCGACATTATCCTGCTGTTCCAGCGCGACATACGCACACGCCGTGGCCAGCAACTGGGCATAGCGCCATTTGCTCAAATCATCCTTGGACCCCTGATACTGCATCGAACCGCTGGCATCCACCGCCAACAGCACGCGCAGACTGGTTTGCACTTCGTATTGTTTGATGTAGTAACGGTCGGCTTTGGCATAAGCCCGCCAGTCAATGCGTTTGACATCATCACCGGGCACGTAGGCCCGATGCTGGGCGAAATCGAGCGCGTAACCCTGACGCGTGGAACGGTGCCGGCCCTGCACATAGCCCGCCATGGCCTGCTGGGCCATAAGCTCCAACCGACCCAGTGCTTTGAGCGTCTGGGGGGTCAGGGTGCGGAGCGGAGCGCTGGGATTGGCCGTCGTCATGCGGGATCGTCCTTAGCTCGCGCTAGCGGCGGGAATCTTGGCCAGCAGCCGGGCGATAATCTTGTCCGCCGTCATGCCCGCAGCCTGCGCGGCAAACGTGGGCAGAATACGATGCCGCAGAACCGGATAGGCTACCGCACGGATATCCTCGGTGGTGACATAGACGCGCCCCTTAAGCACCGCGCGGGCCTTGCCGGCGAGAATCAGGTTGATCCCCGCGCGGGGTCCAGCGCCCCATTCGACATATTCGTTAATGAAGTCGGCGGCTTCGGGCTCGTTGGGCCGGGTGGCCCGGACCAGATCACGCACATACTGATATACATGATCCGCCACCGGAACCCGGCGGACAATCTGATGCAGTTGGATCAGTGTCTGGGCATCAAGCACCTGTTTGAGCGTGGGCTTGCTCCCCCCCGCCGCCATCTTCATGATCTTGATTTCATCGTCGGGGGCGGGATATTTCACCACGGTGAGAAACATAAAGCGGTCGAGCTGGGCCTCGGGCAGCGGATAGGTGCCTTCCTGCTCGATGGGATTCTGTGTGGCCAGCACAAAAAACGGCCGGGGCAGATCGTAGGTGACAGCGCCCGCCGTGACGCGTTGTTCCTGCATGGCTTCCAGCAAGGCGGCCTGGGTCTTGGGCGGGGTGCGGTTGATTTCATCGGCCAAAACCAGATTGGCGAAGATGGGGCCTTGGACGAAACGGAATTCACGCCGGCCGGTGGTGCGGTCTTCTTCCAGCACATCGGTGCCGGTGATATCGCTGGGCATCAGATCGGGGGTGAACTGGATGCGTTTGAAACTCAGCGTCAACACTTCCGAGAGGGTGCGTACCAGCAGCGTCTTGGCCAGGCCGGGAACGCCCATCAGCAGGACATGCCCCTGACACAGTAGCGCGGTGACCACCTGCTCGACGACTTCTTCCTGGCCGACGATCACGCGCCCGAGTTGTTCGGTCAGATGGGCATACGCATGGCTAATTTGGCTGACGACCTGTAATTCATCGGGGGCCGGTGGGATGGGAGGGGGAGTTTCGCTCATCGGGTGGTGTCCTTCCTGATAATATGATAGCCTTAGCCTAGCGTCTAAAGCCGGAGCCGACAATGCTGGATGAACCAAACGCCGCAAATTATTGTTTCAACCGCGCGGGTTTACAGGCCATGGACCGCCGGGCAACCATGGAATATGGCCTACCGCTGGCGGGATTGATGGAACTGGCGGGCGTGGCGGTGGCGCGACTGAGTGCGACCTTGTTGCCGCCGGGGGGCAGTGTGGTGATCCTGACGGGTTCGGGCCATAACGGGGCCGATGGGCTGGTGGCGGCGCGGCATTTGGCGAATTGGGGTTATCAGCCATACTTATGCTTGGCCAATGCGCAGAGCGAATATCGCGATCTGGCCGGGGGTCATCTGCACGCGGTGCAACAGATGAACCTGCCGCTGGTAACACAAGCCCAGTGGCCGACGGAGACGATGCTGGTAATTGATGCAGTGCTGGGAACTGGCCTGAGCCGACCCGTCACAGGCACGATGGCGGAGCTAATCACCTTCGCGAATACGTTAAACATCCCCCGGCTGGCGGTGGATATTCCCTCGGGTCTCGATTGCGATACCGGCCAAGTGCTGGGGGTGGCGATCAAGGCCCAATGGACAGTGAGTTTCTGCGGTAGCAAGGTGGGATTTGGCGCCCCGGGCGCGGAGGCCTATACCGGCACGGTGGTGCCGGTGGATATTGGTATGCCCGCAGCGCTATTGCAGGAATACAATATAGGCAGATAGCGCACCAATGCGGTCATTGTCGCCCTGCGCGTGATATGCGACAATGACAGTTTAACCGGACGAAAAGGAATAACTCTTGCGTAAAATCATCTTGGTTGTGGTGAGTGTGGTGGCGGTGGCCATTGTGGGCGGGTTAGTTTACAACAGCCTTACCGGGAAATCCGATACCGAGCGCAAACTGGCGGATATGGAAAAGCGGTTGCAGCAATTGAGCAGCGGGAGCAATCAGCCCCCCACCGCAAGCACCCAGACGGTGATCATCGGCGGAGCGGGCACGCAGGATAGTTCCATCGTGGCGCAACAGGAACGAATCAACGGTGTGATGAAGCAGGGGTTTCTGTATCTGAACAAACGTGATCTGAAATCCGCCGATCTGGCGGCGCGGATTTTTCAGGAAGGCATTGATAAGGTGGATGCCAAGCAAGCGCAGTTTTATCACGGCTTGGGCCGGGCCTTATTGATGCTGGGCAAAGATGCCGAAGCGCTGGCAGCTTTCACCACGGGGCGGGCGTTGGATGGCACCATTGGCGATTTGATCAGCGGGCAGGGGCGGGCGTATTGGGCCATGCAGGATTATTATCACGCCAAGCTGGCGTTTGAAGACGCCGTCAAAGTGGCCCCCACCTCGGTGGATGCCTGGTCGGTGCTGGCCTGGGTTTATCTGGGGCTCAAAGAACGTGATAAGGCCATCGAGGGCTTTCGGATTTTAATCGCGCAGGACGCCACGAATAAAGATTGGATCATGGGCCTGAATCTGGCCCGCGGCAGCAACTTTGACTATGGCCAAATCCGGAGAATATACGACCTGCCGGCCGTGGAAAAGTTTGCCGCACCCACCAGCCAACCGGCCACCAACCACTAAAGCCATACCGCCCGCCAACAGATTTAGTGCGGCGCGGTGGTTGCCGGAGCGGTCGTCGGGGCCGGTAATACCGTCGCCCCGGCAGGCAGTAGGAAGCTGACCACAACGATCAAGATCACCAAGGCAATCACGGAGAGTACCATCAGGCCGGTGATGTCTTTAATCCACTGCACGGGTGTGTACTTTTCATCCACATCACGTTTGACGAAGGCAAAGGCCACCACCGACTGGGCGGAACCGATATGCGTCCAGCATCCGCCCAGCGCGTAGCCGGATATTTGCGCCAGCGCAAAGAACTGAATCAGAATAATGGGCAGGCCATGCAAGGCGCGGGAAGCAAAGTCGGCCACGACATTATTGTCGAGAATGGCCGACAGGCCCGTGGCGCCAAGAAATTGCACCAAAGCCATGGGCAGGGCGCCCGTGGATTTGATCCCGGACTGGAGCCAGCCTTGCAGTTGGTCGAAGAAACCGATATTGGTCAGCAGTGTGATGGATAAAAACAACGGCAGCAGGAAGTAATATTCCGCGAACTCCAGCCGGGCCTCGCGCAGCGCCAGCCGGCGCATCCGGGGCAAATGGGCAACCCCAAAAAACGCCACGATAAAGGCCGCAATGCTGGACAAAAACAGTGGGACATTATGATTGAAGGCGTGCGCCACCAGCAAGACCACAAACGGGATCAAGGCCAGTACGCCATAAAGCTGACTTTGTTTGCGCTGGCCTTTCAGGTCATCCAAGGCCTGCTGGACCGCGGCTTCACCTTCGTCTATCCCGGGCGACTGTTGCGCCTGCACCAATTCGTAATGCCGATCCAGCTTGGTGGCCAGACTCACATCCGTAAACGCCCCCAATAACGCCCGGCGGACGGAAGGCTGCACCCCGGCTTGCACCAGAGCCAGGCCCAAAGACTCCCCGCCGCGAATCCGTTCCATTACCGGCTCGGTGGCGTCTCCCAGCACATCCTTATTGATATGCACAAACTCCGTGGCGGAATAAACTTCACCATGTTTGGCGGCCTGCAGAAAACGCACGGTTGCCGCGTTGGCATCCAGCACATCCATCCCCTCGAGGTCCACCCGCATACCGCGCAGGCGGCGCCACAGACTCCACGCCACACAGAGAAAACTGACCACCGCCGCCGGCATACAGAACTTCAGAAAAAAGCCATCCGTCAGATACGGTTGGTTGGTGACCGGGTCCAGCAGGTTCGCCTTCATAATCAGATTGGGCGGCTCACCATAGGTCAGCCAGATGCCGCATACGGTGGTGACCACGGTACAGACAATCACCGCGTAACGAATCGCCGAGGTGGGTGCGGAAGCCAGCATTAGGATGATGACTAGGGTACGGATGGTCAGGCCGATCATGGACACCCCGGACAAGATGCCCGAGGCCACGGCCACCACCGCCATGACCGCCCAGACGGTGGGCAGTACATAGCCTTTATTTTTCCGCAGCAGAAAAAACGTCACCCCTTCCAGAATCCGGGTCTGGGCAATCACGCAGACAAAGAAGGTCAGGCCCAGAATGAACAGCATGGTGTCGGTATGGATCAATTCATCCCAACCATGAAAGGTTAGTAAACTCGCTTTCAATACCCGACCATAGCCCGATAGTTCCTCCCCGCTGAAAGCCCCACGCAGATCATGCTGGGTCCACCAGGCCCCCAGAAAGGTAGCCACCACCACCATGACCGCCCCGTAGGTCAGAGCGTTTTTATGGATTTGATACCGAAATGACCCGAACAAAAACAGGCCCAGAATGATACTGAGCACTTCAGCGGCCAGCAGCCACATGGAAACCGGATAGAACCGGCCATAGACGCCCACGGCCAGCGCCACCACCAAGCAGCCCAAGATAAATTTGCGTCCCGAAAACATCACGACTTCAGACGACGCCGACGTAGCCGTATCCGACATTACTTAACCTCCGCGCGAACAATCAGTGCAAACTCAATCCCGTTGCCCTAGGTTGACCGAAGGGCAATACAACTGACCATGACTCCCCGGCCGGGGAAAATTCCACGACCTGAAAGCTTGGTTTTTAATGGGGCTGACCTTAATCGGATTTGGACGCTTTGTCCACGCCGCCGAAGATATAACTCATGGCGATCAGGACCGCGAACATAACGAAGAAGATGCTGCAAATCTGGAAGGCCACATTGATGATGTCCACAACCTTCTGGGGCATCACTACCGCATGGTTCAACAAAAACATCAAGGCCGCGGCCGAACCGAACAAACCCAGCCAGCGATAGTAGCGGGGCCGCAGGCCCTGCCAGCGGGCTTTGACCTCGTCGGGGGTCAGTTTGTTGTAACGGTCCTGAAGCGAACTTTTCTTTTTCATAGCCATATTCATGTTTCCTGTCTCCTGTCATTATAGCCCAAAGAAAGGTGGGCCGGATCTTGCGACCCGGCCCACCGCTTAACACACTACACTTCCGGGAACCAACAGTCGGTGCTTAGTTCGAAGCCGACGACATTTCGGTGCTGGACATCGTGGTCTTGAGTTCGAAGTCCGGATAGGCCAGAGCGCCCATTTCCGGCAGATCCGCACCCTGCAACTCGGTCTCGCGGCTGACCCGCATCGGAATGATCAGGTTGGCGAGTTTGAACCAGACGAAGGACAAGACAGCACCGAGCAAGATACAACTGACACCACCGATGGCCTGGGCCGCAAGCTGGCCTTTACCCATCGCCGAGAAGTACGTGGCGCCCGAGACACTGCCGAAAGGCAGAATCCCGACAACGTTGCTGAAGAAGGCGGGGTCTTTTTCACCGGCCATCACCGAGTTCCAGCCCATACCATAGTCGCCCGTGGCGAACAGGCCGACCGCCAGAACCCCGAACAGGCCGTTGACACCGTGGACCGAGACGGCACCCACGGGATCATCCACGCCCATGCTATCCCAGAAGAACACACTGTAGACCACCAGCACACCGGCAATCAAACCGATGAGCACAGCGCCACCCGGCGAGACGAAGGCGCAGGGAGCGGTAATCGCCACCAAGCCTGCCAGCATGCCGTTGCACATCATCGAGGGATCAGGTTTGCCGAACTTGAGCTGCATCGTAACCATCGCGGCCAGAGCCGCAGCCACACCGGCCAGCATGGTGTTGACCACCACGAAGCTGATGCGCAGATCTGTACCAGCCAGGGTCGAGCCGGGGTTGAAGCCGAACCAGCCGAAGGCGAGGACGAAGGTGCCACCCATGACCATCGGCAGATCGTGGCCGGGGATGGGAACCGCTTTGCCGTTGACGAATTTGCCGATACGCGGCCCGATGATGATGGCACCGATGAGACCGATGGTACCACCCATCAGATGCACCACACCCGAGCCGGCGAAATCCACATAACCATGACCCAAGCCGGCGAGGGGGCCTAACTGGGCCAACCAACCACCACCCCAAGCCCAGCAAGCGAAGACGCAGTAGGGCAAGGCCACAAAGAGGCCGTACAGGGAGAAGTTACCCCAACGCCACCGTTCGCACATCGTGCCGGTGGGAATCGTCGCGGTGGTATCCATGAACACCATCATGAAGAAGAACAGGGCCATGACGGAGACGTCCTGCATACCCGAGAGGAAGAACCCCTTGGTACCCAGAATCGTCCAGTCGCCAATGTGCAGGCCGCTGTTCAGAATGGCGGTGCCAGGGCCCATCGAGCTGTACCAGCCGGGAGCCACGGGACCGTTGAACCAGTTGCCCCAGCCCAGGGCGAAGCCGTAGGCATAGAACGCGATACAACCCAGCGGATAAATCATCATGTTCATCGCATAGGTGTGACCGGCGTTCTTGGCCCGGATCAGGCCGGTTTCGACCATCGCGAACCCGAGCTGCATGAACATGACCAGGAAGCCCGTGATGAGCACCCATACCATGTTGATGGAGAACGTGTTATGCGCGATACGATCATAGAGATCGGTCATGCCCAGTTTATTGACATCGTCGCCCTTGCCATCCATGCCAGGAGTGATCCACGTACCGGCTTTGCCACCGGTGGGATCGGGTTCGGATAAACCTGCCATGTACTCGGGCTTATAGGCCGCGGGAGCCGTCGCGGCTTCAGTAGCCGCCGCAGCAGTTTCAGTGGCCGCGGCCGTGGTGGCCGTCATAGCCGACATCGCTTCGTTGGACTGAGCCCACGAAACAAAGGGGACAATCAGGATGGCGAGCAACAGCGCGATAGCCGAGGCTTTGAACCGCCGGCCTATGGCATACTGTGGCATTCGCCGCCAAAGGTTGGGAACAACTTTCTTCACGATGGACTCCTTAAAAAACTTACGTTTCCCCAAATTCCGCGCGGTTTTCCGAAGCTATGGGGCAAAGCGCTTCGGACGCCCGATGAATACCTTCGAGATGTCCCCGACATGGCGCCAATGCCACATCCGCCAGAGGACGTCTCCTGCTGTTGGTATGGACAAATGCAGTGCCATAGGTCAAGAAGTCATCAAGACAGGGTAAAATGGGGGCGAAAGTAGGCTGTTTTACTGCCGTTAAGTATGCTGTATTAAAGCAGTTAGATTCGGTTCGTATAAAATTGATCTGGTGCGGATCATGGTCTGGTTGGGGCGGCTTTTGGGCGTGTCTGAATGATTATTATATAGGCGGTTAATTCTCGAATACGCACCAATGCACAATCAGTGCGCATAAAATAGGCGGCAACAGGTCTGAGGTTAACTCGCTACGGCGGTTTTCGCTGGAAATTACCTTAAAATATATACATAACCATAGTTTTTACATGGTGTTATGTAATATCAATGCAGTCTATTCGCGTGCCTTATTTAGCAGCACTTAACCACAATTTCCATATATGCGTACATGATGTTTTGCACTGTGCAATAAGTGTGCAAGCCCCGCGTTTGTCACTTGGCGGGTGCTAACCTGGGTGACGAATCACCCGGGTGAGTGGTGTTTTTACACGGAGATCGGTTATGTGGCAACAGATTCTTGGTGGCGTAATTCTCACAACATGCACCTTGGGCAGTACCGCTTGGGCGCAGGCGGAGCAGGGCAGTTGGCCCGCTGACGTCAAAGGCTATGTGGCCCCGGCGGCCGGGGAGCATCCGCGCCTGTTCATCCGGAAAAACGAACTCGCAGCCTTAAAGGAAAAGGCCAAGACCCCGGAAGGTCAGGCCATTATCAAACGCCTGCGGATAACCCTCAACGGTGGCGATGGCATGACCATGCCCACGGCCCATCGTGCGGCCAACGCACCCTTTGGCGACAAAACCTCTCCGCAGGAACAACCTGTGGGCGCCTATACCTTCAGCCACGCGGCGGGTTATGGATTGCTCTACCAAATCACCGGCGACAAAAAATATGCCGATCTGGGCAAGACCTGCTTTGAATGGGCCTTTGAGGGGATACGCGACCGGGACGATAAAGGACGGTACGGCTGGAAAGGCATGTCCGGCGCGCTGCGGGCGGGGCCGACGCTGGGCTGGTACGCCGTGGGGTATGATTTGTGTTACGACGGCTGGGACGATACCTTCCGCCAGAAGGTTGCGAAAGAAATCCAAAATTACAATCAAGGCCCCAACGCCAGCTTGCCCGAATTGGTCAAAGGTTCCCGGCACATGCCCGGATCGAATCACTGGGGTATGCAGGTCGGTGGCGGGGCACTGGCCGTGCTGGCGCTCATGAATGACCCCGGCGTGGATATGAAAACACTGACCCCTTTGCTGGACGTCAGCCAAAAAGCCATGATCCGTAATATGACGGAAGGTTTTGGCGATGGCGGGTTCTTTGCCGAGGGTGATGGCACGGGTTCGATGAGTTCGTTTATTGCATACCTGCCAGCCTTGCAGGCGTGGCGTACGGCGGGTGGGAAAGATTTTCTCACGCCCCGGCCCAACGCGCAATGGATGACGCTGAAGTGGCTGTTCCTGACCGTGCCCAGCGGGAAAAACACCATGGACCTGCGGGGCGATTTCCCGGAGCGCGGCGGTTATCCCCATAATATCTGGGCCCGCGAGGGGCTGTCGGGCAGTGGTTACTTCACCATCGGCTTTGGCGTCGTGCGGGA
>Ga0194061_1001071_pt1 | contig 16467 bp, 15 predicted proteins | sample SepL2221m_MetaG_FD_163423 | JGI IMG/M metagenome (GOLD analysis project Ga0194061, IMG submission 163423) | Anoxic zone freshwater microbial communities from boreal shield lake in IISD Experimental Lakes Area, Ontario, Canada - Sep2016-L224-21m | ecosystem: Environmental > Aquatic > Freshwater >... | reverse complement strand
TGCCGCTGCAACTGTATGCCTGGGGTTTCAGCCCGGCGGCCCTTTTTCTGGTGGTCGTTATGGCGTTGTTGCCCTGGGTGGTTGGCCACCGCACGTCTCAGTCCAATCGATTGACGCCGGGTTTTGCAGTGCCAGTGGTTGCACTGGTATTTGTGGTCTGGCGCCTGCCCACCGGCAATGTGTGGGACGCGGTGCTGGACCCGTTGGCCTGGCTTGCGCTACAAGGTTGGTTGCTCAAACGTGGCTGGATTCGCTATAGAAAATATAGCTGACTACGCTTATTTTGAGGGGCTACAGCCTGATTTGTTGATTTTTCGACCAGCCATTCGTGCCCGAAAAGCCATTCCTGTGGTTGCCACAGGTTGCCCAAGGTGACCTCGCCGGTCTTGTGGCGGCTTTTTACATGCCAGCGTGTGCCCAGCAGCTTGCATTGAGGCATGCAACTTGGCTCGGTCTGGCTCAGGTCGTCCTGCAGCCACACGACGGCGTCAAATTGGCCTAGCAAATACGACAACCGCGCGTGCGATGGCAGGTCGGGTTGGTAGGCGCCGGTATTGCGACCCTCGGCGTCGTACGGAACTAGCTTGGCCCCTGGCAAGATGAAGTGGAAGCGCTCAAATTGACCGGTAAAACCATTCGGCACGGCAATGCGTTTGCCCTGCATCTGGTTTTGGACCGCAGCACTGTAGCCAACAGCGGGTGCGCTCAAGGGTTCCACCATCAGGCTAAAGCTGGCGTACACGGTCAGGCAGACCAGCAGGGTTGATGCACGCAGCCATCTTTGTTTAAGAAATCCGGCGGTTGCCCCCGTAAAGCCTGCGCAGACAGCTATCAAAGTCATAGCGATTTGCGTGGAACTGGCGATCTGCATGTCGCCCATCACCCAAGCAATGCGTGCCAGCATGATCAGTGCGGGTGAGACGATGAGCAGCGTGACCCAAAACGCCAGTCGCGGAATTTTCTCCCAGACCAAGGCCATCACGATGGCCAGCGCCGGCATGGCGGGAATGACATAGCGCTCCGAACGCTGGCTGGGAATGGTAAAGACGATGAGCCATACCGCCAGCCAAGCCAGCATGATCCAATCAGTCGGACTGAGTTGCGCATACGTCTGGCGCTTGAATGCACGCCCGAGACCCACCCACGCCAGGCCCAGCACCGTGAAGAAAAGCAGACCCGCATTGGCCGGATAGGCCAGCAATTGCGTCCACATGGGGTAAACGCCAAAGAAAGCCGCGTGCCAATAGCCCTGGGAGTTGCTCATTTTGCCGGCGTTCTCGCCCAGCACAAACTCCTGCCAGACGCCGGCCGGGTCAGGGTCCAGTAACAGCCATAGCGAAAAAATACCTACTGCTAGTGCGGCGCTCCAGGTCAGTCCCACCGTGGTTCGCAGCACCAAAGGCCATTGCAAACGGCGCGCGCTCAGCAGCCATGCGCACCATACGGCTGCCGCTGCGGGCGCCACCAGTGCGAACGACTTGTAGGCAGCCCCCAGGGCCATCGCTACACCTATGACTGTGAAAGCCAGCCAGCCCATGCCTTTGCTGGCCAGGAGCATAGGCGGCAGGGCGTTCTGCTCCCCCGCATCTATTGGCCCCGCCCGCTGTGCGGGCTCCTCCTTGACCTGCGCAGAACTCCCTGTCGCCCAGGCTCCTTGGGGTGCGCTGCGCAGGCGAAGCCAGAGCAGCCACCACATGGGCATCGACAACCAGAAGGTCTCCGGCGCAGACGTCAGGTAAACCCTTCCGTAACGGAAGGTCGAGAAAAACAGCAAATACAGGACGGCGGCCAGACAGGCGGTGCGCAGGTTTCCACTGATGCGGTGGGCAAAAAATGCCAGCAAGGCGGTGGTGATGAATGTGTAGACGATGCTTGGCAGACGCAATGCCCACAGTGACCAGTTTTGCCCCCAGTCGCTTGCCACAATCGCCTGCCAGAACAGCAGTGGTGGTTTGGTGTTGCGCATGCCGACGATCTCGGATTGCAACGGCAGCCAATGGCCCGACTCGGTCGTCATGCGGGCGATGTGGATGTAAACCATCTCGTCACCGTTGGTGGGGGCATACGCACCGCCCAAGCCAAATAGATAAACCACCAGTGTCACCAGCACCAGGGCGATCCAGGGCCAGGGCAGGGGATGACGCGGCGTGGTCAGGGTTTTACTCCTGGTGGCGCTTGAAGGTCCAGCGGTCGTTGGCTAGAAAGTTGCTCAAACTAGCCGCAAGAATGGCCAAAACATTAGCCAAGCGGTAGTCCATGCTGCCCGACAACAGCAGTGTCAACACGTATTGCAGCGTGCTGCCAAAGGCAGAAGCGGTGACGTACTGTCCAAACTCCATGCCGAGTAAACGCAGGCCTATCGGTTTTGCGCCTTCATCCGCTTCCAGCGTGCGCACGCGGTCGGACCAAGTCCAAAGTCGGTTCCAGGTGAAGTTGTTGAGCGTGGCCAGCGTAATAGCCAGTGCTAGTGACAGATATGGTTTTTTGTAGGAAGCTTCAATGGCATTGAACAGGTATTCGTGTCCCAGGTGCAGCATGACCAGGTTGACCACAGTGCCACTGGCGCCGACGATGCCGAATTTGATGTAACGGTAGCGTTCAATCCAGCCGAGCGCCCAAAGCACAAAGCGCTGTATCGGCGATGGACCGCTCATGCCTCAGTACCGGTGGTGTCGTTCAGCAGGAATGCAAGGGCCTGGTCCAGCACCGGGTCGGGCGCGATGCGCTTCAAGCATTGGTTGTCGCCATCGCAAAAGGTCAGGCGGTGGTTGTAGGCCGACAGGCAGGGCGAACAGGCAAGGCCAGACTCCAGGATGGCATTGCGCTTGCCCAGCGGACCATAGAGCTTGCCGGTTTCTGGGCCGAAAAACACCATGGTCTGAATGGGCGTGAGCGTAGCAAAGTGGCCTGGGCCACCATCGTTGGTGATTAACAGGCTGGCCGCGTGGAACAGCATTAACAGTTCTCGAATGCTGCGTGTATAGCCGGTCAGGTCAATGCAGCCCGCATCGTGGACTTTGGCGATCAGGCCTTTGGCTAATTGGGCGTCGTCTTTTAGGCCAATCAAGCCTACCGCGAACCCTGCACCGCACAGCCCTTGTGCAACGCGAGCGTAGTGGTCGGCAGGCCAAGCGCGCTCGGGCAGGATGCCACCACCGGCGTAAATCAAGACCAACTTGCGGTTGGCTGCAACGGGGTGGTCTGCGACCAGTTTGGCTCGGTAGACTGCGAGCTCGCCATTGGCAAAGGACACCGACAACTCGGTATCAGCAGGCAAGGCACGAATGGGGGCGTCCTTGTTGCGCGGTGTGCTGCCCGCCGAGTTCAGCGCATCCACCAGTGACAAGAACTGCTTGCTGATATGTTGGTATGGGTTGTAGGGAATAGCGTGGTTGATGAAGCTACCGCGGTACAGGCCTTCCTGTGTGTGTGGCGTAAAGCCCACCCGCACGGCAGCACCGGTAGAAAAAGACAACAAGGCACTGACGCGAGAAAATAGTTCGCAGTCGATGACGGCATCCAGCCCCAGGCGCCGCATTTTCAGACTGATGGCGAGAATGTCGCTCACCAGTGATCCGCCCGAGCTGTCATCCAGGCTATGCATGCACTGCGCATCGGTGAGCTGCAACAGTTTGGAGACTTCCTGGTTCTTTTTGAGCTGCAGAATGTGAATAGCTGCCCCAGGGTATTGACGGCGCAGCTGCGCAAACATCGGCCCGGCCAGCACGATGCTGCCCATTTCGGACAACAAAATGACCAGAATGTTCTTGGGTTTGGTGTCCAGTGGCTTCGGCGCACCAAACAACGCGGCGAAACGTACCCACGCTGACACCGCGCTGCAAAGAAGCTGGCCCACCCAGCGATCAATGAAGCGTTGCGTCTGCAGTTTCATGGGACTTGATCAAGACAACCCGGCTGCTTCGCGCAGGACTTGTGCCTTGTCGGTTCGTTCCCAAGTGAATTCGGGTTCTTCGCGGCCAAAGTGACCGTAGGCAGCCGTTTTTTCGTAAATCGGGCGCAGCAGGTCCAGCATCAGGATGATGCCGCGTGGGCGCAAGTCAAAGTGCAGATTGACCAAGGCGGCAATTTGCTCGTCTGGAATGACGCCAGTGCCTTCGGTGTACACGGTCACATTCATGGGTTTGGCCACGCCGATAGCGTAGGCCACCTGAATCTGGCACTGTCGCGCCAAACCGGCCGCTACGACGTTTTTGGCGACATAGCGGGCAGCATAGGCAGCCGAACGGTCAACCTTGGTTGGATCTTTGCCTGAGAAAGCGCCGCCGCCGTGGGGGCATGCACCACCATAGGTATCCACAATAATTTTGCGTCCCGTCAGGCCACAGTCACCCTGGGGGCCGCCAATTACAAAGCGGCCGGTGGGGTTGATCAGGTACTTGGTGTCCTCGGTCAGCCACTCCTTGGGCAGCACGGGTTTGATGATCTCTTCACGCACGGCTTCGTAAAAGGCGTCGGTCATGCGGTTTCCCAAACTCATTTCGGGGGCGTGCTGGCTTGACAGTACCACCGTGTCGATGCTGTGGGGCTTGCCGTCCACATAGCGCATGGTGACCTGGCTCTTGGCATCAGGACGTAAAAATGGCAGTCGACCATCTTTGCGCAATTGGGCCTGGCGCTCGACCAGACGGTGTGCGTAATAGATGGGCGCCGGCATCAACTCGGGGGTTTCGTTGCAGGCGTAGCCAAACATCAATCCCTGGTCGCCAGCACCGGTGTTCAGGTGGTCGTCACTGGCGTGATCGACGCCCTGGGCTATATCGTTGCTTTGCTTGTCATAGGCCACCAGCACCGCACAGCCTTTGTAGTCGATGCCGTACTCGGTGTTGTCGTAACCGATGCGCTTGATAGTGTCACGCGCAACCTGGATGTAATCCACATTGGCGTTGGTGGTGATTTCACCGGCCAGCACGACCAACCCGGTGTTGCACAGGGTTTCTGCCGCTACGCGGGATTTCGGGTCTTGCTTGAAAATTGCATCGAGAATTGCATCAGAGATCTGATCGGACACCTTGTCGGGGTGGCCCTCAGAAACTGACTCGGATGTGAAGAGAAAATCGTTCGCCATAATTTATTGCTCCAAAAAACATCAAGTCGCGTTGCTTGGGCTTTGGGGCTTGCAGCGAACGCTTTAGCAGATTTGCCTTGATTGACAAGGCACAATGGCAACCCTAAAAAGGAATTATCACCGTGTGCGTCGCCCTGCAAGTAGTTCCGTAACTCAGCGACACACGCGATTTTATCCCAGAGCGAATCCCTTGTTTTCAAATGTTATTGTTTTTGCGGTAGCTCCGGACGGACGACTATGCTGACCCGTGTGGTGCTGGGCGTGGTGCGTGGGCTTGCTTTTTTGCCATTGCCCTTGTTGCGCGCCCTGGGTGTCATGTTGGGCTGGACGCTGTACGGCTTGGTCTCATCCCGTCGGCGCGTCGTCATGACGAATCTGCGCCTGTGTTTTCCCAGTTGGTCTAAGCGTGAGATCAAAACGCAAACGCCGCTGGTGTTTGTTAATTTTGCGCAGAGTTGGCTGGACCGGGGTTGGTTGTGGCATGGCTCCCCTCGCCTTACGCTGCGGCGCTTGCGCCTTTATGGTGCAGTGGAAGAGTTGGCAGGTGATACACCGACTGTTATATTTGCGCCGCACTTTATGGGGCTGGATGCGGGCTGGACCGCACTCACACAGCAAGTCCCCAGACGCTTCACCACCATTTATACGGACCAGGCCAATGCGGTCTCCGATGCATGGATTCTCAAGGGACGAAAGCGGTTTGGACAGGCGCGGCTGTTTGGTCGCATCGAAGGCGTCAAGCCGATTCTGGAGGGCCTAAAAAAGGGTGAGCCGCTGTACCTCTTGCCGGACATGAATTTCGGGCCAGAGGAATCTGTCTTTGTACCCTTTTATGGCGTGCCGGCCGCGACCGTGCCATCGCTGTCGCGTTTTGCCAAACTCGGGCGCGCCAAGGTGGTTCCCGTGATATCGCGAATGACCGCCACAGGCTATGACATCGAGGTTTTGCCCGCTTTGGTGGACTTTCCGTCAGGTGACATATTGGCAGATACAGCGCTTATGAACGCGCGCTTGCAGGGCTATATTGACGCCATGCCGACCCAGTATTACTGGGTTCACAAACGTTTCAAGGACAGGCCCGACGGGGAGAGCCCGCCGTATTGAGCCGTTAGCCCTCGGTCGATGTCGGCAACACCGCGGGTGTTGCCGGTGTTGAACCTTGAGGGTGCGCCCACTTCCAGAGCAATTTGGCTACGTCGTCAATGCCCTTGCGTTTGGGGGCTGAAAATAGCATGACATCACCACCGCCCGCCTGCAACTTGGTGATGGATAGGACCTTGGTGGCCTCGCTACGGGTCAGTTTGTCGGCCTTGGTCAGCACAATCAAGAATTTCAGGCCTTCCTGAACCCGGGGGCGAATCACGTCCAACAGGATTTCGTCTAGTTCCGTCAAGCCATGGCGGGGGTCGCACATCAGCACAATACCCATCAGGTTTTTGCGTGTGACGAGGTAGTTTGCCATGACCTGCTGCCAGCGAATTTTGTCTTGTTTGGGGACTGCGGCGTAGCCGTAGCCGGGCAGGTCGGTCAGAACGGCGTCCATGACACCTTGCTTTCCCAGACTGAATAAGTTGATGTGTTGGGTGCGCCCGGGCTTTTTGGAGGCGAAAGCCAGCTGTTTTTGCTGCGTAAGCGTATTGATGCAAGTGGATTTGCCAGCGTTTGAGCGGCCCACAAACGCAATTTCGGGAACATCCAATGGCGGCAGGAAATGCAACTCTGGGGCCGTGGTTAAAAACTTGGCTGTGTGTAGCCATCCCAAAGCGATCGTCGCCTCGGTTTTTTCACCAGGCCCGGCTTTGATTGCGGGGGGAGTAAACGTGGATGAGTTTGTGTTGGTAGTCATTGATTGAGGCGGGAGACCCGTGCTGCATTGTAGAATGCGTCCTGTTTTGCCCACTAGATACACAGCTGTACCATGAAGTTGATTGCACATTTGTTCGTCGCCGCCACTGCGTTAGCGTCCCCTCTGTTTGCCTTTGCTTCGGAAGCCGCAGCGCCAGCGTCAGCCGCTTCGGCACCGGCAGCTCATGCCACCGCAGCGGTTGCCAAGGCGGCAAAGCCGGATTTGGCCAAGGGAGAAGCGACGTTTACGGCCGTGTGCGCAGCGTGCCACGGGGCGGACGGAAACTCCGCTACGCCGGCATATCCTAAGCTGGCGCAGCAGCACCCTGAGTATCTCGTGAAACAGTTGCAGGAATTCAAGTCCGGCAAGCGCGTTAACCCGCTGATGGTGGGTTTCGCCTCGATGCTGTCAGATGAAGACATGAAAAACGTCGCGTACTGGGTCGCTGCCAAGAAGGCCAAAGCGGGTGCCGCCAGTGACAAGGCCCTGGTGCAATTGGGTGAACGTATTTACAGAGGGGGCATCGCTGATCGCCAGATTCCAGCTTGTGCCGGTTGTCACAGCCCCAATGGTGCTGGTATTCCCGCACAGTACCCCCGTCTGAGTGGTCAACATGGCGACTACGCGGCAGCACAACTGACGGCATTCCGTGATGGTGTTCGCCAAAACAGTTTGCAGATGAGCCAGGTCGCAGCCAAGTTGAATGACCGCGAGATTAAGGCTGTGGCTGACTACGTTGCTGGTTTGCGCTGAGATGCCAACCCTTTAGCCTCAGGTACCTTTTTGGATCTGTCAGGCGCAAAAGTCCTGAATAGGGCAGACTCATCGGGCGATGAGGCTGCCCTTTTTGCTTTGCGCGGTCTTTGTAAGAAATCCGGCGCTTGCGGGACCAATTGTGAAACCAGGACAAACCATGCTGATCAAAACCCAAACCAACGGCTTTAACTGCACGACGGCGAGCGAAATTACCGATCGTTCCGTCTACGAACGCCGCCGCGACATCCTGAAGATGATGGCGACCGGTGTAGCGGGCGGGGTCATGGCCAGTTGGGCATCCCGCCAGGCCATGGCTCAGGGGGCAAGCCTGGTACAGCGGCCCGCCAAGTTGTCAGCATTGCCGGCCCGCATATCGGCGGTCTCCGGTGCGACTACGATGGAGAAGCTGACCGCGTACAAAGACGCCAGCAGTTACAACAATTTCTATGAATTTGGTACTGACAAGTCCGATCCTGCGGCGAACGCCCACACCCTGAAGACGAGTCCGTGGAGCGTGGACATCGAGGGGCTGGTCAAGAAGCCTGGGAGACTTGGGCTGGAAGATCTGCTCAAACTGAGCCCCATGGAAGAGCGAATCTATCGGCTGCGTTGCGTCGAAGGATGGTCAATGGTCATTCCATGGATTGGCTATTCACTCGCAGACCTCATCCGTCAAGTGGAGCCGTTGGGCAGCGCAAAATATGTGGAATTCGTCACTCTGGCCGATCCGAAGACCATGCCGTATGTGGGCTCGCGTGTGCTGGACTGGCCCTATGTGGAAGCCTTGCGGCTTGATGAGGCCATGCACCCGCTGACATTATTGGCGTTTGGCATGTATGGCGAAGTCCTGCCGAACCAGAGTGGCGCGCCCGTGCGACTCGTCGTTCCGTGGAAATATGGTTTCAAGAGTGGCAAGAGCATTGTCAAGATCCGTTTCACCGATAAACAACCTGCCACTGCATGGAACAAGGCCGCTGCCAACGAATATGGTTTCTATTCCAACGTCAACCCCAATGTTGATCACCCGCGCTGGAGTCAGGCCTCGGAGCGCCGCATTGGTGAGGATGGACTGCTGGCCAGAAAGCGCAAGACATTGATGTTTAACGGCTACGAAGCGCAGGTTGGCCAGTTGTATGCGGGCATGGATTTGAAGAAGCTATTCTGAGCGGATGACGCGTGTGCTTATCAACCGATGGCTGATCAGCCGTTGGGCCAAACCCGTGGCCTTTTTGCTGGCATTGCTGCCGTTTGCCTGGTTGATGCTTGCAGCTGTCCTGGATTGGTTGGGGGCCAATCCGGCGGAAGCCTTGGAACGTTCGACGGGGGACTGGACGTTGCGCATGCTGTGCGTTGTGCTGGCGATCACGCCCATGCGCACTGAACTGGGCGTGACCTCGCTAGCACGATTTCGACGGATGGCAGGCTTGTTCGTCTATTTTTATGCTGTATTACATCTGTTTGCATACAGTTGGTTTGACATGGGTTTCGATCTGGTGGATGTGGCGAAAGACATTGCCAAGCGGCCCTTTGTCCTTGTGGGTTTCACTGCGGTTGTGCTGTTGACACCCTTGGCTCTGACCTCTTTCAACCGCGCGATGCGTTTCCTAGGTGGCAGGCGCTGGCAGCTGTTGCACCGTCTGGTGTATCCCATCGCGGTGCTGGCATTGGTGCATTTCTTTTGGATGCGGGCGGGCAAGAATAACTTTGCCGAGGTCGCGGTTTACGCCGTGATTCTGGGAAGCCTGTTAGGCTGGCGATTGCAGCATTTTTTAGGAAGAAATGCTGCTCAGCCCCCGCAAAATAAGCGTGGATAGCTATAAAATATGTAGCAGTCTTTGGTCGGAACCTATCGTGCCGTTGGAAGGAGTGGCCTCAATACGGGTGAAAGTCTCGGGTGCAGCCAAATTGAAAGCAGCTCTTGATACTGAAGTAGCAGGTGCTTGGGGTACTGGCAAATAAAGGGACCCTGTCTGACCGCAGCCAGTCAGACTTGTCACACAGGTACCAAAGACAAGTGCTCTGACTAGAATTTGCTTTGATATCAACATGGTGAAATTGTAATGACAGACTCCGAATACCTGGACCGCGCCGATGCCTTGCTTAAGGCGGTTGAGAGAAACTGTGACCGTATCAATGACGAATCGGACGCCGATGTGGACAACCAGCGGGTGGGCGGCATGGTGACGCTGACTTTTGACAACCGAAGCCAGATCGTCATCAACCAGCAAAAGCCGTTGCATGAAATCTGGCTGGCAGCGCGCGCAGGTGGATTCCACTACCGTTGGCTCGATGGGCAGTGGCAGGACACCAAGGGCCAGGGCGAGTTTTTTGCTGTTTTATCTAGCAATGCGACGGTTCAGGCCGGGCGGGAGCTGGTCTTTCGGCCCTGATCAGTTGCGGAAAAGATCGAGTATCTTTTTCTTCTCTTCGGCTGGTGGCAGGGTCAGTGTGTTGGCTTCTGGCTTGTCATCGAGGCCGATACCCGAGACGCCGGAGTTCTTGGCATATTCGTCGTAGTACCACTCGCCACCCACATGCACCACGCCTTCGGGCGCGGAAGCCTCCATCACGGGAACATTTTTCAGCGCACTTTCCATGAAGGTAATCCAGACGGGCAGACTCAATCCGCCACCTGTTTCCTTGTCACCCAGTTTTCGGGGTGTGTCGTATCCTATCCAGGTCACGGCTGTCAGCGTGGGGTGGTAACCGGCAAACCAGGCGTCCATAGAATCGTTGGTCGTGCCTGTTTTTCCATAAATGTCGGGACGTTTCAACGTGGCTTGTGCCCGTGCAGCGGTTCCCGAACGAGTGACTTCCTGCAGCAGACTGGTCATCATGAAGGCGTTACGGGCATCAATGGAACGTTCAGCATCTTCCAGTGACGGCACTTTGGACTCGACCAATACCTTACCGCGCTGTTCGCTCACTTTGGTTACCAGCCATGGGTTCACGCGGTAGCCGCCGTTGGCAAATGTTGAGTAACCCACCACCATCTGCATGGGAGTGACTGAACCAGCTCCCAGGGCCATGGTCAGGTAGGGCGGGTGCTTCTCCGCCTCGAAACCAAAGCGCGTAATCCATTCCTGCGCGTACTGGGGTCCAATCGACCGCAGGATCTGGATGGAAATCATGTTTTTCGACTTGGCCAGTCCCCTGCGCAGGGTCATGGGGCCTTCAAAGGTGCCGTCGTAATTCTTGGGCTCCCAGGGTTGGCCACCCGTAACGCCCGCATCGAAGAACAGTGGCGCGTCATTGATAACGGTTGATGGCGTAAAGCCTTTTTCCAACGCAGCAGAGTAAATAAAGGGCTTGAAGCTGGAGCCGGGTTGGCGCCACGCTTGAGTCACATGGTTGAACTTGTTCTTGGTGAAATCGAATCCGCCGACTAGGGCTTTGATGGAGCCATCGCGCGGGTCAATAGCGACAAACGCGCCCTCGACTTCAGGAAGCTGTGTGATCTCCCAGGTGTCTTTCGGTGTCTTTGCCACCCGAATCACGGCTCCGCGACGCAGCTTGATGTTAGGAGGCGCTTTGTCTGATAGTCCGGATTGCGCGGGTTTAAGGCCTTCGCCAGTGATTTCCACCAATACACCGCCCTGACGCATGGCCTTGATCTTCTTGGCGTCGGCTTCCAGCACGACGGCTGACATGACATCCCCGTTGTCCGGATGGTCATCCAGCGCATCGTCCACAGCGTCTTCGGCTTCCTGTGTGCTCGTTGGCACGGTGACGAACTTCTCGGGGCCGCGGTAAATCTGGCGACGCTCAAAGTCCATGATGCCTTTGCGCAGTGCCTTGTAGGCGGTGTTTTGGTCAGCCGAGCGCAGTGTGGTCCGCACATCCAGACCCCGTGTATAGGTTTCGTCGCCGTACTGGGTAAACATCAATTGCCGCACCATTTCGGCAACGTATTCGGCGTGGACCTGGTGGCTATTGGCGTTGGATCGAATCTTTAGTTCCTGGCTCTTGGCCGTTTCCGCCTCTTTTGCGTCAATGAACCCGTTTTCCAGCATACGGTCAATGATGTGTCGCTGGCGAATGCGGGCCCGCTGCGGGTTGCTGATGGGGTTGTAGGCGGAGGGAGCTTTGGGAAGACCGGCCAACATGGCTGCCTCTGCCACGGTAATGTCTTTTAAGGGCTTGCTGAAGTAGGCCTCGGAGGCGGCCGCAAAGCCATATGCCCGGTTGCCCAGAAAGATTTGATTCATGTAGATTTCAAGAATCTGATCCTTTGTCAGCATGTGTTCAAGTTTGAATGTCAGCAGGATTTCGTAAATTTTGCGAGTGAATGTCTTTTCAGACGTGAGATAGACATTGCGCGCTACCTGCATGGTGATGGTGGAGGCCCCTTGGCTCTTTGCGCGCCCCAAATTGGCCATGCCGGCGCGCATCACACCCAGATAGTCCACGCCGCCATGCTGGTAGAAGCGTGCATCTTCGATTGCCAAAACTGCATTGGTCATGACCTTGGGTATCTCCGCGATGGGGGTCAGGTTCCGTCGTTCTTCACCAAACTCGGCAAGCAGGTCTCCTTCTGCGGAGAAAACCCGTAAAGGCAGCTTGGGGCGATAGTCCGACAAATCTGAAATGTCGGGAAGATTGGGAAAAGCAACCGAAAGTGCGATTGCGATCACTATCAGTAACGACAACGCACCAGCCATCACAACGCCAGTGGTCCAAATAATGATGCGCAGGAACCAGTGGGTGGAATGCGACTTTTTAAGGGAAGTCGTACTGTCTGTCGCCTGCGGTTTGGAAGTGGGTGGCATAAAAGTGTCTGACGGTCGCGTAGATATTATAAAAATCCAGGAGCCCGTGGCATATTGGAAACAGGCAACTGCATTGTTGCCGCAACTTGGTTTCCCGACAAAATCTGTTGATTCATTTCTAAGAACCGGAAAAACCGTCTGCTTTTGACAACGCTTGAAACGTACTGAAACAGAAAAAACCTTTGCCGGACAAGGAGCTTACTGATAGCATTGAAGTGATTTCTTAAGTCTGACCGGCGTACGACCGGTATGTTTCAGGGGACCGTTTTGATCTCATTGGGGTCGTTTTTCAGCAACCAGCCTGCGCCGATGTTTGGTTTGGATATCAGTTCTTCCAGTGTAAAGCTGGTGGAGTTGGGTCGTGACAAGGCTGGAAGCTTGGTGCTGCAGTGCTGCGCGATTGAGCCTTTGGAGCGGGGTTGGATTACTGACGGCAATATTGAAAAGTTCGATGAGGTTGCCAATGCACTAAAGCGACTCGTCAAAAAAAGTGGGACCAAAACCAAAAATGTCGCAATGGCGTTACCGCCGTCGGCTGTAATTACAAAGAAAATAGTTCTACCCGGGGGCATGACGGATCAGGAGCTAGAACAGCAGGTTGAGAATGAGGCCAATCAATACATTCCTTTTCCGCTGGATGAAGTGAGTCTGGACTTTTGCGTTGTTGGCCCCAGTGCGACATCGGCGGGCGATGTTGAGGTGCTTATTGCAGCCTCTCGCAAAGAGAAGGTGCAGGACATTCAGGGTCTGGCTGAGGCGGCGGGTTTAACGCCGGTTGTGGTAGATGTTGAGTCATATGCATCGCGGTTGGCCGCCGGCCGTCTTATTGAAAATCTGCCCAATAAAGGTGCGGGGCTGATTGTGGCCTTGTTTGAGGTTGGCGCTCTGACTACCAGCATGCAGGTGCTTCGTGATGAAGAGGTGCTTTACGACCGGGACCAAGCATTCGGGGGCGCGCAGCTGACGCAGCTGATTGTGCGTCAATACGGGTTTTCACAGGAAGAGGCAGAAAGCAAGAAGCGCAGTGGCGAATTGCCCGAGGACTACGATGCAACGGTATTGCGTCCGTTTATTGAAACGATGGTTCAGGAATTGGGTCGCGCACTGCAATTCTTTTTTACCAGCACGCCGCACAACAAGGTTGACTACATCATGTTGGCAGGCGGCTCTGCGGCTTTGCCGGGGCTGACTGCTGCGGTGACTCAGCACACAACATTTCCTTGCAACTTACTCAATCCATTTGATGGAATGGAAATCGGAGACGGGGTCCGTTTGAAGAAAATGACGCGTGAAGCACCGTCATACCTGACGTCTTGTGGCTTGGCGTTGCGGAGGTTTGCGCAGTGATCCTGATCAATCTGCTTCCGCATCGCGAGGCTGCGCGCAAGCGCCGCCGTGATGTATTCAATGTGTCGTTGGCGGCATCGGCGATTTTGGGTTGTCTCATCGCTCTGGCTGTTTTTCTGTGGTATCAGGCCGCGATTTCAGTCCAGCAAGGAACTAATCTGGCTCTTGAGACCGAGATAAAGAAACTTGAGAGTCAAATCAAGGACATTAGCGGTCTGGAGTCTGAGATTGCCGCACTTAGGGCGCGTCAGCAAGCTGTTGAAGATTTACAGTCGGACCGCAATTTGCCAGTGCACCTATTAACGGAAATTGTGAACCAGCTTCCGGACGGAGTTTATATTTCGAAGATGGTGCAGGCAGACCAATTAGTAACCATCAATGGGGTCGCCCAGTCAAATGAACGCGTGGCCGAGTTGATACGTAATTTGGCGAACAACACCCCCTGGTTTGCCAAGCCGGATTTGGTAGAGATCGTGACGGGAACGGTTACGTTGGCGCCTAAGGATCAAAGACGTGTATCCAATTTTGTCATTCGGGTTCGGTTGGTGCGCGCCAGCGAGGCTGAGAAAGCTGCTGCGAAACCAGTTGTTGCAGCGTCGGGTATGACGCCGTTGGCGTCAGCACCGCGCATTGAAAAGAAATAGCAGGAATCTAAATGGCAACCAAAAATTTAGGTTCAATTGATTTTGCTGAGCTCCAGCAAAAGCTGGTTGCACAGTTTAGTGATTTGGACCCCAAGGACCCGTCGGCTTGGCCAGCTGTGCCGCGGTATTCCCTGTTTGTGGTTGCTGCCATTGCCGTCATTGTCGCGCTTTGGTTTCTGTGGCTGAGTGGCTCTGACGAACTGCTGCAACAAGAGCATGAAAAGGAAGTCAAGTTGCGAGTCGACTACAAGACCAAGCTGACGAAGGCGGTCAATTTGGATGTACTGAAGAAGCAGCGAGAACAAGTGCAACAGTATGTGACTCAGCTAGAGAAGCAGTTGCCCAGCAAGGCAGAAATGGATGCATTGCTGTCGGACATTAATCAGGCGGGCTTGGGGCGCAGTCTTCAATTTGATCTGTTCCGTCCCGGACAGATTGCAGTGAAGGACTATTACGCGGAGTTGCCGATCGCAATCAAGGTAAGTGGCAAGTACCACGATATAGGCGCTTTCGCGTCTGATATTTCTAACCTGTCTCGTATTGTTACCTTGAATAACTTGAGTATCGTTCCTAGGGTGGATGGGGCGTTAGTTCTGGATTCGACTGCAAAGACCTTTCGATACCTTGACAAGGATGAAGTGGCTGCGCAAGGTAAGGCGACGAACAAAGGGGCTAAAAAATGAAGCTCCATAAGGCATTGATTGTTCTGAGTCTGATTGGCATCCTGGCTGGTTGCGGAGCGTCCAGCGAAGACGATATACGTCAGTGGATGGTCGAGGAGCGCAATCAGACGCGGCCCAAGGTCGCTCCAATTCCTGCCCCCAAACAGTTCAAGCCCGAGGCTTATACCAACGCCACGGCAATGGAGCCCTTTAGCAATCAAAAATTGACGCAAGCACTCAAGAGGGATTCAGCCCAGGTGGCGGCCAATGGTGCTTTGGTAGCGCCAGAGCTTGCACGCCGCAAGGAACCGATGGAATCATTTCCACTGGATTCTATGGCGTTGGTGGGTAGCATCACCAAGGCCAGTCAACCGGTGGCTTTGGTGAAGGTGGACAACCTGCTTTATCAGGTCAAGTTGGGAAGCTATTTAGGACAAAATTTTGGTCGGGTGATGAAAATCAGCGAGACCGAAGTGACGCTGCGTGAAATTGTGCAGGATGCGGTCGGCGAGTGGATTGAACGCGTTGCAACCTTGCAATTGCAAGAGAGGTCTAAATGAATAATCAGAATCAAAGATTGGGATCGCGCATGTGGCACGGGATCATTTTTTCGGTCGCTCTACTATGGGGTGTTGTAGCACAGGCACAGACTGTGATCGAGGCCGTCAGTGGCTCGATTCAGGGGGGGGCTGAAGTTGTCCGTATTGACTTGTCTAAGGAACTGAATGCGTTGCCCTCAGGATTTGCGATTCAATCGCCAGCACGCATTGCTCTGGATTTTCCGGGGGTATCAAGTGCTATGGGACGCTCAACCGTTGACGTGAACCAGGGCAATCTCAAGTCGGTGAGCGTGGTGCAGGCAGGTGAGCGGACGAGGGTTGTGTTGAACTTGAAAAACCCGGCTGCGTATAAAGCAGAGATTCAAGGCAAGTCGCTACTGCTTGTCCTGGAGTCGACGGAAGCAAGCGCGCCGGCTGTTGCAGCGGCCTCAACCTTTGCGGAAAATAGAAGTAGAGATTCGGCGCCCATAAAAGATATGGATTTCCGTAGAACGGCGGAAGGTGTGGGGCGTGTGGTCGTTACGCTGCCAAATAATCAGGTTGGCGTGGATATCCGGCAGCAAGGGCAAGCGCTGGTTGTAGAGTTCATGAAGTCGACTCTTCCGGAGGGATTGCGCAGGCGGCTAGATGTTGCAGATTTCAGTACTCCCGTCAAATCAGTAACAACTACTCAATTTGGGGACCGCGTACGAATGGTCATCGAGCCATCGGGGCAGTGGGAACACAGTGCTTACCAAAGCGATGAACAATTCGTAGTTGAGGTCAAAGAAATAAAAACCGATCCGAAAAAGCTGAGT
>Ga0194061_1001068_pt1 | contig 16485 bp, 19 predicted proteins | sample SepL2221m_MetaG_FD_163423 | JGI IMG/M metagenome (GOLD analysis project Ga0194061, IMG submission 163423) | Anoxic zone freshwater microbial communities from boreal shield lake in IISD Experimental Lakes Area, Ontario, Canada - Sep2016-L224-21m | ecosystem: Environmental > Aquatic > Freshwater >... | reverse complement strand
CATTTCCACCGGCAGCCTTGATGGCCGCTACGACACCATCGGCGGCGCTCTGGTTTGACCGGTAATTGACGCATACGGCATATCCGGTTTGAGCGAGCAGCAGGGCGGTTGCAGCACCGATGCCACGTCCGCCGCCCGTTATCAAGGCAATTTTCGCCATCGTGTTTTCCTTTTCGGTTCTTGCAGGTGATGCGAGATAATTGCACGGGGCCGGTTTATACGGCCGAGTGAGGCGTGCGAGAAACTGGCGTAGCTAATACTCCAGCGTGCGGCTGACGATGTTGGCGAGCTTGCGCCCGGCGATAAAGCGTTCCATCTGGGTGTACAGCATGTCCAGCGTCTTGGGTGTGTAGCTCAGGGTGTCGTCGGAGGAGCAGTGCGGCGTGATGATGAGGTTGGGCGTTTTCCACAACGGCGAGCCGGCCGGCAGCGGTTCCGGGTCAAAGACATCGAGAATGGCCGACACTTCGCCGCGTTCCAGGCGCCGGCGCAGGGCGTCGTAGTCGACCAGCGCCGCACGGCTATAGTTGAGCAGGCCGGCGCCTTTTTTGAGCAGGGCTATTTCGCTGCGCCCGAGCATTTGCTTCGTATTTGAGGTGGCCGGCGTGGCCATGACGACAAAGTCGGCGCGCGGCAGCAGCTTGCGCAGCGCCGCAGGCTTGTGCATTTCATCGACGTAACGCCGTGGTGCTCCGGTGCGACGGATGCCGATAACGTGCATGCCAAAGCGCTTGGCCCACTTGGCAATGCCCGCGCCGACACTGCCCACGCCTATCACCAGCAGGGTTTTTCCGGCGATGCCGCTGTTGAACTCTTGCTGCCACTTGCCGCGCCGTTGGTGCGTGACCATTTCGGGGATGCGGTTGTTGAGCATCAGGATGGCCATGATGCCGTACTCGTGGGCGCGTTCGCCGTGCACACCGCTGTTGTTGGTGAACACCGTCTGTGCGGGCAACCAGTCAAAGGGCAGGAAGTGGTTAATGCCCGCGCCGGGGGCGAAAATCCAGCGCAGGCGGGGTGCGCGCGCGGCGAGGTTGTGCCGGTCGAAATTCCAGCCAAAAAGCACGTCGGCGGTGCGCAGGTTTTCATCGAGGCGGCGACCGTCGTCCTCGAGGGTGATGCGCAGGCGTTTGGCCAGTCCCGGAAATTTCGCCAGCGAGGCCTTGATGCGTGCCGGCGTCACTTCGAAGACTTCGCCGAGGGAGCTGTCGTTGTCGAAATGAAGGTGTATGCGCTGCGCGGAGCGCGCCGGCGCTGCGCGCGGTTTCTTGGTCGCCATCGGATTGGTGTGATTCTCTTGTGTTCGTATCGGGCAGGTTTAGTTCAGCGGCGCAGGGCTGCTCCGCGATCGACCGTGTGGCCTATCCACCAGTTGCCCAGTTTTGGAATCAGGTATTCATGGTGCGACATGCGACCCTGGCGCGCCAGCGGCGAATTCATGCCGGACTGCTGGATGCGGGCAATTTCGTTGTCCTCGCCGACCGACTTGTCCCAGCGTTTGTAGTAATACTTCGCGCGTTCGGCAAAATCGGGGAGCAGGGTGGTCGCCTTGGGAAAACACGAGCCGACGATGACACGGGTGCGCGTGGGCCCCAGCGGGTGCAATTCGATGTACCAGACGCAGTCTATGGTCATGCCCAGCATGGTCGAGGGGTTGAGGCAGACGTAGTTGGTGCCCTTGGCGGCATGGCCGTGTACCCCGGGAATCAGCGGAAAGGCGTGCTTGCGGTCCTCTTCGAGCAGTGCGCGCGTGCCCTGGTGCTCCTCGCGAATTGCGAACCAGGCGCCTTCGGTGGGCACATCGGTGTGGACGAAGTCGAGCAGGTTCAGGGTCGACCCGTGCACCGAGGGCAGGTGGTATTCCTCCATGGCGTTTTCGATGTGGATTTTCCAGTTGCACTCGACCTCGTGGACGACGACGCGGGTGGTGACGAGGTTTTCGCAGTCGTAGGCGGCGAGGTCCTGCGGCAGGTTCCCAAGGTACTTGAGCAGCGGCTCGGCCTTGTCGTCGAAGTTGACGAACATGAAGCCGCCCCACATTTCCAGGCGTACCGGCACCAGGCCGTATTGCGACTTGTCGAAGCCGGTGGTCTGCTCCATTCCGGGGCAGCCCTTCAATTCGCCGCCCAGGCCATACACCCAGCCGTGGTAGGGGCATTTGAGTCCGCGCGTGCTGGCTATCGATTGCAGCATCTCGCCGTCGATGAGGCGGGCGCCGCGGTGGCGGCAGCTGTTGGCATAGGCCTTGACGGTGCCGTCGCGGTCGCGCAGCACGATCAGCGGCACGCCGGCGTAATCGACGCTGAAGTAGTCGCCGACCTTGGGAATGCGGTCGGCGCGGCCGAGGAAATTCCACACCTTCATGAACAAGTGCTCTACCTCGGCACGGTAAAACTCCGGCGAGGTGTAGCAGTGCGGGGGCAGTGTTGATGCGTCGACGGCGGGCTTGCGAATTCCATCGTAGGTTCGCGGGTCGAACATCGCGGTGGTTTGCATCCAATTTCCTTGGCGGGGTTGGCGGGAAGAAGGGAAAGCGCACCTTCTCGCTCCTGAAAGACTAGAATACGCCCCTCTAAAAAGCAAGGGAATTTCCTCGTGAAGGGACCGCACGATAATCACAATATGACTCCAATTACCATCCTGGTCGGGTCGATGACCGGCAACGCCGAGTTTGCCGCCGAAGACTTGCAGCTGGTGTTGAAAGAGCGCTGCGGTTGTGAAGTGAAGTTGTTGTTGATGGACGGGCTGGGGCCGGAAAGTCTCGGCCGTAATGGCGTCTATATCATCTGCACCTCGACCTACGGCGAGGGCGACGTCCCTGAGAATGCCCGCCATTTGTATGATGCGCTTTGTACGCATCGCCCAGACTTGAGCGGGTTGCGCTACGCCATCTTCGGGCTTGGTGATTCGACCTATGTCAACACGTTCAACTTCGGCGGCAAGAAATTCGACGATATTTTTTCCGCCCTTGGGGCGCAGCGATTAGGTGAGTGCGCGCAGCACGATGCGCAGTCCGGGGTGCAGGCGGGCGATCTTGCATGCGAATGGCTGCGCGGCTGGTATCCCGGCGCAATTTAGGCTTGCAGGTATGTTCGGCGCAAGGGCGCTAATCAGTCGGCCGCTTGCGCCCGTTGAGCATTGCAGCAACGAGACTCTCGCCATGGCGGCGGCTGGCGTGGATGATCCCCGCCAGATGCAGCGGCACCAATACTACGAACGACCAGCATAGCGCGGCGTGCAGGTTAATGACCCAGACTTCACCCCAGTAGCGGTCGGTGGTGTAGAGCCAGCCTGACAGCGCGCCAAGCGCGGCCAGCGCCAGCAGTGTCAGTGTCATCCAGGCACCGAGCGGGTTATGGTTGAGATGGCGCGGCTCCTGCCGGTGCCGTAGCGCCTTGGCGTATTGCCGGGTAGCGCTCCAACCCCGGACAAAGGCGCTAAAGCGCGCATGCTTCGGGCCGAACAAGCCCAGGGCGATGCGGGCGAGGGCGGCGGCAAGCGCGGCATAGCCGGCCGTTTCATGGATGCGCCCGCCTTCGTAAGTCACGGTCGCAGTGATGACGCAGGCCGCAAGCAGCCAGTGCAGCGAGCGCTGCCACCAGGGCCAGACGAGGACGGCGGGCGCGGCGGCGCTCATCCCGGAAGCTCAGCGCGGCTTGGTCGGTACCGGGGCCAGCGTGACCGGGTGAAAATAGGCCTCTACGCGTTCGCCTTTTTCGTTCAGGGCATAGACCTCGTAGCAGCCACCGTCTTCCTTGATGCGGCGTATGGTCCAGCCTTTTTCCTTGAGTTGCTTTTCCAGCGTCTCTACCGCCTGCAAGCTGCTTTTCGGGCCGGAGTCGCAGGTGGCAAGGCCGGTGGCAAAGGATGGCAGGGCGGTAAGGCCGGCGGAGGCGGCGAATACCAGGATTGCGGCGGTTTTGCGCACGATGAACACCTGTTTGGGCTGTTGTACAGGACAAATCATGCGCGATTCCGTTGGTGCGGTAAAGCCGCGCCGGGAATATTTCCGGAATGTGAAATACGTCTGCAAGAGATCGCGTTTGACTCTTGTCGGCGCGGGCTCGACACCGTATATTGGCTCCCGCTGGGCGCATATTGCGGCCGCTTGCATGCGACAATCACGGACCGGTACCCCGGACACTGGATTTACCTAGGAGGATCATTGATGGCACGCCTGAATATCAACGGAAAGAATATCGATGTCGAGGTCGACCCGGCCACGCCGCTGTTGTGGGTAATTCGCGAGCAGGTCGGCCTGACCGGCACCAAATACGGTTGCGGCGTAGCACAATGCGGCGCCTGCACCGTGCATATCGACGGCAAGGCGGTGCTCTCCTGTGCCGTTCGGGTGGGTCACGTTGGTGCGAAAAAAATCACCACCATTGAGGGCCTCGCCGTTAACGGCAAGCTCACCAAGGTGCAGGAAGCCTGGCTCGCCAACGAGGTGCCGCAATGCGGCTACTGCCAGTCGGGCATGCTCATGGCTGTTTCGGCACTGCTGAAAAAGACGCCCAAACCGACCGATGCGCAGATTGATGCAGCCATCACCAACATTTGCCGTTGCGGCACCTTCCAGCAGGTGCGCGAGGCCATCCACGCTGCCGCCAAGGCCTGAGGAGAAGAACATGACAAACGCTCTCAAGACTACCGGCCCGAACGTATCCCGTCGCGCCTTCATGATCAGCAGCGCCGCCGTCGGCGGCGGCCTGGTGCTCGGCCTGAATATTCCCTTCGGCCCCGGTGTTGTGCATGCTGCGGATGGAACGCCGGAGGTCAACGCCTGGGTAGTGATCCGCCCGGACGATACCGTGGTGGTGCGTATCGCCCGCTCGGAAATGGGCCAGGGCACGCTTACGGGACTCGCGCAAATGGTCGCCGAGGAACTCGAATGTGACTGGTCGAAGGTCACCACCGAATACCCGACGCCCGGTACCAACGTCGCGCGCAAGCGCGTCTGGGGCGATTTTGGCACGGGCGGCAGTCGCGGCATTCGCACCTCGCACGAGTATGTGCGCAAGGGCGGCGCGGCGGCACGCATGATGCTCGTGCAGGCCGCAGCCGAAGAATGGAAAGTGCCCGTCGCCGAGTGCACGGCGGCCAACAGCATCATTACGCACACGCCCTCGGGCCGCAAGACCAGCTACGGCAAGGTCGCCGAGGCCGCGGCAAAACTGGAGGCGCCCAAGGACGTTCCGCTGAAGGATCCCAAGGACTGGAAAATCATCGGCAAGGGCGTCGCGCGGTTGGACACAGCCGACAAGCTCACTGGCAAGCAGGTCTACAGTGCCGACCTCAAGTTGCCCGGTATGCTCAATGCGGCGATCAGGGACTGTCCGATTTTTGGCGGCAAGCTGAAGAGTTTTGACGCCAGCAAGGCGGAGAAAATGCCGGGCGTGAAGAAAATAGTCCGCGTCAGGGACACTGCCGTCGCGGTGGTAGCCGACACCTGGTGGCATGCCAAGACCGCGCTGCATGCCATCACCGTCGAGTGGGACGGCGGCGCCAACAGCCATGTCTCGAGTGCAAGTATCGCCGAAACGCTGAAAGAAGGACTGACCGCGGAGCAGGCTTTTGTGCACAACAAGAAGGGTGATGCCAAGGCCGCCATTGCCGGGGCGGCGAAAAAAATCGAGGCCGTCTACGCCTATCCCTACCAGAATCACGCGCCGATGGAGCCCAATAACGCCACTGCACTGTACACGGCGGATCGTTGCGAGGTGTGGTGCCCGACGCAAAACGGCGAGGCCGCACTGGCCGCGACCGCCGAAGCCTCGGGCCTGCCGGTGTCCAAGTGCGATGTGTACAAACTGCATCTTGGCGGTGGTTTCGGCCGGCGCGGCATGAGCGACTACGTTACCCAGGCGGTGCTGATTGCCAAGGAGATGCCGGGCACGCCGGTGAAGCTGTTGTGGTCGCGTGAAGAGGACATGCTGCACGGCAGGTACCACCCCGTCATGCAAGCCAAGCTGACCGGCGGCCTGGATGCGAGCGGCAACCTGACCGGCCTGGAAATCCGCCTGTCCGGCCAATCGATCCTGACGGCGGTGCGTCCGGAGGCGCTGGAAAAAGACGGCAAGGATCCCAACGTGTTCCAGGGTTTCTGGCCCGGTGGCGAGCACTCCTTTGAGTACACCATAGGTAACCTGACGATCGATCACGCCATGCGCAACCCGCATGTGCCGCCTGGATTCTGGCGCGGCGTGAACATCAACCAGAATGCCATTTTCATGGAAAGCTTCATGGATGAACTGGCGCACGCGGCCGGGCAGGATGCGCTGGAGTTCCGCCGCAAACTGATGTCCAACAACCCGAAATCGCTGGCGGTCCTCAATGCCGTGGCGGAAAAAGGCGGCTGGGGCAAGCCGGCGCCCAAGGGCGTGTTCCGCGGTCTTGCGCACTTCAGGGGTTATGGCAGTTACGTCGCGGCCATGGCCGAGGTGTCGGTCACGGGTGGTAACAAGGTCAAGGTGCGGCGTATCGTCGCCGCGACCGACTGCGGCTACGCCGTCAACCCGGCGCAGATCGAGCGGCAGATCGCCGGTTCGTTTGTGTACGGCCTGTCGGCGCTGTTCATGCAGGAGTGCACGGTCAAGGGCGGCCGCATGGAGCAGGAGAATTTCCACAGCTACGATTCCATGCGCATCAAGCAAATGCCCAAGGTCGAGTCCATTGTCATGCCCTCGGGTGGATTCTGGGGCGGGGTGGGCGAGCCGACCATTTGCGTCGCCGCGCCGGCGGTGCTCAATGCCATATTTGCGGCAACCGGCAAGCGCTACCGTACTTTCCCGCTGAAAAACCACGGCCTGCACATGGTCTAGGCGGGCGCAGCACCGACGCCCTCTTTCCGTACGGGGAAGAGGGCGTTGTTATTTATGGCAAAGGTGGCGTTTGAAGCGACTTGTCCTGTTGTGCGTTTTGTTGTCTGCCACCGCCAGTGGCACGGTAATGGCGCAGGTGATCGTTGGCGACGCCATTGCGGTTTCGCTTACCGGCACGACCGGCGATGCGCAGCGCGGCCGCGCCATCGTCGCCAACCGCAATGTCGGCCTGTGCCTGCTATGCCATAGCGGCCCGTTTCCCGAAGAGCGGTTTCAGGGCGACCTGGCGCCGCCATTGAACGGAGCGGGCAGCCGGTTGTCAGAAGGGCAGTTGCGCCTGCGCATGGTCGATTCGGGCAGGGTCAATCCGGCCAGCATCATGCCGGCGTATTTCAGGACCGAGGGGCTCACCCGCGTTGCCCCGGCGTTTGCCGGCAAGACGGTGTTGAGTGCCGAACAGGTGGAGGATGTCGTGGCGTATCTGCAGACTTTGCGCAAAGAATGAACTTGAACCGGAAAAAATACCGCACGGCATCGCGCCGTACCTTCCTCACCGCCGCCGGGGTGTTGCTCGCTGCGGCCGGTGTACCCGCCGCACTGGCCCAGTCGGCGTCTTCGCCCGCGCGCTCCGCCCCGCCACCGCAGTCAGTGCTGGCGGCAAGGGTCGCGGCCATCCGTCGCGTTACCGGCGGTGCCGCGGTCAACAAGGGCAGGGTGAAGCTGGAGTTGCCCGAACTGGTGGACAACGGCAACTCGGTGTCGCTGTCGGTGCGTGTCGACAGTCCCATGAGCGCCTCCGATTACGTCAAGGCGATTCACGTCATCACCGAAAAAAACCCGCAGCCCGATGTGGTGACATTCCGCCTCAGCCCGCGCTGCGGCCGCGCCCTTGTTTCGACGCGCATGCGCCTCGCCGATACGCAGACAGTGCTGGCCATTTGCGAAATGTCCGACGGCACCTTCTGGTCGGGCAGCGCCGATGCGGTGGTCACGCTCGCCGCCTGTCTGGAGGAGATATAGTGTCCCGCGCACTGATCAGCCTGCCCCCGCAGATACGCAAGGGTGAGATCATCGAGGTCAAGGCGCTTGCCGCCCACGACATGGAAACCGGTTTTCGCCACACCCAGACCGGCGTGCCCATTCCGCGCAACATCATCACCGATTTCACCTGCAGCTACAACGGCGCCGAGGTTTTCAGCGCCCAGTTGCACCCGGCCATTGCCGCCAACCCCTTTCTGGCGTTTTCAGTGCTCGCCAGCGAAAGCGGCACCATCACCTGCAAATGGACTGGTGACAATGGTTTTGCCGTCACCGAATCGGTTGCGATCAACGTCGCCTGAGGACGCGCCCCGGGGCCGGGCGACACGCCTGTTGCTCGCCGTGTTTCTCGCCGTGTTTCTCGCCGTGTTTCTCGCGGCCTTGCTTGCGGCCCCGGCGGGCGCGATTGCGGCCGACACCGACCCGCCTTCCGGCCGCCGTTCAGGTTACGACTTCATGGGCCGCGAAACGCGCGCCATGCAGGACGATGACGCCGCCAATCCGGCGATGCTGTGGATGCTCGAGGGCGAAGCCTTGTGGAAGCGCAAGGCCGGCGCGGCGGACAAGGCCTGCGCCGACTGCCACGCCGATGCGGCGGCAAGCATGAAGGGCGTGGCGGCGCGTTACCCCGCGCCGGACAAATCCGGCCTGAAGCTGCTCAACCTCGAGCAACGCATTAATGCCTGCCGCAGCGACAACCAGCGCGCCACCGCATTGGCCTACGAAAGCCGCGAGCTGCTTGCGCTCGCCACTTATGTCGGGCGCCAGTCGCGTGGCATGCCCGTCGCCGTCGCAACCGATGCGCGCAGCAAGCCGTTTCTGCAGGCCGGGCGCGACGCCTTTAACCGCCGCCAGGGCCAGCTCAACCTGTCCTGCGCGCAATGCCACGACGACAACGCCGGCCGCCATCTTGCCGGCAACGCCATCCCGCAGGCGCATCCGACCGGCTATCCGCTCTATCGCCTCGAGTGGCAGGGTGTGGGCTCGCTGCAGCGGCGGTTGCGCAACTGCCTCACCGGCACGCGCTCGGAAAGCCTTGCCTACGGTTCCGCCGGACTGGTCGAGCTCGAATTGTTCCTGATGTGGCGTGCTCGCGGCATGCCCATGGAGACGCCGGGCGTGCGGCCCTGAGTGAGGGCGAGGGCTAGAAATCCATGCCAGTTATCGGCGGGATTCGCATTTGCGAACCTCCGTCATTCCGGGGCCGCGTAGCGGCACCCGGAATCCATGGGGTTCGTCGCTTTGGTACAGACTTAACCCCATGGATTCCCGCTTTCGCGGGAATGACGGAGGTTATTGTGTGTTTCCTTGAGTAAGTGCTATTCACGACTGGCGCGGGTTTGGGCGACGGCCGCGCTACGCGCTTAACGTTCGCCACGCTCACGTTAGCTTCTGCCGCAACAAGCCCTGCGGGCTGCTTGCCATCAGCCGCGCTTGGCGGTTACCCTGAGGTCCCCTTTGTTTTTCAGGCCCCGACCACGTGAGCGAATTCGTCCTTTACAACGCGCCGCAATCCACCTGCAGCCAGCGCGTGCGCTTTGTGCTCAACGCCAAGGGGCTCGCCTTTGAAGAACACAAGCTCGACCTGTTCTCGGGCGAGCAACTGAAGCCGGCTTACCTGGCGATCAACCCCAACGGCGTGGTGCCGGCGCTGCTGCACGACGGCCGCGCGGTGCTCGACTCTACGGTCATCATCGAGTACCTCGACGAAACGCGGCCGCAGGGCGAGTGCTTTACGCCCCAAGATCCGGTCGAGCGTGCGCGCATGCGCTGGATGATGCGTTACATCGACGAAGTTCCCGCACCGGCGGTGCGCGTGCCCTCGTACAACCTTGCCTTCCTGCCGCATTTCCAGAAAATGAGCGAGGCCGATTTCATCGCGCTTGCCAATTCCAAGCCCTTGCGCAAGGAATTCCTGTTGAGCATGGGGCGCAGCGGCTTTCCGGCAAAGGAAATGGAACAAGCCCTCGACCGCCTCGATCGCACCGTGGTGCGCATGAATGAGTGGCTGGCCCAGAGCGGTGGCCCCTGGCTGATGGGCGCCCAACCCACGCTCGCCGATATCGCAGTGATGCCGGTGATCGTGCGCATGGATGACATCAACCTCAATGCAAGCTGGGCCGACAAGCCCGCCGTTGCGCGCTGGTATGAACATATCCGCGCCCATGCGGCATTCAAGCCGACCTATTACCACGGCTCGTTGCTGACGGAAAAATATCCGCACCTGGCGGAGTTGCGCCGGGAACGCGCCGGCGCAAAGCAGGCGGGTTGAAAGACTGCACAAATCGGTGCGCCGCGTGAAGCTGTGAGCGCCGCCCCAATCATCAGCTGGACCGAAGCGGGGGAGGCACGCACCGCGCGCTGGCGTTCCGAAGGCGGTGCGCCGCCGCCGCGCAAGGTGGTCGTCGCCGAGGACAACAGCATGACCGCGGATGCGGCCTACCGTCTCGCCTGCGAGGGCACGGCCTTGTTGTGGCGAGGCGACTTCCAAAATGCGCGGCAATTGTTGCAGGCGATGGCGCGGCGCGCCGATGCCAAGCCGCGTAAAAAGCAAAAACCGCCGACTTCGCTTGGCGAGGCTTTCAACCAGCACCGTCTCGCCCAGTCGCAGCGCGCGCGCGTGCTCGCTTCCCTGCTCATTCCGGTCGAGGCGGACTACAGCATTGCGCTGCGCCGCGCGCCGGACATGCACGAGGCCATTGCCGAGGGCTGGGGACCCATGGACGAAGGCGGCGAAGCTTCGGTTGCCTCGCTGCGCGAACTGCTGGGGCTGACCGGCGCGCACGAATGGCGCAAAAAGGGCGTGGAGATCGCGGCCCTGGGCGGGCGCATTCATCCGCATTACGGCGTGTTCTCGCCGGTGCGCGGCGAATACATCACATTGGTTGCGGCGGCACCGCTGCCCGAGATGTTGTTGACCCGGGGCGCGGACAAACCGGCCTTTGATATCGGCACCGGCACCGGCGTGCTCGCTGCGTTGCTGGCGCATCGCGGCGTGGCGCGTGTCGTCGCCACCGACCAGGACGCGCGCGCCATCGCCTGTGCACTCGAAAACATCGCCCGCCTCGGCCTTGCCGATCACGTCGAGGTGGTGCAGACCGACATGTTCCCGCCCGGACGCGCGCAGCTTATCGTGTGCAATCCACCGTGGGTGCCGGCCCGCCCCAGTTCGCCGCTGGAGCATGCGATTTTCGACCCTGACAGCCGTATGCTGCGTGCCTTCCTCAGCGGCCTTGCGGCGCATCTTGAACCGGGCGGCGAGGGCTGGCTGATCCTGTCCGACCTGGCCGAACACCTCGGCCTGCGCACGCGCGAGGCCTTGCTGGGGATGATTGCGGCGGCCGGCTTGCAGGTGCTGGGCAAGTCCGACATGAAGCCGCACCACCCGCGCGCATCCGATGCATCCGATCCGCTGCATGCCGCGCGCAAGGCCGAACTGACTTCGCTCTGGCGCCTCGGCGCGGCCTGACATGCCATGCCATGCGCTGTAACAAAACCTTAACTTGCGGCGGTTCAACATTTCGATAATACTCGAAACATGAAAACGACAGACGCCGTGGCACGGCTTGCGGCCCTCGGTCAAGAGACTCGTTTGTCCTTGTTCAGGCTGCTGCTGCAGACCGGGAGTGAGGGCTTGAGTGCCGGGGCCATCGCCGAAAAGTTCGGTCTCGCGCCGGCCACTTTGTCTTTCCATCTTGCCCATTTGTGCCGAGCCGGACTGATCAGCGGGAGGCAGGAGAGCCGCTTCATTTTCTACTCCGTCGACTACGCTGGCATGGACGACCTGCTCGACTTTCTGACGCAAAACTGCTGTAACGGCAATAACTGCCTGCCCAAGGTGACGGCGTCAGCGGTCGCCAACAAGGCAATTTCCAAGCATCGACGTTCATCGACTCGCCGTACGGATAAAGCCGGCGTCTGTTGAAAGGCCATTCGGTTAATCCGTCATCCCCGCGAAAGCGGGGATCCAGCGACGTTTGGCGAAAGTCACTGGATTCCCGCCTGCGCGGGAATGACGCAGTAGGAATTTATGAGAGCCAATTGGGAGCTTATCCATGCCAGACCGCGTATTCAATGTGCTTTTCCTGTGCACCGGCAATTCGGCGCGCAGCATCCTCGCCGAGGCCATTCTCAACACCCTGGGCAAGGGACGCTTTCGCGGCTTTAGCGCCGGCAGCCATCCCGCCGGCCGGGTCAATCCCTTTGCCATCGAGTTCCTCAAGGCCCAGGGCATGCAGGTGGCGGATTTGCGCAGCAAGAACTGGGACGAATTCGCCGCGCCGGGTGCGCCGAAAATGGATTTCATTTTTACCGTGTGCGACAACGCTGCGGGCGAAGTCTGCCCGGTCTGGCCGGGCCAGCCGGTGTCGGCGCATTGGGGCATAGAGGACCCGGCCGCGGTCGGGGGCCCGGAGGAGGACAAGCGCCGCGCCTTTTCCCATGCCGCCTCCCTGATGAACCGGCGCATTGCCCTGTTTTCCAGCCTGCCCCTGGAAAAGCTGAAGGGCATGGCCATCAAGCGCGAACTCGACGAAATCGGCAGGCTGCGGGACAGCGGACAATAGACATCATGAGCGTTCAATGTGAGGTTGTGGCAAAACAGGCCGGCGGGGCGGCGATGAGCGTGTTTGAGCGCTATCTCACCGTCTGGGTGTTCTTGTGCATCGTCATCGGCATCGCTTTGGGTCAGTTCCTGCCGGGGGTGTTCCAGGTGGTCGGCAGGATGGAGGTGGCCAAGGTGAACATACCGGTCGGACTGCTGATATGGGTGATGATCATCCCGATGCTGGTCAAGGTGGATTTTGGCGCGTTGTCGCAGGTGAAGGAACATGTGCGCGGCATCGGCGTGACGCTGTTCATCAACTGGCTGGTCAAGCCGTTTTCCATGGCCTTGCTCGCCTGGATTTTCATCCGCCATGTGTTTGCGCCGTATTTGCCGGCCGACCAGCTTGACAGCTACATCGCCGGGCTGATCCTGCTGGCCGCCGCGCCGTGCACGGCCATGGTGTTCGTCTGGAGCCGGCTGACCAACGGTGACCCGTTGTTTACGCTGTCGCAGGTGGCGCTCAACGACACCATCATGATTTTCGCCTTTGCGCCGCTGGTGGCGTTTTTGCTGGGCATTTCGGCGATCAGCGTGCCCTGGGATACCTTGTTCACCTCGGTGGTCTTGTACATCGTCATCCCGGTCATTCTTGCGCAGCTGCTGAGGAGGAAACTGCTTGCCAAGGGGCAGGCGGCGTTCGACGCCGCCATGGCGAAGATAGGCCCGTGGTCCATCGCCGCGCTGTTGGCGACACTGGTGTTGTTGTTTGCCTTCCAGGGCAGGGCGATCATCGAGCAGCCGCTGGTGATCGCGCTCCTCGCCGTGCCCATCCTGATCCAGGTGTTTTTCAACTCCTCGCTGGCCTACTGGCTGAACAAGAAGGCCGGTGAAAAGCATTCTGTGGCCTGCCCGTCGGCGCTGATTGGTGCGTCCAATTTTTTCGAGCTCGCCGTTGCCGCGGCGATCAGCCTGTTTGGCTTTGAATCGGGCGCGGCGCTGGCCACCGTGGTCGGCGTGCTGATCGAGGTGCCGGTGATGCTGCTGGTGGTAAAGGTGGTCAACAGCAGCAAGGGCTGGTACGAGGCGGCTTAGCTTTTACGCGGCTGGAAAGGGCGCGCCGGGTGTGCCGGATTTCCACGGCACGTACTTGTGCATGACCCGGGCAAACGCCGCTGAAGCTTCCCAATCCGCCAGCCAGGCTTGCAATAGCGGCCAGGCTTGCGTGCCAAACCAGGTTGCATCGGTATGGGCGAACTGGCGCACGAAGGGGGCGATGGCGAAGTCCGCCAGGGTGGCATGGCCGCCGGATAAAAAAGTGCTGTCACGCAATAGTGCGTTGAGTTCGTCCAGGAAAGCGGCGCCTTGTGTTCGATGGTCTTGCATGCTGGCGCCGGGAAAACGTCCGGGATATTTGTAGCGATCGAGGTGAGGCTTGAAGCCTTCGTCGAAGCGCGCGACCAGTTGCAGCATGTCCTCCAGTGACCCGCGCTGCGGGACCAGCCATAGCCCCGGGTCATTTTGCCGCAGCGCCCAGAGCATGATGTCCAGGCTTTCGTCGATGAGGCGTCCGTCGGTGGTAATCAGTACGGGGACCGTGGCCTTGGCCGAGGAGGCGAGCAGTTCCGGTGGCTTGTCGCGCAACACCACCTCGCGCAGTTCGCAGGTCAGTCCGCTTGCGTCGAGTGCAAAGCGCGCCCGCATGGCATAGGGGCAGCGTCGGAAGGAATACAGGATGGGCGGGACGGGCATTGACGCGGGCAATCATTCGATCACCCGCCGACTTTAGCACGTGGCCCAAGTGCCGCGATGGCGTCCCGCATTGCCGCCCCGCATTGACTCCAATCAGTGCGACATCAGCACCGGCACGGTCATTTCCGCCAGGATGGTGCGGGTGACACCGCCAAAGGCCAGTTCGCGCAGGCGTGAGTGGCCGTATCCGCCCATTACGATCAGGTCGATATCCAGGTCGTAGGCGCGCGACAGCAGCCATTCGCCCACTTCCACCTCGCCGGCGTCGTTATCGTCGATTTCGACGCGCACACCGTGGCGGGCGAGAAATACCGCGATATCCGCCCCCGGTTGCTGGCCGTGGCCGCCGGTCTTGGACGGATTGACGCTGAGCACCGTCACCTTTTCAGCGCGCTGCAGGAAAGGCAGCCCGTCTATGACCGCGCGCGCCGCTTCGCGGCTGGCATTCCATGGCAGCAGGACGTGTTTGCCGATGTGCGCAAACGTCCCGGCGTAGGGAATGATCAACACCGGCCGTCCGCTGGCCAGCATGGTCCTGCCGGCAAACCCCGGCGTGATCATGCTCGGCTCGTCATTGGTGACGTCCTGGCCGAGAATGAGCAAATCGGCATAGCGGGCGTGCACCGCGATGGCGTCCTCGGGCTGGTTTTCGACCAGGCGGAACTCGGCTCCGGCAATGCCGGCGCGGGCGCACAGTTCCTCATATTTTGACTTTACTTCGTCGATCTGCGCGCCGCGCCATTGCTGGTAGCGCTCGAGCAGGAAGTCCGCGCCAAGTTCGGCGCGTATGGCCGAAGGGACTTCGGGTTGGTGTATCAGATAGACGCCGGTGAGGTGGGCACCATATTGAAGCGCAAGTTGCGTTGCAATATACGTGCGGTCGGCGCAACGGCTGTCGCTGTCGAGGTGGACGACCAGGCTTTTGTAGCTCATGGCATTTCTCCCAAACGAAAATTACGCGCGTTACCTGATGCAAACCCCGCGCGGCAGGCAAATTCCAAGCTCAATCTACGCGCACCCGAGAACGGCGGGTTGACCAGGATCAAATGGGCGATTGGGCGTGTTTTCCCCGGTAAATCAGCCGGCAAAGACCTTTTCCAACAGGGCGCGGCCATGCGGGGTGGCCATGGCGATCAGCGTATCACTGCCGCGCACGGTGTGGCTACCCTCGGGGTTGAAGTGCCAGCGCTCGCCCGAACGCACCGCGAGGATGATGAATTCGCGGTGGGCGAGGCCGAGGGCGGTGAGGGTGCGGTCGGGCGCCCCGGACTGCACGTGCACCTCCTCGACGCGCAGGGTGTTGTCCGAGCGCAGCATTTCGTCGAGAAAACCGACCACGTGCGGGCGCACCATGGAGGAGACGATGCGCATGCCGCCGGTAAAGTCGGGCGAGACGATGGCGTCGGCGCCGACCTTGCGGATCTTGTCGATGTAGTTGACGTCATGGCAGCGTGCCACCACACGCGGCACGGCATTGAGCTGCTTGGCCGATAGCGTGATGACAAGGTTCTTGCTGTCATCCCCGGTAATGGCGAACACCCCCGCGGCGTGCTCTATGCCGGCGAGCCTGAGCACGTCGTCCTCGCTCGCATCACCCTGCAGCCACATCGCATCGGGAAAGCGGTCGCGGTGCTTCTCGATATTGGCGAGATCGGTATCGATGATCACGTAGGGGCGGTCGGTGATGGACAGCTCGTGGGCGACGTTGGAGCCGACACGGCCGACGCCGCAGACAATGTAATGCTGGGTTAGCGCACCGATTCGTTTGAGCATTTTCCTTCTCCGCATTGCAACGTTGATTTCTCCGGCCACCAGGAACATGGTCATCCTGGCGAGCATGTAATAGACCAGGCCGATGCCGATGGACCCGACGAACATGGTGAAAATGCGCCCCACCGGGCTGTGCGACACATCGACCACCTCACCATAGCCGATGGTGGCGATGGTGATGAAGGTCATGTAAAGGCAGTCGAGCAGGCTGTACTTGGCCCCGCCAATGATGCGATAGCCTATGGTGCCCACCGCGTGCATCAGTACCAGCGCGGCGAGCGGGCCGGCGAAGTTCTCGTACAGGCTGTGGACGATGGTGCGGCGGCGCGGCATCACAGGACTCCCGGGGCCGCGCGCCGGCGGGCGCGCTCGCGCCACGCCAGCCGCACATGGATGCGCCATCCGGCTTGAACCAGCACATAGCCGGCCAGTGCCAGGGTCAGGGCAAGCGCCGCCAGTCCGACCGCCAGCGGCTTTCCAAGCGCCAGCATCCAGTCGCCAAAGGCCTGCAACCAGGACCAAAGGTGGGCCCAGTCGATATCCGGCGGCAGGTCCGGCACC
>Ga0194061_1001066_pt1 | contig 16504 bp, 17 predicted proteins | sample SepL2221m_MetaG_FD_163423 | JGI IMG/M metagenome (GOLD analysis project Ga0194061, IMG submission 163423) | Anoxic zone freshwater microbial communities from boreal shield lake in IISD Experimental Lakes Area, Ontario, Canada - Sep2016-L224-21m | ecosystem: Environmental > Aquatic > Freshwater >... | reverse complement strand
AAATCTTCTGCAATTACAAAGTCACTCATGTCTGACCTCCTCAAATTTAATAGTGAGGTCAGAATACCACGGCTATAAGACAGAATATGTCATCATGCCGTCAACTTGAGAATTGTAGAGAACCAGAAAATTGAATATCCGTATAGTGCAGAACCTCGGGAGGATGGAACTGTTTTAGTCCAGTTTATTGATTTTGAGGAAGCATTCACTGAGGGACACACCCTGGAAGAAGCTGCTTTTAATGCGGCAGAGGTACTTTCGGCAATAATCGGTTATCGAATCGACAAGGGAGAAATTCTCCCGATTCCTACTGTTACAGCTGGTGAGCACATATTGTATGCAGCACCAAGTCCAGCTATACAAAGTGCCGTTTTGCTTCAGCATGCCCGTGGCCAGCAGAAAAAAACCATGGCAGACCTTGCCCGTGCACTTGGTACCTCATGGCCCTGTGCCGCACGCCTTGAAGATCCAAAGTATCGGCCAACGCTTCGCCAGCTCGATCGCGCCGCCGCTGTACTTGGCAAGCGCCTGGTTCTTTGTCTGGAATAACGGTCGAAGTAGAAAACTATAGGGACACCTCTGAGAACACCTCTGGGGTCAGGTTTGGCTTTTGGATATTTGGTGCTAGACTCCCCTCTCCATGTACGATTGTGGTTGCATATCGATTCTCCCGTGTTGTCTATGCGCATATATTATCCTCGTTTTAAAAAAATGCAACTGGATTGATGAATGTTTGTTGCTGATTCCATAATTGTCATCTATGGAGGGTGCCGGTCCACGTCAGTGCGGCAAAACGTTTCTTGTCCGCCAACAACTTGAATGCCTCGGGATGTAACGCCTTTATTATACCTGGGATGACCGTACTGTGCGCGAAGCATACAGGCGAGACAACCGATTTATTGAGCGAGACCTGGGCAACGTAGTAAAACAGGAGGGCATTCATTGGGCATGTTTCGACGAAAGCCAGTATAGTGGCGGCATGGCTCGTAGATCTCGCACATATTCAACTGGGGCACTTGAACACTGGCAGATGGTGCGGAATAGAATAGATCGATACTACCGTATTATGTGGTTGACGCATGACGAGCGACTGGCTATAGTGTGACTACATTGTATCTCCGCCTGGGGGGTTGTTTATGATTGCGCAGTTGGTGTCAATAGGTAATTCGAAGGGAGTGCGCATACCATCTGCTCTTTTACAGCAGTATCATATGACCCGTACTGTAGAGCTGTTGCCGGGGAAGGATGAGATTGTTATCCGGCCTGTCACCGGTAAGCCCCGCCAGGGGTGGGAGTGCGCATTTGCTGCGATGCACGAGCGCGGCGAGGATGCTATGCTTATTGATGATACGTGTGATTTTGGGGAATGGGAATGGAGCTGAAGCAATACCACGTCTACCTTGTCAATTTAGACCCCACGATTGGTCATGAGATAAAGAAAACCTGCCCCTGTCTGGTCGTTTCTCCAGATGAAATGAACAGGCATTTGCTAACGGTGATGATTGCTCCTATGACGACGAAGTCACATGATTATCCGAGTCGGGTTGCTTTGCGCTTCAAGGGTAAGGGAGCATGGATAGTTCTCGATCAAATCCGAACGATTGATCGCGGGCGTTTGGTTAAGGAGCTTGGGAAAATTGACGTGAGAGTCGTTTTGAGTGTTAAAAATGTAATAAGAGAGATGTTAGTAGAGTAATTCGTTATTAGGGAGTGTACGATGAAACCTGAACTGATGATTTTTTGGTCTGCCGTCAGCCTCTACGGCTTGAGTACCTTCAGCTATATTTTCGGCATGATTGCCAAGCAGGAAAAGCTGTTTACCGTTGGTCTGTACAGTGCTTTGGCCGGTTTTGTGCCACATGTGACCGTTATTGGAATGCGTTGGTCCGCCACTGGTATCAGCCCGTTCATCTCCATCTCTGAATCGCTCACGCTGGGTGTATTCATGACGGTGCTTTTGTTCCTCGTATTCCAGTTCGTCTCGAAAAAGGTCCAGCCGCTGGGCGTGTTGATAATGCCGGTGGCGTTTGTGCTTCTGGGATGGGCCGGTACGCTGATGAAGGAGGTTGCCGCCACCCTTGCACCGGCAATGCAGAGTGGTTGGATCTGGGTGCATATTGTTGGCGCGTCGGCAGGGTTTGCCTCGGTGCTGGTTGCCGCGGGGTTGGGACTGTTGTATTTGCTAAAGGAGAATAAGTCTGGCGGCATCTACGATAAACTGCCGGACCTTGCAGACCTTGATATGTTGTCATATCGGTTTGTTGCCGGCGGGTTTATCCTGTACGGTCTGATGATGATATCGGGCTGCTTCTGGTCGAACCAGGTGAAAGGAAGTTATTGGGGGTGGGATCCGGTAGAGGTCTGGTCACTGGTTTCATGGCTGACCTACGGGATTTATCTGCATCTGCGGGTGACCTTTGGCTGGCGCGGCAGAAGGCTGGCCTGGTATGCTTTGATTGCCCTGATTGCCATGATTGTGAGTTACTGGGGAATCCCCTTCACAGTGGAAACATTCCATAGTGGTTTCAGAATTGATCATAATTAATGGATAGCGCCAACATATGAAGCTTGCCATAATTTTCCCTCCCCTGCCGTTCGGTTGGACACCCGTTGCCCCTCCGATACTGGAATATCTGGCCGCTCTTACCCGCCGGGAAGATCCGGCTATTGAGATTGAAGTCTACAGCGCCAGTGCGACGCCGGACGTTTTTGATACGCTCGATTGTGATCTGGCGGCCATTAGCCTGCTGACGCCGACGTCCGTACCAGGTTACAAAATAGCTGCTACGCTGCGGGCGCGGGGCGCAAAGGTAGTGTTCGGGGGGATTCATGCCTCGTTGCTTCCCGAAGAGGCTGCTCAGCATGGCGATGCAGTGGTTACCGGCGAAGCAGAATCCGCCTGGCCTCAGGTTTTGCGGGACTTCAAGGCCGGTGCGCTGAAACAGTTTTACCAGGGTGAACGCCTGCAGCTTGAAAATATGCCGACACCACTGTACGGGATGCTCAAACATGGCCATCAGTTTCGTATCGTCAATACCTCACGTGGCTGCCCGTACAACTGCACCTTCTGCTCGGTCAAACCGTTTATGGGGGCTGATATCCGCTTTCGTCCTATCGACGACGTTGTCAGGGATGTGCACGCTATTCCGGAGAAGATGTACATAAATGGTGATGAAAACATCTGGTGGCAGGGGTTTGAACAGCGTGCCACCGATATGTTCACGGCACTTAAGGGGAGCAAAAAGAAGTGGATGGGATTTGGCAGCCTGCGCCCGGTGTTGACGCCGGCCGGTTCGCGGATGCTGAATGCGGCCCGTGAAAGCGGTATGCTGACGGTATGGGTCGGCTGGGATGCCATTTCAGATGATGCTCTGACTGCCTATCGTGCCAACGGCAAAGTAGGCGTTGACCGGGAACGTGCTGTAAAAACCCTGCGGGATCACGGTATTGACGTCTCACTTTTTTACATGCTTGGCGGCAGGAACGATTCTCTTGATGACTTCAAACGCTCTGTGGAGCTGGCCGACCGTCTTGGCGTCAGTATGCATCCATCGCTGCTGGTGCCGTATCCCGGCACTGAGCTGCGGCGCCAGTATGAACCGTATCTCTACAAGGATTTGGGGTGGGAGTATTACACCGGCGCCTATGCACTGTTCGAGCATCCCGATCCGCGAATGACCCCGGAAGTGAGAGAAGAGGCCTTCTATGAAAGTTCTCTTGAAATATTAAGCACCTGGCGTATTTTGAGCCATATGAAGAATGTGCCGCTCTCCGGCTTTCCTTACGCACATATCCTGTCGTTGATGAACCAGCTTCCAGTGCGCAAGGGTATGAGAATTGCCTACGAAAAATGGAAAGGAGAGAAGCGTGGTGTGCGGGAAAAACAGCTGATTTCATAACGTTACAGGGAAGTGTTGTACCGGATAGTAACGATGACGACAGGAAATCTCCTGCCGCCATCAATTGTCTTGGGGTTGCTTCATTATTTGGGTGAAGGTTTCTCCGACTGCAATCCGGCCGGATGGTCGGTAAGAGTTTGTGTTTCGGCTTCCTTGACATACCACTCCAGCGGACGATCAGTCTGATCCTTGAAGGTGTTGAGCGCTCTGTCCCGCTCTTCAGCCGCTTCCTGGCTGGCCTGGGATACCAGGATTTCGTCGACGACCTGCGGGCAGGAGGCAACCGAGCCCGGCCGTGCCTCGATCTCTTCGCGGATGCTCGGATCCTGTGATTTTGGATCCTTGGCGAAACGCATTTTCAGATCGATCGAAAAATTAGTGTAAGCCTCCAGCATGCGGAAGATTGCTGAATCCCCCATCGGCCCCATGGTTTTTTCTTCATCCGGCAGCGGAGACACTTTGCCGTTCTCAATTTTTGCCCGTCCGACCATTTCACAGCCGGTGCCGCCATCGGTGGTGTAGCCCAGATTGTCCGTGATGACCGCCAGAACGGTCGGCACGTTGGCCAGATCCCAGTGGGCCAGCAGACCGACTTCGCCGTCCGGCAGAGGGGAGAGGTCGTCGATGTGCATGGCCAGTACCCGTGACCAGGGTGGAACCGGTCGGGTGCGGGTTTTGGGCGGCTGCCCTTTAACGAGACGCCGCAGGGAGTCGTCAAACAGATTGGTGGCTGTTTCCGCTTCGCCGAGCACATTGACGCAGTGGGAGTTGGGGATGCCGAGGATTTCCTCGACCATGGTGTAATAGTCATCGCGGGTGACGACACCGAAACGGCCGCGGTAGCCGCCTCCGTCGCAGATGCGGCTACCGGGGGGGAGTTTGAAGCGCATCTTCTTCTTCCGGCATGACTGGAAAAAGTAGACGTATGCAGCCGTGGCACCGATCAGGGCCACCGGGATACCGCTGACTTCTGATTCACGGAGTGCTTTCAGCAGGTTCTTGACATCTATGCCGCTTTTGCCGAGCAGGAACAAGCTGTCATCGGTGCCAAAATGCCGGCGGGTCTGATCCATGCCAATGGCCATACCCATGGAGGGGGCCAGTTCCGGACTGGGTGCAAGTATTAGAATCCGGCAGCGCCTGCCCTCTTCGAAGTCCGGGAAAAGGTAGCAGCCGGTCATCATTTTGTTGGCGCCGAATACCAGTTTTTGACCATCTTCATCGCGGAATATGCGACCGCGCTGGGTCAGGCTGGTGGTGCCCCCGGTCAGACAGGCCATGACCGACTGCTCCAGCGGGAATGATGCCACCAGGTGCGTCTTGAAGACGTCGTTGTACACCATCGGTATATCCTGCCAACGGGTAATGTCATCCGGCCTGACCTTCTTCAAGTCGCAGAATTCACGGAATATCTTGTTGGTCTCATAATGCAGGGCAAAAAGCCGCAAGGAATAGTCGTTAAATCGTTGGTCGGAAAGTTCTGCATCAACACCGGATTCAATCAGTGCGAGCACCTCTTCCGTTAAGCGGTGACTGGTTTCTGCCGTGGTATTCATGGGTCAGCTCCTGTAAATAAATGAGGCCGGCACGCGGTATAACATGTCGATATTTAAGCAATTTATATGCCGAATGTGTGTAGATTACAATTGCTACAATAATAAGCTGTTAGCCCATTCTGGACGAACGGAGTGCCTGACGGTTGTACACTGCTGCTTAAAAAATATGCGGATGCAGGTTAGCCATATAATTACTTGCATAATGATTTGAATAAAGCTAGTTATTTCGTTGGTGAAATGGCACGGTTACTCTGCAGGTTGAATGCATTTTATGATTTCGGAGAAATGACTTTGAAACGTTTGGGTACGATTCTATTTTATATCGGTGGTTTTGTCTGGGTCGTTTATGCCGCTGCTAAATATCTTTTTGGATGGGATGTCACGCTGCGTCAGTTTCTACCCTATCACCTGATGGCAGTAATACCGGGAATACTCCTTAAGCATGGCATTCCCGTGTACGAGCGTTTTGCCGGGAAAAGTGACGAGCTCTGAAGAAATTCCGGACATCAATCATATTGCAGGGGTTCATTTTGTCATGGAAATGAAAAAAAGCGCCATCATCGTTAATGGTTTCTTGCACGACTTCGCTGCCGGCATCTGGCTGGCCTGCATCGTAACCATCGCCTGGCTGCACAGCTCCCACATAAACGAGCCTTCAACTATAACGGTTTTAAACCTGCTGGAACGGCGCCTTTTCTGGGCCAGCGTCGCAGCAGCAGTGCTGATTATGGCTACCGGCGCAGGGCGTACGTTCACCTATGTGGATAACTGGTACGGTGAGGATGCGGAGCGTCAGCGGCGCAGGGCGCTGATCGTCAAACATGTGATACTGTTTTCCGCATATGGCATTGGCTATTTGTGGGTGTGGGGTAAGGTGTTTCACTAGAATGATCCGGTAGAGCCCGGGGTTATCCTGCTTTGGCGTGAACTACTTCATGACGTGAATGATGACATATTCTGTTCTTGATTTGTTTGCAATCAATGATTACAATGCAATCACTGATTGCAAATATTTAGGGAGGGAAATATGGCCTCGATAACGATACGGAACCTTGATAATAGCCTGAAAGAAAAGTTGCGGCTCCGAGCTGCTCATCATGGGTGTTCTATGGAGTCAGAAGTGCGAATGATTCTTTCACAATCACTGAATATGCCAGGGGGGACAATTAATCTAGCTGGTGCTATTCATAAGCGTTTTGTAATTTATGGCATCAAAAACCTACCAATCCCTTCAAGGCAACCAGTACGTAATCCACCAGATTTTGCAGAATAACGCGATGGAGTCAATTGTTCTTGATACCAATGTGATTTCGGAACTGATGCGATCCAGCCCTGATCAAGCTGTAATTGACTGGTTTGCAAACCGTACCGACGCGTTCTTTTATATAAGCGCGATTACCCAGGCGGAGATAATGCTTGGTATTGCAGTATTACCCGCTGGTAAGCGGCGGGAATCTCTTGCAAACGCTGCTAATTTGATGTTCACGCAAGAATTTGCCGGTAAATGTTTACCATTTGACGCAGCTGCGGCGGTTAATTATTCCATTCTTGTCTCCAATAGGCGACGCTCTGGTCACGCCACTACTACAGAAGATGCCATGATTGCTTCTATTGCAATGGCACATGGCTGTTCTTTAGCAACTCGTAATATCAAAGATTTTTTGTTTATCAGCGGCCTGACTCTTTTAAACCCCTGGCAAAAGTAACATGGAGAGAGAAACATGAAGCCAGGGCGGTGGTGGGGAATTACTTATATCTTATTTCAGCAATATCAATGTCCCTTATAGTTTGAAGGACTATGATTATTTGCACAAATAAATTAATGAATGATAATTTTATTTCATGACGTGACTGATGACAAATTCGGCTACCTGAACCGGATTATTTATATCCAGTAACGGCACATCCAGTTCAAGTTCCTGATCGCTGGCCACCGCCAGCAGGGTTGGATCGTATTCGTCACCACGACTGATCAGCGTGGTGCTCCGTTCGCGCCGGTTAACCTCAATCTTCGGTAACCCCCCTTTTTTGTACCCTTCGGTCAGCACGATATCCATATCACTGAAATACGTTGCAATCAGCTCTTCGATCGGTGGGGCTTCGGAATGCTTCCTCACCAGAGCAAGCTTTTCCGGAGACGAAATCAGCATGGTGTCGGCACCCGCCTGGGTCAGACGGTGGCTGTCCTTGCCGGGGTGGTCGATGTCGAAACGGTGGGCATCATGTTTGATAACTCCTACCCTGTAGCCGCGTGATTTCAATTCGAAGATGACTTTTTCAAGCAGGGTGGTTTTGCCGGTGCCCGACTTTGCGATGAATGAAACTGCGTTGCGTATCATAAGAGCCCTCATCCGGCAGTGCTTTGTGAAACTGTGGTCAATGTATCGCATTACGGCCGGCCGGGCAAAGCAAATGTGCAAAACTTGACTTGTGTCATGTATCAATAGCGCGGCAGGACGCATGATGTCATTCATGGAAACGCTCAACTCCCGACAGAAGAAGGACATCTGCCTGATCGGCTCATTCGTCGAGTTGTATTGCGATGGCAAGCATGGCGGGGCGGACCGCCACACCTACCACCTGCCGACAGGACTGGGAGTTAGGTCGCTTTGCCCGGACTGCAGCTGTTTCATGGAATATGCCGTGATGAAGCGGCTGAAATGCCCGCTGGAGGAGGAAAAACCGACCTGCAGGCGCTGTAGGATTCATTGCTACGCCCCGCCGCAGCGGCAACTGGTGCGCGAAATCATGGCATATTCCGGCCGCTGGTTTATATTGAAAGGGAGGCTGGATTATCTCTGGCATTACCTGTTCTAACAGCACATTGCCGGCACACACTACCCAGCACAAAGAAAAGGAGAATTAATCATGTTGAGAAAAATCGTAACCATTGACCCGGACAAATGCAACGGATGCGGGCTCTGCGTCCCCTCCTGCGCCGAAGGGGCTATCACGATGGTGAACGGCAAGGCGGTGCTTTCGGCCGATAACCTGTGTGACGGTCTGGGAGCGTGCCTTGGCGAGTGTCCGCAGGACGCCATCAGAATTGAGGAGCGCGATGCGGATGCGTTCGACGAGGCAGCGGTGGAACAACACCTGGCAGCCCAGGGCAGGCCGGTTCATCAGAATCCGCTGCACCAGCATGGAGCTCACCATCATCACGAGGGTGGCGGTGGATGTCCCGGATCACGCGCCATGAGTTTCAATCGTCCGGTGGAAACGGCGGCAGCGACACCGACTGGATCGCGGCAAAGTCAGCTTGCCCAGTGGCCGGTACAGCTGACCCTGGTATCCCCTGTGGCACCCTATTTTCAGGGGGCTGATCTCCTGATCACGGCGGACTGCGTTCCGGTGGCTTACGCGGGGTATCATGAGGATTATCTCAAGGGTAAAGCGGTTGTGATGGGCTGTCCGAAGCTTGACGATAACAATTTCTATCAGCAGAAACTGACTGAACTGTTTACCAAATCTGACGTGAAGAGCATCACGGTGCTTAAGATGGAAGTTCCCTGCTGCGGCGGGATTGCAACTGCTGCTCGGCAGGCGCTGGCTGCGTCCGGCAAGCAGATTCCTTATCAGGAAGTCACGTTCAGTATTCAGGGCGATGTGAAATAATCAAAAAAAGCTTTTACCACAGAGGACCTGGATTACATCTTGTCTTTGTACGCCTTGTAGTCGACAACCTGGATGTCGTCTTTGACAGTCGTTACGCCCTTTACCGATCGAACCACTGAGAGGGCTGCTTTTTTCTGCTCTTCCGACACAATATGTCCACTAATGGTAACGGAACCCTTGTCGACCTTCATGGTAAACGGTCGGTAGTCTTCCAGGGCTGGAGAGCTTAACAGGGCGGTCTCAATCTTCTTGATCATTATGGCGGTCTCGATGACCGGGATGGCTGCTTTGTCTGCTTCCTTGAAGTTCGGCCCCTTGGCTGCAGCAATGATGCAATCAGTAATTACCGCTTCAGAAAGTACTGATGTGTTAAAAATCAGGTCATAATTCTGCGGGTCCTGCCAGTTGCGGTTAAAATAGAAATGAATGAATCCGCCTCGTTGGTGGTCGCTGCGCCTGATCAGTGATCGGGCCATGTCGGGGTCGATCCATTCGCGCTCGGCAAAACGTTCGACCCGCTCCTCGAAGTCGGCAATAAAGCGGAGTCGCAGCACATTCCGGCACCCCAGCAGCAGATCCTGCCCACCTCTGCCGTAAATAACAACATTTCCCTTTTTGGCTAGATCGAGGATGACCAGTTCAATGGCATTAAGTGCGGCTGCCCGCTTGCGATCCTCTGCGGTTATGTATGAGGGCGGTTTTTCATCAACCATCATCATAAGTTCGGGGGTAAGCCCGTATTGTGACGCAAGCAGACTGATGCGCGGACCGTCGACCAGGGTGTACTTCAGCTTTTTAGCCACTTCAGTGGCTACCCGATAGGCTCCGGTGCCCATTTCCCTCGAGATCGTAATAATTGGCATCTATCATACTCCTTCTGCTGATAGCGTAACGGCTGACACGTATAGCATATTATGGAAATGTATACAAGTTGCTCGTGGTAAACGGGGCACTTCAGCAATCAAGCGAGAGCGTTATCGTCACTCTGCGCCGGGCAGCGCCGCAGGATATGTCGATGGGGAGGCGCACGGTACCGTTGTCAGCAACCGGCGCTTCACACGTGACGATAATTTCGGCTGTTTCACAGCCAGAGGCTTCCTTGAGGGTATCACCCGCAGAGGCTTGAGTCTCGACATTTTCCGCAGCACCGACTTCCATGCCGGTGTTCCCAACCCTCGCATCCGTAAGCCGTTCTTCGAGACGCACCGCGTCGTCGGTGCGGGCCAGTACCATTTTTGAAATCGCCGAAAAAGTTTCCAGTACCCCCACGCCGCCGATTGCTGCCGAACGATGGGCCGGTACCTCACGAAGGTCGAGTTCTTCAGCCACCCCGGATGGCGAAACGGGCGCAGATTGGTCAGGTGTGTTACACTGGAGCACTACGGCCATATCGCGCAGACCGACGCCGTAGAGTGATATGAACTCCCGCAGCTGAACGACGCAATCGCGGGCAGCCGCTCTCTGTTGAGCAGCAGCGTCCACCTGAACTATAACGCCATCGGCTCCTTTGAGCACCATTTTCCAGGTTGCCGGATTTGTGACCGCTCCGGTCAGGGTATACAGATGAAAACGGAGCGCATAGCCGTGCTTCAAGGGTGCCTCGAACGGGCTGAACTCAAAAAAAAGCAGATTGTCGCTGCCGGCGCGGGTCTGCTTTAATTCTCCCCGCAGTGACGATTTGATCCGACCGTGGATATAGCGCAGGGAGTCGCTCTTGCCGCTCCCCGGAGGGCCGTAATAGACGATCTTGGCGTTGATTTCCTTTTTTGCGTGGTTGACAACGGCCATCGGTTCCCCTGCTCTATCTCTTCTTGCTCAGCAACAGCCGCTTCGCCATCGAGGAAATCACGGAAGTTATGTTCTTGCTCTTTGCAAATTGTGCCAGATCCTTTTCCCCCATGGTTCCCAGATACCGCAAGGCATTCTGCACTGGGGTGCGGCAGTTTTCAATCAGCGCTTTTCTCATCTGGTAACTCTTGATCCACTCTTTGTTGGCACAGATCAGCCGCATGATTTCATCATTCTGGATCCCGGCCTTGATCAGTTTGAGTACCTCGCCTTCGGTAATGCGCGGGTTTTTAAGCACGCCTCCCGAAACCAGCTTGTTGGCATCCTTGACCAGAATCGATCGCCACTCCTTATCACCGGTGAGAGCCATCTTGATCTTCTCGCCAATTCCCATGACCTGGGCCATCTGGTACTTGCTCTGATACTCTTCCGCACTTTCGTCGACCGGCTCTTCTTCTTTTGTATCAGGCGGAACTTCCTGGACTGCCGTCGAATTGTCCGCGTCATCCTCATCGTATTCTTCAGGAGGGGTGTGAAAGCGCGCAACCGGTGCGGCAGCAGTAGCGAATCGCTGCAGCTGCTCCAGCACCAGCGGATGAGCATCTGTAGAATCCCGGTAGGCATCGGCGACATCGTGTGGCAGCAGACCGAGAGACTGAGCGGCGGTGCTTCGTACCAACGGGTCCGCATCCTTTGAAAGACAGAACAGCAGGGTGATCCGCTCAAAGGGGGGCATGTCCGCAGCGGACGAGCAGCCGCTCATCCTTGTATCGACGCTGCTCCCCGGCCTTACAAATGCGGCAACGGCCGGGGGGATGGTAAACTTGATTTTTTCAGCCATTAGTGATCATTTGCGCGTCAGCGTTGCCTTCAATCCGCTTTTCCTCAGTGCACTTGCTGCGGAATTTGCGCCCTTTTTTGTCGGGAACGGTCCGACGGAGAGTGTCTGGGTCGGTATGGCGATCTCGGCCGGCTTAAGGCTTACCACGAAACCGGCTGCAGCAAGACGGGCCTGTTCGGTTTTTGCACGATCGGCCCGCAGGTACGATCCGGCGTACACGGTATGTTTTCCACCATGGTCGATGATAAATGCGTCGGAAGTAATTTTCTTCAATTTGTCAAGCGTTGCATGGGCAACGGCGGGATCGCCCGATTCGGAGAGCATAAGGCGATTCATGGAGCTTTTTTTGCGCATTCCTGATTTGACCTGCGGCTCAAGACCGGCTTTGCGTACCCGGGCCATATCGACTGAAAGCTCTTCTTCCAGCGTGTAAGAGCCGACTGCAACATACCACGGGCCGGATTTCTCAGTTTCCTCGCGTGCCGGCTTTTTAGCAGGTTGGACGGCTTTTGACGGTGTGTCAGTAGCGGCTTTCTGGACGGATGCCGGCACATTTTCCGGTTTCTTTGCGACCGGTGCCGCAGGCTTCTCCGCAGGTTTTGCAGCAGCTGGCGTCGGAGCTTTCTTTTCAGCAACAGGTGCCGGGGCTGGTTTTGCGTCGGCAACCTTTACCGGCTCCGCTTTTTTTACCGGCTCGGCAGGTTTTACTGCCGGGGCGGGAGGCGGTGGTGCCGCTTTAGCCGCTGGAGCTGCGGGAGCAGGAGCGGTCGGTTGGGATGGGGCGACTTCCTTCTTTTTTTCTGCAACGGCAGCTGACGTGGCCCCACCGTCACGCGGCGGCAGCGGCAGCTTGGCGACCGGTGCCGGTGCTGCCGGTTTTGGGGGCTCTTCAGGTTTCAGCAGACCGGTAAAAAAATAGACGTAAACAAGGCCGCCAACCAGCAGAACTAACAACAGTATCAGAGCATTCTGATTTTTCTTGGGACTTTCCTGGGCAGCTTCACCCTGTCCGTCATCACCTTTGCTGAACTTGATATCCATGAATCGCCTCCAATCAGTGGTTGTCGTGGGACTCTTTGCGGTTGACCTGCGCTTCTGCTATGATTTTCTGCGAAAGGTGGGTCGGCACCTCTTCGTAATGAGAAAATTCCAGACTGAACAGACCGCGGTCGCTGGTCATGGACTTGAGGTCATTGGAGTAGGCCAGCACTTCCGACATCGGCACAACTGAGCGGATAATCTGCGAATTTGCCTTGGGCTCCACGCCAACCACCTTGCCGCGTCGTGAATTGAGATCACCAATGACGTCACCCATATTTTCATCCGGCACCGTAACCTTCATATTGACGATCGGCTCAAGAAGGACCGGCTTGCAGAGTTCCATTGCCTTTTTGAATGCCATCGATCCGGCCACCTTGAAGGCCATTTCAGATGAGTCAACGGTATGAAACGAACCATCACACAGTGCCACTCTGAAATCGACAACCGGGTAACCGGCCAGGAAACCGAGCTGGCAGGCTTCCTGGATTCCTCGATCGACCGCTGGAATGTACTGGCGGGGGATGACGCCGCCGACAATCTTGTCATCGAACACATACCCTTCACCACGACCGGTCGGTGACATTTCGATCCAGCAGTCGCCGTATTGACCGCGACCGCCGGACTGCTTCTTGTATTTTCCCTGAACCTTGGCAGATCCACGAATCGTCTCCAGATAGGGCACTTTGGGGGTTTTGAGCAGCACCTCGACGCCGAACTTCCGCTTCATTTTCTCGACGATGACCTCCAGATGCACCTGCCCCATACCGGAGATAATGAACTCTTTTGTCTGGGCATCGCGGTGCGATTCAAGGGTTGGCTCTTCCTCGATCATGCGGTGCAGGGCGTTGTGAATCTTGTCTTCATCGGCCTTGGTCTTCGGCTCGATAGCGTAGGAGATAACCGGCAGCAGTTGTTTGGCCGGCTCGTAGATGATCGGTTTGGCCGGGTCGCACAAGGTGTCACCGGTAATGGTTTCCTTCAGTTTTGCAACCGCCACAATGTCACCGGCAACCGCCTGCTTGACCGGATGCTGTTTTTTCCCTTCCAGCTCATAAATCTGGCCGATACGCTCCTCGACTCCCCTGGTGGAGTTGAAAATCACTGAATCGGAATTGAGCACGCCTGAATATACGCGGAAAATGGTGATTTTGCCGGTGTAAGGATCGGAAGTCGTCTTGAACACCAGGGCCGAAAACGGCTCTTTCTCGTCCGGTGCCCGCTCGATGATATCGCCGGACTTGGGATGCGTTCCAACCGCTTTTGTGCGGTCAAGCGGTGACGGCAGGTAGGCGCAGACCGCATCCAGCAGGTGCGAGACGCCGATGTTGGCTGTAGCGGCGCTGCAGAGGACGGGTGTAAAGGTGTTGCGCATGGTACCGACCCGCAAACCGTCAAGGATTTCCTCTTCGGTTAACTCTCCGGCATCCAGGTATTTCTCCGTCAGGGCATCGTAGGCCTCTGCCACGGTTTCGACCATCTGCTCGCGGAGCCTCGCTGCCTCTTCTACGTATTCGGCGGGGATGGTACCCTCGGTGAAAGTGCCGGAGCCGTCTTTGGCATAGAAACAGGCCTTCATGGAAATCAGGTCGATGACCCCTTCAAATGCGGCCTCCAGGCCAAGTGGCATCTGAACCGCCACTCCGCGGGCGCCGAGCGCTTTTTCCATGTCGTCGATCGCCCGCAGAAAGCTGGCCCGTTCGCGGTCAAGTTTGTTGACGATGGCGATACGCGGAATTTCAAACTCGTTGGCCCAGTTCCAGATCTCCTCCGTCTGTGCCTTGACGCCGGAAATAGCCGAAAGGATGACCACCGCCCCGTCCAGCGCCCGCATGCAGGCGCGCGTGTCGGCGATGAAATTGCCGTAACCGGGAGTATCGACAATGTGGATGGAATGTCCCTTCCATTCGCAGTGGTCGAGGGCGGACGTGATAGAGATCTTCCGTTTTATCTCCTCCGGCTCAAAATCCATGGTCGAAGTGCCGTCGTCCACCCTTCCCAGCCGGTCAATCATGCCGGTATCGAAGAGAATCGCTTCGGCAAGGGAAGTCTTGCCGGCGCCACCGTGTGCGACGATACCCAGATTGCGAATTTTGCCCGTTTCAAACTGTCCCATGTCACTGCCTCCCGAAAATAGAATTGAACCGCACTGTCCGAATGGTGGAATCAAAAGTCAAATGAGGCACTCTATATCACAGAGATGGGGCCGACGACAATCAAAACTAACGGATTGCCTACGAAAAACGGAAGGGAACAGCAGGGGGAGGCGGAGTTGAATCAGACGCACGTCATTTGATAAGGATGGCCAATTTCCTGTAATAAAATCCCGGTCACAGCGCAACCACCTTCCCCATGAAGAGTATCAGTCCGGTCTGCCGGTCGCGGATCAGGAACAGGAACGGATGGTCAATCGTCAGGAGTTGCGGCTGCAGCGGCATCGACGTCACGCCGACGCTGATGGCGGTAGCGGCAGCCGCTTCGGTTCCTTCTTCATCGACGGCTATGAATGCCTTGTGGAAGACGTCGCTGACGTACAGGTCGCGCCGGCCGTCGATGCCCGAAAGATCTGCTTTTGACGGATCAAACGCATCAGTCATGCCAAGCGATTTGAGATGGGTGCCTACCGGCGACGCTTTGGTGAAGGTGAAGCGCGGCATGGAGTAATCCAGCAACTTCGGTGAGAGCTGTTTTATGATGTCGGCCAGTCGTGACGGCGTCAGCGAGGTGGTGAAATCTTTTTCCGTTCCGGCTGCGGGCATCATGACCAGCATTGAGAGATTGTTTCCGGCGTAGGGGATGTCAACGGCCTTGCAGCCAGCTGTTTCAGCGTAGGGAAGGCTTACGGTCTGGCGCATGAACGGAACTGAAGTCGTCGAGTTGCCGGCGTTGGTAAATTCACGGTTTGCGGTATTCCCTTTGGAGAATTGCGTAGCCCAGTTCGCTTTGAACCAGACGGCGTTGGTCAGCACGAGGCGGGTATCGACGGTTACGCCGTTGAGCGGTATCAGGTTTTGAATTCTGTTGTTGGTCTGACCCTCAACCCAGCTGTTGATAGTCTGCCGCGAAGCCTCGGTTGCAGCGATGAAGTCGACAAGATGAAGTCCGGCGCCGAAATTGAGTGCCAGAGTGTCGAGGTACGCCGGCAGAATCGTGAAGCCGCGCTGCCCCCAGAGCGCGTTGGCATTGGTCATCTTCGGCCCCTGGAGTCCGCCGGGCAGGATGGTTCCGGCGGTCCGGCCGGTCAGCAGCTGTTCGAGCCTGTTGAGGGCGCTGTTACGGCGCTCGATTGAAAGGGGGAAATAGAGAGTCTGTTCGATCTGGCTGAGGGTCGTCCCCCTCACACCGGGGGCCAGCAGGGAAAAAGCCTGGGTAATGCTGTAGGGGGAGAAGAAGGTGTTTTCAGTCGATGTCGTGTCGAGCAGAGGAAACAGTTTGAGTGCAAAATCAGTTGTTCCGGCTACCACCGCAGACAGTTCAGCATCCGTCGCCTGGGGGCTGACATCGCGGGCTACCGTCGAGCCGGCAAGCGTATCGCCGGTTGTCTGTCCCGTGGAACTGTTGGCTGACTGTCCGCCGTCAGATGCGGAACCGCCGCAGCCCCCTGCCGAACAGAGTAAAACCGCCGCAATTAGTGCCATAGCCGATTTGATCAGATGATGCATGGGTATCTCCCGCAGTAATCATAATGACGATGCAGCATCAGCGCAGTCATCAGCTGCCGGGAGCGCGACGGGAGCAACCGTCGGCTCTTCGAAGCTGATTCTGCC
>Ga0194061_1001064_pt1 | contig 16516 bp, 16 predicted proteins | sample SepL2221m_MetaG_FD_163423 | JGI IMG/M metagenome (GOLD analysis project Ga0194061, IMG submission 163423) | Anoxic zone freshwater microbial communities from boreal shield lake in IISD Experimental Lakes Area, Ontario, Canada - Sep2016-L224-21m | ecosystem: Environmental > Aquatic > Freshwater >... | reverse complement strand
GTTCCTTACATCACCGCTGAACACGACGACTGCCCCAGATCCGGGCCCAGAAACTGCCGACGCCAACTCGTCACGGTCCAATGGCCCAGTTTCAATGGCAGCCAGTCGCATTTCGCCCACTTGCGGATCATCTCAGGCTCGACCCGACAGGGCACAGCCATGTGCCGATCGGCACATATCAGGTGCCTAATGGCCCACATTTCAGGGACTCACGACCGGCGAGCCACCGTTCTGATTTCCCTAAGGTCAGGAAGACGGAATACAAGGAGGCTCGGTGCGCCCTTTGGGTGATCGCAATATCAGTGCTGGACGCCCGCTTCGGCGGCTGCGCCTAATCGGGATTCTGCTACCCATCGCATTCTTGCTGGCAATCGAACTGGCCCGCCGAACGGTCGTTGAAGCTGAGAAGCCATTGGAGTGGGGCCATCTGCTGCTCTCGGCGATCGAGATGATCGCAGTGGTGGGTTTTTCGACCGTCATGTTCGACCTGGTCGAACGCACCCAACGTGAGAAGGAACGGCGCAACCGTGAACTGGCCGCCACGAATGCCGTTTCGACTGCTCTTCGCGAGCCTCACGACCTCGACGGCATTGTCGACGCCGCCCTCGACAGCATCTTGTCAGCCACGGGTGCACTCGTAGCGACGATCGTCATGCACGACCGAGCTACTCGGTGGTCCGCCGGAAGTAAGGCAAGCGGACGAATCAACCCACTTGTAACTCCGGCACCGGACGCAGAACGCGAAGTCATAGATGTTCCGCTAACTACCGGAACCGCCGTTCTCGGCACCTTGCGCCTGACTTTCGTCGTAGGCCACGCAGAATCCCAGATCCTTGCGCACGACACCTTGCAGAACATCGGTCAACAGTTGGCGAACACGATTCAGAACGTAACGCTGATCACTGACCTGCAACGCGGCATGAAGGAAGGGCACGCGTTCTACGACGTACTTATCCGAATCTCAAACGTGAACCCGCTAGCCGACACATTGACCGCAGTTGTCGACCACGCTGCCGCCCGCCTATCGGCCGACGCGGCGGTCCTGCACTTGAATGAGAAGACGACTCGACTCCTAGCGGCCGATGGTCAATTGGCAGCCACTCCCGATGGCACAGACCACACCATTTGCTTCTGCACCGAACCTGATCATCCAAGCAACGCGCATCCGGCGGGCGACGATTGCCCGGTTCGCACCGATCCGAAATTCGCCTCCACTGTGGCGGTCCCGTTGCGCGGACCTGACGGCCCGATCGGGGACCTTTGGCTTGGTCGGACCAGTGAGCAGGCATTCGAAGACGGCGATGGCAGATTCCTGGCCACCTTGAGCGAACTGATCTCAATCGCCATCACGAACGCCCGAATGCAGGAGCACGAGCGGCACGCTGCGACCATTGCAGAACGCGAACGGATAGCCCGCGAGATGCACGACGGAATGGCGCAAGTGCTTGGGGTTACTCATCTTCGGCTGCGAGCACTCGAAGCTCGGCTGGCCGACACCGACATAGATTCCAGTCGCGCCGAGATCACCGCGTTGGCCGACTTGTGCCATGAAACATACGCCGATGTGCGCGAGGCCATTGTCGGGTTACGCGAACTCAACCGCGGCGACCAGAGCCTGGTCGAAGGTCTGCGCGCCTATGTCGATAAGTACACGCGGCAGAGTGGGATTCACACTCGCGTCAGCTGTGAAGTCCCCGGTGACATTCTGCTAAGTCCGCGCGCAGAGTTACAACTGCTTCGAGTCGTGCAAGAAGCACTGACAAACGTGCGCAAGCATTCCGAAGCCACGGAAGCCAGCGTTGTCATTGCCGATTCACCCGAAGGTCTTACCTTCACCGTCCGCGACAACGGACACGGCTTTGACGCCAGCGATTTGACGCGCGAAGGTATCGGACTGCACTCAATGCGCGAACGCCTCGCGCTCATCGGCGGTACGCTCACAGTTGAGTCGACGCCAAGCAGCGGCACGCGCATCGTTGCATTGGTTCCCGGATCGCACGGGCGAGCACAACAGGGGGAGGTCGCTGGTGTCCGCATTTGATGCTCCGCCAGCGCAGCCGATCCGCGTCCTCCTAGTTGATGACCAACCACTGTTTCGCACCGCGATCGCAACGCTGATCGAATCACAGGACGACCTGACGGTGGTCGGCGAAGCCGAGAACGGGCTGATCGGAGTCGAGCGTGCCAAGGAACTGCGTCCGGACCTGATCGTTATGGATGTCGAGATGCCGGTGATGGATGGCGTCGAAGCCACCCGACTCATCCACGAGCAGGTGCCGGACGTGAAGATCCTGATGCTCACCGTTTCCGAGTCCGAAGAGCATCTGTTCGAAGCGATCAAGTACGGCGCCCATGGCTACCTGCTGAAAGATCTACGTCCGGACCAGTTGTTCGACATGATTCGAGGCGTAATGCGCGGCGAATCCCCGATCTCTCCTGCCGTGGCCGGCCTGTTGCTCAACGAATTCCGCGGCGGCAAGTGGAGCCGAACCGAAGCGCCAACGGCCAATGCCGCGCCGCCGATCACCGCCCGCGAGTTGGAGATCCTGCAGCATGCCGCCGAAGGGTTAAGCAACAAGCAGATTGCTCGCCGGCTTTCAATCACCGAGGGCACGGTCAAGAACCATGTGCACAATGCCCTCGAAAAGTTGCACCTAGACAACCGGATCCAGGCTGCCTCGTACATCCTGCGCCAGGGCTTGAGTCGTCCGGTGGACCCCTCTTGAACAGTACCTTCGGGTACATCCCTTGGGACCAAAGTTGTGCCAGTGCGGGGATACCGGCCAGGTCCAAGTCCGCTTAGCGTCGAATCCAATCGTTCTGCAGCGCTAGGGGGCCAACGTGCCGCACAAACACCCAGTTGTCCTGCTTTACGTCCATCCCCTGCTCGGGCAGGGAATCGCCAGCCATGTTCAGGCCGAAACTGGGGTTGAGGTACAAGCCGTCTCCTCGATTGACCTGCCTGGGATCCGCCGAGCCCTGGCCGGCGACCCGCGGGTCATCATCTTTGAACGCAGCCCGGTAATCGACATCCTTGACTTGCCAGCCTTGGCACCCCACGCGGTGCTGATCGATGTGACCGACACCGTCGGTTTGGGACCAGTCCCGAAGGCGCCGTTTGTTCCGACGAGCGCCGAATCACTGCTAGCCGCAGTGCAGCCGGCATTGGCGCACTTGTCTCGGTCATAGGCCGCACCAGTCGCATTAGTGAGCCAGATCACACGTATTTGCCCCAAAACTGAGCGTAGGGGTACCTCGCATGTACCTCATATCTACCTGCCGACGGATGGGATCCACGAGGCGAAACTCCAAGAATTGCCTTAGGCCAAAACAAGGCCAAGTCGGACTCATGCAGGGGGTAGGTGCCAGGTGACCATGACACAGGATCGCCAGGCTCTTGAGAGTCAGCCGAAAGTTTCTGATCGCGCGCTCAAGCGCTTGGTTATGTGGGGCGGGATCGCCCTCGTAATCCTTTTCGCAACCTTCTGCGTCATCTACTACCTCGGCCAGCACAAGAACATGGGCCCGTCGATGGTCGATCGTCAGATAACGGCCGGAGAGGCCGCTGTCCGGGCAGATCCCAACAACATTGGCGACCGACTCTCCCTTGCACAGCTATATGCAGCCAGTAATCGACAGGCCGATGCACTGCAGCAGTACACGGTCGTCCTCAAGGCACTACCTAAGAACGAAGCTGCTCTCTTCGGCAAGGCCTCAATCCTCTTCGCCCAAAACAAGCTCAACGAGGCCAGGGACGCGTACAACGCGCTGATCACGGTTGCAGCCACCGGCGAGATGGCCGGCGCCGACCCCAAGCTTCAGGGGGCGCGCTACTTCTTGGCCGTCATCGCCTACAAGCAGAGCGACTTTGCCGGTGCGGCAGGCCAAGTCAAGGAAGCCCTGCGGCTGGACCCGACGGATTCAGACGCTTGGTATCTGACCGCTCAGGTCGCGATGAAGCAGAACGCGCCTCAAAGCGCAGCAGCAGCAGTTGAGAAGGCGCTCATGTTCGTGCCCTCCGGGTGGTGCGATCCGTATGCCTTGGCGATCAACGCCTACACACAACTGAAGCAGGCAAGCCAGCTCGCCTTCGCTCAGGCTCGTCAGTCGATGTGCAACGGAGATGTGGCGGCCGCAACGACAGGCTTCCAGAGCGTTGCCAACGGCGGCGACAAGACTCTGGCAACCAAGGCGCTCCTTCAACTCGCTGCCGTCTCGATCAATGCCGGGGACACAAACACTGCGCGAGGTTGGCTCAACAAGATCCTCGCTATCGACCCGAAGAACGCGGCTGCCAAGGCTGGCCTAACCCAACTTGGCACCCCTAGCCCGAGTGCGACGAAGTAGCGACGGGGGAATGACATGAGCACAGTCGACGAGGCCCAGAAGACGGTGGAAGCCACTTCGTCTTCAGACGGTGCGAACGGGGCTGGAGACGGCGTAATTACCACAGCGGGAACGCCCGACAAGCAAAGCCGCTGGACGCGCAAGCGGCTGCTAATAGCCGCCGCACTGGTGGGAGTTCTGTTCGCTCTGATCGGCGCGGTGTTTATCTGGTACTTGATTACCCACAAGCCCATCAGTTCACTTCCTGGCCTGACCGACAATGCGACCCCGCACTACCGCTACAGCGTCTATGGCGTGAACCAGCCGTTGGGCGTCGCCGTCAACTCGGATGGATCGCGCATCTACGCAACCCAAAGCGGCGGAACCCAGAAGGCACTGGTGTTCGACGGCGATGGCAAGCAGATCCAGGTGCTCGCCCCGCCGGCTACCACAGGCGCCAATCACCTGCCCGTCTACGTCGCCCTTGACCCCAACACCGGTGAGGCCTACGTATCTGACCGCCTCGCGGGCGCCATCTACGTGTACTCCGCAACTGGCAAGTACGAGCGCACCTTCAAGCATGTCGGCGTCACCGGCGTCTGGGCCCCGCTTGGAATGACGTTCGACTCCAAGGGTCAGTTGTACGTCACCCAAGCGTTCGCCTCGACCAAGAGCATCTATGTATTCAGCACTTCAGGAAACCTCGTTCGCACGATCACGACGGCCACCGCAATGAGTTTCCCGAACGGGGTGGCGGTCGACGCCAAGGGAAACATTGTCGTAACTGACGGGAACAACGGCCGGGCCCTGTTCCTCAGCGCCGCCGGCAAAGAGGTTTCTCAGGTGCACGCAGGCTTAGCGAGGGGCGATCTTGGACTCCCGCGTGGAGTGGCATTCGATTCCGAGGGCCACGTCCTGATCGTGGACGCGACCGACCAAGGCGTCCGGGTCTACGGCTTCGCTGGCGAGACAGTCACTTACATCGGAACATTCGGCGACCAGGGCATCGGCGATGGACTGTTCCAGTACCCGAATGGGATCGCCGCTGACACCCGCGCTCACGTATACGTCACAGACCGGGTCAACAACCGAATCCAAGTCTGGAGTTACTGATCGATCAGTTTCCTCGGCCCAGGGTCGCGGAGAAGTCAAGGCAAGGAACAGCAAGGCAAGGCAAGGAACAGCAAGGCAAGGCAAGGCAAGGCAAGGACAACTCGAGTTAGTCCATAACTTCACAAGCGAAGGGAGGTGGAGACCTTGAAGAGAATGGTGTTCCTGATTGCAGGAACCACCGCCATTCTGTCAATGGGGGCGATGCCGGCTTTGGCTGACAACGGACCCCACGTCTCCTCCGCATTCGGCGCTGGCGTGGCAGGTTCTGTCACTACTGGCGTCAATACTGACCGTTGTGCGGGATGTCACCGCGCTCACACCGGCCAGGGTGCTTACCTGCTCACCGCCACCGACGAGACACAGCTTTGCTACACGTGTCACGGCGAGTCCGGAACGGGTGCCACAACCAACGTCATGGACGGCATCAAGTACGCAGCCGGTACCACCGGTGCCAATAAGGCACTGACGGCCGGCCAGCCCTCAAATAACAGCGTGATTGAGGGGGCACTGCGTGGCGGTGGCTTCGTCAAGGCTGCCATCGGAACCGGTCACATGTTCCAGTACTACAACACGACCGTCGCGAGCACCTGTACTCGCACCGAGGGTACGGCTGGGGCCTGCAAGTTCGCTGCGCTGATCCCCCCGCTCTACACCAGCTACACGGGTGACACCTCATCTAGTACGGCCGCATCCGGTGCCACCGGAGTCACGAACAGCGGCACCTACGTACTAGAGACGGCGACGTCCGCTCACTCAGTGGACAGCAGCACTCAGATCGCGTGGGGCAGTGGAACATCTGGCTCGTACACGAATGACGCAACTGTCAATCTGTCGTGCGTGTCATGTCACGACCCGCACGGCAACGGTAACTACCGGATTCTCCGCCCAATTCCGACGGGCGCCGCATCCGGGACACCTGCGGTGACAATCGCAGATTCGGGCACGAAGACCTACACCACCAGTAACTACTGGCTGGTTGACGACCCGAACTCAACGCAGATCACCGTAGCTACCTCTGCAACATCGGTGTACGCCTCAAGCAACTTCCTGTTCAACATCTCGGCGTGGTGCGCAACCTGCCACAACCGACTGTTCGACGGATCTAGTTCTTGGGCAAATGCATTGCAGAACCCGGTCGCCACCTCAGTGACGCTCGCTAAGGGCGCTGGAACAGCGGCAGGGACCTACGCAACTCAAGGTGGAGTGCAATTCGCCACGGTTCTTTCACCGTTGCCGGCTGATGGGACTCCGGTCCTGTTCACAGCTTTCGGCACCGGAGTTGGCCCGAGCTTGCGCACGATGTACTACGTCAAGGGTTGTGCAGTGGTAACGACTACAACCCAGTGCATGCTCACTACGGATGTTGCTGGTACGACCTACTTGGCGATCACGACAGCCGGAACGGCCAGCATTGTCGCTGGAACGCGGGTGACGTGGACTACCGGTGGGACAACTATCACGCAGTTGGCCGGCACGGTGCCGGTCGCTGGAAGCCAGATCGTCATGCTTGCCGTGTCTGCTGCGGCAGTTGCAAACAACCCCAACCTGGGTGTCTTCACAGGCCGCAACTACAAGGTCGTTGCACTAACCAGCACGACCTTCAAGATCCAGGGTTATGACGCCCACAGTGGCGGCGCTTGGAGTGATGTAAAGCCAGGTATCTCCGGTAGCGGCATGTACGTCGTCGGTACCGACAGCCTTGGCGCTGCAACTGGCGCTGTGACCCAGGATGGTTCGTACATGTTCCGTCACACGTCCGACAAGGGTTACGTATCTAGCACCAATGGTGCAACCGGAACCCTTGGCGTCGGAACTCGTGATGAATGGGCCAACAACCCGAACTGCATCACGTGTCACGTGGCACACGGTTCGAACGCCAGCATGACCGGTGACGTTAACTCGACAACCTCGGGCGCAGTCACCTTCCCCAACGCGACGACGGGCGACAGCTTCCTGCTGCGCGTCGACAACCGGGGAACCTGCAGGTCCTGCCACAACTACTGATCCAACTGGCAGAAACGGTTTGACCGATGGCGGGGCGCGTAACAACCGCCCCGCCATCGAACTGAAGCAACAGTTAAGGAGTCACCGTGCGACGGCCAGCAGATTCGATGCGCAGCATCGGAACTCTGGCCGTCGCCGGACTTCTGCTGCTTGCCGGCTGGCTGCTGGCCGCCGCCGTGCAAGCTTCCGCTGCTCACGCGATCACCAGCGCCCCGAATGGGCTAGTCCGATCCGGCAGCGGCCCAACAACCAACCCGCACCAATCAACCGCCTTTGGTGCTGGGCCGGTGGATGGCACCACCGTCGGCGTAAATACCGATCGGTGTGCCCTGTGCCACCGAGTTCACACCGCCTCACAGCCAACGCTTCTCGCTTCAGGTAGCACACAGAGCGACTTGTGTTTCACCTGCCACAGTTCCGCCGCCTTGGGTTCGAGCACACCGGTCCAGAGCGAATACACGGCGGTCAGCCAGACCAACGACCCCGCGAGCGGGCTTTACTACTCGCACACGGCCTACTACTCCCCCAGTCCCTCGACGCCACACCTGGTCGCATCGACCAACGAGTTCGCGGGAGTCCTCAACCGTCACAGCGAGTGCGGAGACTGCCACAACCCACACCAGTCATTCGGAACAACGAACGCGGCCGCGTCAGGGTCGAATGCTTGGACCCCGTCATACCGATTGAGCGGTGTCTCCGGCCTCTCGGTCGTGAACGGTGCGGCGGGAACCGCGCCGACCTACACGTTCGTAAGCGGCACTGGTACCCCAGTTACCTACGAGTACCAGGTGTGCCTGAAGTGCCACAGCGGCAATACTGTTCTGCCACCCAACCTCAGCGGCCTACCCTCCCGTGACATCCTGGACATCGGTATCGAGTTCAACCCGAACAACTACTCGACCCACCCGATCGAAGCAGCGGGAACGAACGCCACCCCGGCGATGAACGTCAGCCTCGCTGGTGGCACCAAATGGTCAACGTTCACGTCGAGCAGCACCATCCGTTGCAGCAACTGCCATGCCAATGGCGCGGCTCTGGCGTCGGCCACCGACGCTGGCTCGAACCTTGCACCACACGCCTCTGCGTACAAGGGCATCCTCATCGCCAACTACGACAACGGCGATCCGACGTTGCCCGCTCCGGGTGCTGCGTATGCGGCCACCGATTTCACGTTGTGCTATTTGTGTCATGCGGCGAGCGCATACTCGCCCACCGGGGGCGCTCCCGGTGGTGCAGCAACGAACTTCAAACTTGCTGGCGGTTCAAACTTGCATCGGCTCCATGTTTCAGGACTCTTCAACAAAGGTGGCGAGTCTGGCGCCGGAACGAGTATCGACGTCCTCGGCGACGGTGTGGGCAACGCCGTCTGCGCGGAGTGTCACTTCCAGCCACACTCCACCGCATTCCCCACTGGTGGGCAGGCAAATAACTCCAGGCTGGTCGCCTTCGCCCCGAACGTGCGCCCGCTCGGTGTTGGAGCGGCCCCCGTCTTCAGTGCCAACGGGGGTGGCGGTTCATGCACCCTCACCTGCCACGGACATGAGCACTCGGCGACGGCGTACCCGTGATGCGACGATCCCCCAGAAGTCATTCGATACGCGCTGGCCTGTACCCACGGGTACATCAGCCGCTGACATCGGGACGTTCGTCTACCCGGAAGGTGCCTTGCGACGGATACCGGTCACCCGTCGATTACAGCCAGAATCGGATTGTGACGGACAACGCTCGTCCGTCGGTCGATTCGGGGAGCAATTGACATGGACCAGGAACAGGGACCGGATGCGATGAATCCGCAGATGCGCATCGAACTGCTAGCTCGCCTCGGCCTTCCGGCCAACGCCGGCGCAGGTCACGTCGAGGCGGCTTATCGATCCTCCATTGCAATGTTGGACCGACTCCCAGTCGAGCAGCAGGAATGGGCTACCGGACAACGTGCCGAACTTGACGCGATCCGGTCCCTACTTGCCGACCAAGCGCCAGCGGTCCAATCGAGCGCCCCGGGCGTGGAGGCCGCGAACACGTCGAGCTCGACGTCCGAAGTCGCTAACGCACCGGTTGGCACTCCTGAAGGATCGCGCCGCCGCATCATCATGGCCTCGGTCGGAGCTCTGCTGATTGTCATCATCGGCGCCGCAGGATTTGCCGTACTGAACAGCAACTCTGGAGTCCCAGGAATCACAGGCACACCGACTAACACGAGCAGCCCGAGCGCCTCGGCATCGCTGGACATGGCACAAGTAGCAGCGCTGATGCAGAAGATCGCCAAGAGCCCGAATGATGTGCCTTCACTTCTTGGGTTGGCGGGGCTCTACTTCCAGGCCACCGACTATGCAAACGCCACGCACTTCGCGCAGGAGGCCACCGTCGCCGCGCCAAAGAACGATACGGCTTGGGTGGCGCTTGGTGCCGCCCAGTTCAATGCCGGCAAGAACACCGAAGCGAAGGTGTCCTGGGACAAGGCAGTCGCCATCAACCCGAAGAACGCCGAAGCCCACTATGACCTTGGTTTCTACTACCTCAGCGGCACCAGTCCAGACATGGCGAAGGTCAAGTCCGAATGGCAGCAGGTCGTGGCGATCGACCCAAAGTCCGACCTTGCCAAGACCGTTCAGACCCACCTAGCCAGCCTGAGTTCAGCAACACCGACGCCCGCTCCAACCACATCTGGGAAGTGACACTGGCATGACCGGTTCGACCGCGCCGAAGGCGCCAAAGCAGAAGCACCCATTGCTTTGGCGCACGGCGAAGGTCTATCACGCCCTCCACTTGCCACCGGTGCGCAGTCGAATCGGAATCCTGCTCATCGTGGCCGTGGTAGCGGGCTTTGGCTCGATCGTCACGATGGTCGGTCTAAAGGCGGCCGGGTACAGCGAGTCAGCGTCGTTCTGCACAAAGTGCCACGCCATGGGCCCGGAAATGCGCGCCTACAACACCTCTGCCCACTCCGAACTCCCGTGCGCCGACTGTCACGTCAGCCCGGGCGTCGGTGGGTGGCTGAAGGCGAAGATGAATGGCACAAAGCAGCTCTTCCAGGTCATCACGAATACGTTCCCGACTCCCATTCCTCCGCCAGATCACTCTGACCTTCCGCCCGTCACGGCCACCTGCCTTAAGTGTCATTCGCTGAACTCGATCACGAAGAATGGCGGACCGATCCGACTGGTCCTGCGCCCGCAGTACGAGTCCGATCAGGCAAACACCCGCCAGGTAGTCGCAGTTGTGCTACGTCCGCAAGGACTGACTGGAACAACAGACGCCGGCGCCACAGAGGGCACCACAGGTCGAGGGGTGCACTGGCACGTACAGATGAAGGTCACCTATCTCTCGAGCGATCCGAAGACTCAGACGATCGACTTCATCAAGATCCACAACGCCGACGGAACGACCGAAAGTTACATCTCGGCAGCCGCAGTGACTATGTCGAGCAATGTGAATCCGGATATTGCCAAGCTGCAATCTGGCGAGAAGCAACACACAATGGACTGTCTCGACTGCCATAACCGGGCCGGGCACGGTAACCCGACACCAAGCCAAGCACTTGACGCCGCTATGTCAACCAACCTGATCAGCCAAAGCATCCCGTTCATCAAGAAGAATGCCGTTGAACTGCTCAGCCAGTCCTTTGACACCGCTGCCAAGGCGAACACGGCAATCGACGCCCTGCAGAAGTACTACACAAAGACCTTCCCGGCGTTCGCCACCAAGAACGGGCCGCTAATCACCGCCGCCATTGGTCAGATCAAGTCGATCTACGGGCAGTTGGCAACACCCGAGATGAAGGTCTACGCCAGCACCTACCCGGACAACCTCGGCCACCAGGCATCGACCGGATGTTTCCGCTGTCACGACGGGGCACATTTCAAGGTGGTTAACGGTGCAATCACCAAGGAGACAATCCCGTCATCATGTTCGACTTGCCACACTTTCCCGCAAGTTGGCGGCTCGGTCACAGACCTAGTGCTCGGCGGCAAGCCGGCGTCGCACAACGACACCCTATGGGTCTTCAACCACCAGTCAGTTGCGGCCGCAATTGCTAGTGCCCGTAACGCCGAACTCCTGAGAATCCCGGGTGCAACCGTCGATCCCGCTGGCACCACCTGCGGCAGTTGCCACCAACGCGACTACTGCGAAAGCTGCCACAAGTCCGGCGCTATCGCAATCTCACACGACGCGATGTTGTTCAACCATGCACAGGTCGTCCAGCAAGTCGGTGGCACCACACCGTGCGCAACGTGTCACCAGCCTGCGCAATGCGCCCTCTGCCACAAGGGACAGGTGCTGAACAAGCCCTCGTCTCGGGTATCGCTGTACTTCAAGTAGTGCAAACGAATCCGCCTAGCTTGGCGAATCGAAGATGTGCGCGAACTTTGCAGCGCGAAGATGCATATCTGAGCGCACGAGGTCGCTGACAGGCTTGGGCAACGACTCCACTTGCCAGACCCGCTCAGCATTCAGGTCGTTGGGCTCGGCCTCCGCGACGGCCAACAACGCGTAAAAAGCGGCACCCAACGCGTGATCGGCCATGTGAGCCGTGGCGGCCGCGTGGCCACAGGCGCGGGCAGCAAGGGCCGCCGTCTGGCCGGCATCGCGCGCTGACGCATGTGAAGCAACCGCAGCCGCCCGCGTCTGACCCACCGAACATTCACCCACTGCCCACGCCCGCGCCGTCGCTACAGCATCAGCGGGCCTGGAGTCCCCCGGCCGCTCACCCTGAAAGATCGGCACCACCCGGGCTGCGCAGTCGGCCGCCCAAGCGGCCAGTAGGAGGTGATCTGCCACGGCCAACGAACCGCCACGGTGGAAAGCAATCAATCGCGGGTCACGAGCCAAAACGATAAGACGCGATCTAACTAGCAGCGACGGCAGCGGCAACGTACTGATTTAGCGTCGCCGTGTCGATTGCGCTGACGAACTTCTTGACGACCTTGCCGGTCTTATCGATGAAGTAGGTCTCGGGGAACCCCGTTACATAGAAGTGCTGGCCGATATCGGCATTTGGATCGACGACACTGACGTAGTCCATTCCATACGAAGACTCAAAGGCCTCGGCAGCTGCCGTGGTATCGCGGGAATCGACACCCACGAACACCACACCCTTTTCACGCCATTGCTTTTCGACGGCTCCGAGGATGGATGCTTCAGCCTTGCAGGTGGTGCACCAGGACGCCCAGAAGTTCACAACCACTACCTTGCCGCGCAGCCCGGAAAGACTCAGGTTCCCTGTGCCGTCAAGCCGATTCGCGCTGAAATCCGGAGCCTGCTGTCCGACTGGATCGGCGCTGAGTTTGGTGTTCGCGACCTTCACTGCCGCGGCTGACTTGCTCGGCATGAGCCCGACACCGAAGACTGTGATCGCCGCCATGGCGATCACGCCGAAGGCCACCAATCGCCCCTTCCCGCCTCGCGGGGCAGCCTCGGCAACCAGCTCAGAGTCAACCACTGTGGCTGGCTCGGGCAGGGGCAATCCCGTGCCCAGCGGCCGACCGTCCGCCGTTATGTCATCAGGTAGGTCTACGAACTCCATACATCCATATTCCATTGTCTTGGACGGGATTTTCACCGTCCTTCGGCCCGCACTCGCGAGTCCAAGGTCCCGCGATTTACGAGGGTTTCTCGGCCAAGATTTGAGGAGAACAGAACACCAGTTCGGTACCGGATACCCCGGTCGCTCGGCTGGCAGGGAGGACCACGAAATGTCGGATCTAGCGCAACGCAGCGAACTGCCGGCAAGCGGCAGCGACCTCAAGCTTGAGCGTGAGGGCCGACCCTGGCTTTGGATCCTCGTTGGCCTAGTTGTGGTCGGGACCCTCTCGGTAGCCGCCACCATGCTGATGGGCAAGTCCGTCGTCTACTACAAGACTCCGACCGAGATCCTGGCCCAACCGAGCGGACAGGTAGTCCGGATGGCGGGCACTTTGGTTAAGGGCAGCATCCAAGCTGACGCTGGGGCCGGACGTACAACGTTCCAAATTTCAGACGGTAAGAGCGCTGTAACAGTTCTGTACTTGGGCTCAGCCGCCACCGCACTTTCCACCGCTTCGCAGCCCGGCACCCAGATCGTTGCCGAAGGCTCGCTCGGGAGCGACAAACTCTTCCATTCCACGAAGTTGCTGGCGAAGTGCCCGTCGAAGTTCCAGGCGAAGACGAATGCCAGTTCCTAGCGACCTTGAGTTCCGCCAAATCTCGAAGAGCTTCGGGCGGAACCACGTACTTAAAGGCCTGGACCTAACGATCCCGGCTGGCTCATTTGTGGCCCTGATGGGCGCCAATGGGGCCGGTAAGACCACCCTGCTGAGGTTGGCCGGTGGGCTAGCCGTCCCGACCTCAGGCACCGTGACCGTCGCAGGCGTAGACATGCGCAAAGCAGGTCCGGGGTTGCGTCGCATGATCGGCTGGGTTTCCCACGAGAGCCTGCTCTACGCCGACCTGACGGGCCGGTCGAACCTGCGGTTTCATGCCAATCTTTTTGGCGTGGCCGATCCGGATGCTCGGATCGCAGAACTAGCCGAAGCACTTGACCTGCACAAGGTGCTTGACCGTCCAGCCGGAGTGCTTTCACGTGGCAATCGCCAGCGGCTAACGCTGGCCCGCGCATTGCTGCACGGTCCGGACATTCTCCTGTTGGACGAGCCGTTCACCGGACTCGATGAAGCGTCTGCAAGTCGACTGATCGAGATCCTGCGATTGCTTCACGGCGAGGGCCGCACGATCATTTTGACGGTCCACGAAATCGCTCGAGCCTACGAAGGTGCTACCCGACTGATTGTCATCGAGAACGGCAAAGTCGGCGTCGACCGTGCGGTGGTGCCGAACACTCCGACTGAACTCGCACCCCTACAGCAACTCACCACTCGTCCGGCGCTGATTCCGCCGCCGAACCTTTGGCGCGCCGCCGGGCAGGTAGCGGCCAAGGACCTGCGCGTCGAATGGCGCAGCCGCGACATGGTCGGTTCAGCCGGCTTGTTCTCATTCATTGTCTTGATTACAACAAGCTTCACGACTCCCCCAGGCGGCGGAACTCAGGGCGTCACCACCGGCATCCTGTGGATCAGCTTGTTGTTTGCAGTCTTGCTGGGCGTAGGTCGGTCGATGGGCCGCGAATCAGCGGACCGCGCTATCGAAGGACTCATGCTCGCGCCTACCGCACGTGAATCAGTCTTCCTTGGCAAGTTGCTCGCGGGAATGATCATGATGTCGGTCATTGAATTGTTCGTGGTGCCGATGTTCATTGTCCTGGTAACCACAGGGCAGATGACTACGAATGCATTGGAATTAATCGGAACGGTCTTCTTGGCCACGCTCGGCCTAGTGATCGTTTCCACGCTGTTCTCAGGTGTGGCAGCGGGTAGCCGCCTAGGCGATTCGTTGCTGCCACTGCTGGTAATGCCCTTGGTGATCCCTTTGATGATCGCCGCCGTCGAGACAACTCGCAGAGCACTTGGTGGCGCGACAGCAGTCGGGGCAGTTGGGGTACCGCAATGGATTGGGCTTTTGGGGGGCTTCGACTTGGTGGTCGGCGTCGCCGCGTTTGCAACATTCGCGTTTGTGATGGAGGAGCAATGAACTCGCAGTCCACGTCCCAACTCGATCGGGCAGGCGGTCAGGCGCCGGCAGGGAAGAACATTCGCCGCAAGTGGCCGATCCTTGGCCCGTTAACGCTGGTATCGCTGATCGTCTTCGTCTACTTCGCCTTCTTCTTTGCACCCGAAGACGCGGAGCAAGGGCAGACTCAGCGCATCTTCTACATCCACGTGCCGTCGGCCTGGATCTCGTTCGTTGGTTTCGCGGTGGTGTTCGCAAGCAGCATCACCTATTTGACCAAGCGCAGCCAGAAGGCCGACCGCCTCGCGGAAGCATCGGCGACTATCGGCCTGCTATTCACGACGGTCGTGCTTGTCACCGGAATGATGTGGGGTCGGGCAATCTGGGGTGTGTACTGGACGTGGGACCCGCGCCTAACTTCCTACCTCGTCCTGTGGTTGCTGTACCTGGCCTACATTGCACTGCGCGCCTACATCCCCGACCCGGCACGCAAGGCCCGCTTCTCGGCCATCTTGGGCATCATTGCTTTCCTTGACGTTCCGATCGTGTACTTGTCGGTGCTTTGGTGGCGCACCCTGCACCCCCACGTCTTTGGACCCGGCGGTGGCGGGATGCCCGGGCAAATGCTGGCCGCGATGTTCGTTGGCTTGTTCACTTTCACGCTCGTGTTCATCTACTTGGTTCGTCTGCGCCTGCAGGTTGGCGCACTGACCGATGCTGTTGAGGAGGATCAGTCATGACCGGTGCACCCTTCCTGGTCTTCGGGTACGGCCTGGCCACAGTGCTCTACGGCGGGTATTTCCTTCGCATGGCGCTTCTCCGCCGCACCTTGCAACACCAACTACGCGCCAAGTTAGAAGTGGGCTGATCTAGATGAGCGACATCGGTAAGTACGCGATCCTATTGGCGTTGGCCGGTTCGGTTTGGGGCATCATCGCGTCCCTAATCGGCGCTCGGCGCAACCGGGCGGATTTCGTGCGAAGTGCAGAAGGCGCCATGTTCGCTACCGCCCTCGCAGTCACCGTTGCCTGTGTCGCTCTGATGTATTCATTGATCACCACCGACTTCTCGAATGAGTACGTCTACGACTACACCAGCAAAACCCTGCCCGTGATGTACCGAATCGGGGCGTTCTGGGCCGGCCAAGGCGGATCACTGTTGCTTTGGACGATGATCACCGCTGTGCTCGCCGTCGTGATTGTGGTGCAGAATCGCCGGCATAGCTGGGGAATCGCTCCATATGCCGTGGCCGCTTTCGGCGTCTTGATCAGCATTTTTGCCGGGCTGGTCGCGTTCGTCTCAAGCCCATTCAACAAGACGGTCACGATGATTGGCAACGACGGCCAAGGTCTGAATCCGTTGCTTCAAGACCCATTGCAGATCGTGCACCCGCTTGCGCTTTACGCCGGCTACATCCTTTACACGGTTCCATTCGTCCTGGTCATCTCCGCGCTTGCCGACGGACCGAAACCAGGCCCATGGGTGAAGGTCGCGCAGCGGTGGAGTCTTTGGTCGTGGATCGCCTTGACGG
>Ga0194061_1001063_pt1 | contig 16516 bp, 19 predicted proteins | sample SepL2221m_MetaG_FD_163423 | JGI IMG/M metagenome (GOLD analysis project Ga0194061, IMG submission 163423) | Anoxic zone freshwater microbial communities from boreal shield lake in IISD Experimental Lakes Area, Ontario, Canada - Sep2016-L224-21m | ecosystem: Environmental > Aquatic > Freshwater >... | reverse complement strand
GCGCTACGTCCTAGATGTTTAGAATCTGAGCAACAGTTAAGTCTAATTCAGAAAAAGTCCGCGAATTAATTTTGTCATCTCCTGTAAATTTAGTTGTTTGATATTTACCATTTTCATCTAGCAAATTAACAAACACCGTAGGGACTTTGGGATTACCTAAAAATTCACGACTAGTGATCGCCATGTAATCAACAATCCAATATTCAGGAATACCCAATCGCTGATATTCATCAAATTTATCAACATAGTCATCAGTCCAATTTGTTGAGACAACTTCGATCGCTAACTGAATTGGTTCTATTAGCGAAGAATAATCCGAAGGATTAGAATACCAAGTGTCCCTATCAATAATGCTAATATCGGGAACTCTACCTTGTGACAAACCATGAATTTTATTGGTTTTGATACTTACATTCTGTCGCACAACCAAATCTAAACTTAAGTGATCGATTTCGCGGTCAAATTTTTTATAGATAAACGCAACAATATTTTCATGTTGTCGAGTATTTGCCACGGCAACTAGTTCCCCATCAATAAGCTCATATTTTCCATCCTTGGGAGAAATTTCTAGGAATTCTTCATAGGTTAATTTTGTCTTGACTTTTTGCTCTTGACCTTTAGCGATCGCAACCATCTCAGACCTCCATAGCTAAATTAGCGAATAGGATTGTGAACAGTGACTAGTTTTGTGCCATCGGGAAAAGTTGCTTCCACTTGCACATCATGGATCATTTCGGGGATACCTTCCATCACATCATCACGGGTGAGCAACGTCGCGCCATAGGACATTAATTCCGCAACTGTGCGACCTTCTCGCGCCCCTTCCATGATTTCGGCACTAATAAAAGCGATCGCTTCAGGATAATTTAATTTCAAACCCTTAGCCTTACGTCGCTCTGCTAGAAGGGCGGCGGTAAAAATTAGTAACTTATCTTTCTCTTGAGGCGTTAGCTGCATGAATAATTACCAAACTCGTGGAGCGCATATTTCTCTATTTTTATAGGATACACGCAAAAGTTGCCAAATTTGCTGAAACCACTTCCGCGCATCACTGGAAGAATCCCCACAATAGCGACAAACTAAACCATAGAGTGATCGCGTTACTCCTGATACACCTTGATAATTGCCCTGCTCCCAAGTAGACCGAATGCGTGTAATTAATTCTGGCTCGACGGTTGCGCCAACAAAGATAAAACTCGCGGCGATCGCATAGTTATTTAATCCATTAGGACTTCCTAACATTTCGGTATTTCCATTCAGATGTTGCCGATCAATCCACAATGGCATCTGGTCGCGCCATACCTCCGTATGCGATCGCCAATTACCATCGATAAATTTTTCACCCATCGCGGTACGCCCAAATCTGACAATTTCCCATAGGGTACAGGTTGCATTTGGGGCAAGGTCAATTCTGGTGGTTTGGCGATATTGAGATGCGGCAAAAGCGATCGTTTCTTGGGGAAACCATTCTAAACTTGCGCCTTCATCAATACGAATATGGATATTCTGTAAAGATTCTGCACCATTGCTGCGATAGATTTTACTAGCGGTGGCGGTGGTTAGCAATGCTTGAGTATACGGTGCGAGATGAATTTTTGCGGATAAGCGATCGCCTCCGACTAGACCACCTGCGGTATGCAATAAAATGCAATGACAAACTTCTTCACCTTCGGGATAAAGCGATCGCTGGATTTTCCAAGGAGCGACAGTATAGTTACGGGTTAATACGGTTTGTTGATTCCGTTTCGCAAATTCTAATTCTAATTCTCCCGCCCAAGGTGCAGCCATAGGAATATCTAATTAATTCTGTGCATAGGAAACATAGCATCTAAAGCGATCGCCACATCAGGAAAAGCTTGCAGCGCAATACTATCATCGCTATTCAGAATGAATTTTTCGCGATAAATACCTTCTTCTGGTTGACGAAACACATAAATTTGTCGCTTTTGTAAGTCAAGAATCCAATATTCTAAAACCCGATTTTTGGCATAGATACGCGCTTTTTGATTACGATCTTTAGCAATGGTTGAATCGGCAACTTCGATCAATAGATAAATATCAGGTACTTCAGGATGTCGAAAGGAATATTCATTAGCATCAAATCTCACAACGGCGAGATCTGGCTCTGGTTCAGAATCATTGCCTAATATCACGGGTAACTGGACGCGGATTTCAGCGCGATCGCTTAGCAATTTAAACAGTAATCTACTACTACGTTGTACGCTTGCAGCATGAAATGGTCTTTGTGGACTCATACAAACAATTTTCCCTTCCAACAGTTCTACGCGATCGTCCTCATCTAAAATTCCTGCTTCAATCATTTGGTGATAATCAGCGATCGACCAGAGACGGATTTGTGGTTCAAGTTCTTGTTCTATTGGGACATCGATTACAGTTGCTTGCATGATGGTAATACTCACGGCTTAGCTATGTTGATTTTAGCAAAAAGTGAAGGAAAGCTTTGGAATGCTTAGCATCTCATTCATCATGCTATTGCAATGCGATTAGATAACCAATTGAATTGTAACAAATTGTAAAGTTTGGTGTCTAAAAAAGAGGCTAATAGGGATAAAATTAACGAGAATAAATTTTAAAATGTCGCTTTTAAAACTTACTCAAAGAATATAGCGCTTTGCAATTTTTACTAACAACTTCCATCTTTATACCGTAGTTACGGATGAATTATAAGTTATACCAATATCTTAGGTCTGTCAAAGTTGTCTTTTTTTAACCAAGATTAACCAAGTAAAACGGAGGATTAAGTGTTATCAAATAGTATCAGAACAATAAGCCTTGGGAATAAGTGGTTTAAAATTGGTTCTCCAGAGGATGGAGTTGGGATTGAAATTCCTTCTTTCCGCTTGTACCAGACTTTCCGTCTTGATCGGGAGAGCCTAAGTGGTGTTTGTGAAAGTCTTTATGATAAGGTATATCGAGCAGTAAATGAGGGGAGTCTAGGAAATGCTAAATCCCGAATTTTTGTTTACAGAAAAGATACCATTGAACTTGATGATAGACGCAAATATATTCTTGTTACAAAAGATACAGCACATGGTATCAGAACAACTATTTTTATTCGCTTTTTAAGCTTTGGGGACAACTTGTATGTCGGATTAGATGTATATGTTCTTGGTGGCTTGAATTGGTTCAAGTTTTTGCTTAAACTTGCTTTTTCTCTAATGCTAGTACCTTCGATTTTACTAATTATTCCGCTGATTGTGCTTATCGTTATATGGTGGAAACTTTTTTGGCGTGTTCAGTATGAAGGGAAATTCTGGTTAGCGTTGCGTCAAGAATTTCCTGACAAAGTTGGAAGTGATTCATTTGATACGGATGATATACTTATGTTTTCAAAAACCACTCTTCACATGGCTATTACGGCAATAAGAACTGTTTTCCAAGAAGAGGGGATTCCTTTGGATAGTTTAGATTATTATGCAAGCAGTATAAATAGTGTAAGTAATATTAGTATTAATACAGGAGGTGGAGCTTTTGAGATGATTGGTTCGGCTTTAGGCAATGCTAATAGTGTTAAGTAAAATTTAATTACTAAGTGAGGAATTTCAATGTTTGGTAGTAAGTCAAATATTTCGATCAGCACTAATGGAGGTAACATTTCTATGGATACTTCCGCTATTGGGGAAGGAAATATAGTGAGTAAATCAGCAAGTCAGTCTGATAAGGACACTACAGATGCACTGCAAGCGATTACGGATTTTGTAGCAAGCTCTCAAAATTCAGCAGCAAGCCTCCTTTTAGAGAATTTAAAGAAGGAAATTAAATCTCAACAACCAGATAAAAATCTTCTTAAACAGTACTGGGATGGCTTGAAGTCTGTACTTCCAGATGTTGTAAAATTAGCCGATGCTTGCACGAAAATCTCTTCTCTTTTCATGTCTATTTAGGCGATCGCCGATCTTGTAGGGTGCGTTAATCAAATGGAACACACCCGTTTAATACTAATTATTTGTGCGTTACGCTCCGCTAACGCACGCTACGGAATTGGTTATTCGTCCCAAATTTCTTTAGGTTTTTCTGGAATTTCTGTAGCTCCCCAATCGGGTGGATATACCCCCTGTGCAATAAAACGATGAATGCTAGAAAATTGCCAATTTTGGGCTTTTGAACATAATCCATGCCTTACGGGATTGTAATGAATATAGTCGCAATGTAGAGCGTAATCTTGCTCATCTCGAATTAAATGTTCCCCAAAACGACGCTGCCATAGATTTTTTTCTTTTCGTTTTTGTCGTGATAGGGAAACTTCTGCATTAATTCCTAATTGTTCTCCATAATGTTTAGTGACGTAAGTTTTGATTAATCGTAATCTGACTGAAAAATCCTTATCTTCTTCTGGTAACGTCCACAGACAATGGAAATGATCTGGTAATAGAACGAAAACATTTATTTCAAATGGATATTTCCCCCGAACTTTAGCGATCGCCTCTCGCAAGGCTTTACGCCCTAAATCACTACAAAGCCAAGGAATTCTCTGATAAGTGACTTGGGTAATGAAATAAGTTCCTCCTGCGATCGCTGGTCTCCGATAATTTGACATCATCTTTAATCCGATTTTATCTTGTTAAAACAAAAATAAGGTGAGTTACATTTCATTAACGCACACTACAAAAGCTGGTCAGCTATAATGCTAGTTGCTGTCTATAATAATTGAATGATAACTTTTGTCGAACTTAAGAAGAAACCATGAACGCTTTTAAGTATGAAGTTGTAGTTGGTAAAAATGGACGGATTGAGGTTCCATTTTCCGATCTACCAGAAGGAGAGACGATTGAGGCGATATTTTTGACAAAATCGAGTGCTACTGCCCTACGTCGAGAGGAAATCTATCAGAACTATCTGGCTAGTGTGGCTGAGGAAAAAAGTGGCAACCTCATATTTACTACTGATATTGAAGAATTGAAAAAGTTGGTAGAGGTAGATGAGCGATCTCATTTTTGTTTGTCCACAGCAATCTAATATAATGTATTAGTAAAGTTCGATTCAGGTGCAATATGTCCCTAATCACTGCCCCAGAAAAATTTCAAGTGATATCGCCGCCTTTTCGTTGGGATGAATCGGGAGGTATCCGCATAGGTTCTAGCCGAGTGACTCTAGATAGTCTACTTGCTACATACCATAATGGTTCTACTCCTGAAGAAATCGCTATTCAATTTTCAGTTCTGAGTTTAGAAGACATATACATTACGATTGCCTATTATTTAAACCATCGTCAGGAAATTGACAATTATTTAGAACAGCGCAATCAACAAGCTAAACAACGCAGACAACAACTTACTCAAAAACACAACTTAGTCGATCTGAGGCATCGCTTGCTTACTCGTCAGTCACAAAAAGAATCGAGGTTAAATGCGCTTTCTATCTGACGAAAATTTTAACGGAGCCATACTGCGTGGTCTGATGAGACGTTTGCCTAAACTAGATTTAGTTCGTGTCCAAGATGTAGGGCTGATGCATACTGATGATCCAGTTATTTTGGAATGGGCTGCGAACGAGGGACGTATCTTGCTTACCCATGACGTAGCCACTATTACGATGTATGCATATGAGCGAGTCAATCAAGGATTACCTATGACTGGAGTTGTTGAAGTGATTGCGACATCACCCATTGGTAAGATAATTGATGATTTAGAGCTATTTATTTGTTGTAGCGAACCTGAAGAATATGAAGGTCAAGTTCTTTTTATCCCTTTTTCCTAATATAAAAAGTCAACACTGATCGCCCATAACTAAATCACTACAATCAATACAACCAAAAATTACCTGCGATCGCCTATTCATGCAAAAAATCTTCATCAATAAGAAGGCTGCTTGAGAACGCTTAAATATAAAAGCCCAAATTGGTTCGGAGGGCTTCGCCTGCCGAACCAATTTGGGCTTTTATGAAATAACCCGAATCAGCTTATTGGGAAATTATACGAGTCCTAGAGCAGAAGCAACCAAATGACCGCATGCAAAACCAGAAAAGGCAACGGCGTTTAAACCCTGCCCTGGGAAAGTACTATCACCAACACAATATAAATCTGGGATCGAGGTGCTATTGAAAGGCATTCCCAAAAGTCCCCAAGGTTTACCCACAGGAATAGGTCCATAGGTTCCATCGGCACGACCGAGAAAACGGCGATGGCTGCGGGGTGTGCCGATTTCTTGATAATCGAGACAATCCTCTAGTTTTGGGAAAATCGCTAAGAGGCGATCGCATAATTTTCTCGCAGCCTCATTTTTCTTCTCTTCATATTCTGAAGGCGATAAACCTTCCCACTCAATCATCCAGCTAGGCGTAAACGTATGTACAATGTGATGACCTTCAGGCGCAAGAGAGCGATCGAGCAAAGTAGGAATTGAGACAAAAATTGTGCCTTGTTCCTTTTGCATATCATTCCAATCTTCTAGCAAAATATGGTGGCAAGCTGCATCATCAGGAATTGCGGAAGCTTCGACCCCAAGATGTAAACTGAGGAAACTAGGGGATTTTTGATAGCGTGATTGCCAACCTTTCTCGCCACTGGGTAGAGGTTCATCTTTGAGTAAATTCCCAAAGGTATCCCATCGGGTGGCATTGGATACCACTTTTTTGGCATAGAGAATTTCGCCATTGGCTAGTTTCACGCCGATAGCCCCTTTACCCGACTTAGACTTCGGGATAATCTGCGTAACTCTTGCCCCATAACGAATTTCACCACCCGCTTTGTCTAGCCCCTCGGCAAGTTTTTCGGCAATCTTGCCCACGCCGCCAACGGGGTAGTTAATGCCCCCGTAATGGCGATCGCTAAAGACCATTCCTGCATTAATCGCGGGTGTGCGATCGGCAGGAACCACTGACCAGCAGTAACATTCCATATCAATGAATTGCAGTAACTCAGGATCGCGAATATATTTCTTGGCAATATCACCCGCGTTTTGGGGCAGATAAGCTGCTAATCCTAAACAAGCCAAAGGATTCTGGAAAAATACCCGCATCAAGTAGCGCCATTCTTCGAGGGATAGTAACTCGATCGCATTCAAGCAGTTAAAAATTTTCCAACATTCATCGTAAAACTTACGAATCCCCTCACGCTCATGGGGAAAGCGATCGCCTAATTCTTTGAGAAATTCTTCGTAGTCGCGATGCACCTCGATTTCCAGATGATTCGGCAAATGGTAATGGATCTGTACAGGATCAGGAATTGTCTCCATTTTCATATTTACCGCCGCCAGCGCACGGGTAAGCAGATTGGTCGTGCCGCGATCGCCAAAGCCAAAAATCATTGATGCGCCCACGTCGAAGCGATAGCCATTCCGCTCAAAATAGCCCCCACTCCCACCCGCGATTAAATAGCGTTCTAGGACAATTACACTTGCCCCCTTCGTTGCCAATTGGGTCGCCGTGACCAATCCTCCTAACCCTGAGCCAATTACAATTACATCTGCATCGAGTGTTTGTGCCATTACATTTCTTAAACAAAACCTTTCTTTAACTATACAGTTTTAGCCTTCGCGTAAGTAGGTCAGCTTAAAACAAAAAACAATCGGGGTAAGGTTTTTGGATTTTCATTTTGCCGTAGGAAAAATGAAAACCGCTATATTGAGGTTTCAAGGGATACAAGAAAATTTTTAAAAGATTTGCTTTGCAAGCCTTTTAAAAATTTTCTTGGGTTTTATATTGAATTATGCTTACTTAACTCATGCAAAAGTACCGTAAAAAGCTGATAATTAGCAATGTCAATCATTGGTAAGAAATGACATGGGAATAATGAAGGCGAAGGTTGCGACAAAACTCAAAGTGCGACCAGTTGGTTCTGACCAGCTTACAAAACCGAATGAAACTATTGATGTTCCTGAGGGTAAAAGCTATGGCTTTGACAAGTTTGAGCCAGCAGAAAACGGACATGTGAAAGTTACATTGGCCGCAAACAGTGGCACTTATTTTGCTTATCCACCCCACTGGGACGGATTAGCTGCTGCCGCCGCCCCTGCATCTGCTCAAATCGTCAGCAAACAGAAGGCTGAAGATTTATTCGGTAATACGATTAGCGATGTCCAACTTCAGGATTTAAATTCTTGTTTAAATCGTTATAAGATCTCAACTCCGCCAAGACTGCGCCATTTTCTGAGTCAAATCGCCCACGAATCAGGCGGATTGCTCTATACAGAAGAACTGGCTGATGGTTCGGATTACGAATATCGCGATGATCTGGGTAATGTTAATCCTGGGGATGGACCAAAATATAAGGGCGCTGGTGTAATCCAGTTGACAGGACGAGCCAATTATCAGGCTTTTAGCAATGCGATCGGTGATCCGAGAGTGATGGAGGGCGTTACCTATGTCGCAGCTAAATATCCTTTTACCAGTGCCGGTTTTTGGTGGGACAACAATAATATGAACTCGCTATGCGATCGCGGTGGCTCGGTCGAAGATGTAACCTTGCGTGTAAACGGTGGGTATAACGGTTTAGACGATCGCCAACATTATTACGAAAAAGCTTCTGGGCTTTTTGCTTAAAACAAAAAAAGGCGGTGCATAGCACCGCCTTTTTTATTTCGATAAGCTGGCGACCAGACTCGAACTCGTGACCTGCTGATTACAAATCAGCTGCTCTACCAACTGAGCTACGCCAGCAAACTCAAACCTTTGTAACTATAACAGCATAGCGATCGCTTTAGCAATAGTTATTTTAAAAATGTTAGTTGTGAGCGGTTCACCCTTCGTAGGGAGTAGTATCTAAAAATCACCAAGAAAAATTTTGCCAAAAAGATTTGATTTAGCTAAACATCAAAAATATGACTGCTCTGTTTCATCATGTCCCCGTCCTTGCTGAACCCGTGATCGCGGGTTTAGAGATCATTTCAGATGGTAACTATCTCGACTGCACCATTGGCGGCGGCGGACATAGCGCCTTAATTTTGCAAGCCGCCGAAAACATTCGTTTAGTGGGGATCGATCGCGATGAGATGGCGATCGCTGCTGCGGGTGAAAAATTAGCAGATTATCAAAATCAAGTCACCTTTTGGCGCGGTAATTTTTGTGAATATAAACCATCACCAGATTTATTATTTGATGGGATTTTAGCGGATTTAGGCGTGAGTTCCACTCAATTTGATGTAGCCGAGCGCGGTTTTAGTTTTCGGGAATCAGGCGATCTCGATATGCGGATGGATAATCGGCAAACCCTCACCGCCGCCGAAATTGTCAATCACTATAAAGAAGTAGAACTTGCGAATCTTATTTTTAAATTTGGAGAAGAGAGGCTCTCGCGCAGAATCGCTAGTCAAATTGTCGAGAAACGTCCTTTTCAAACTACGTTGGAATTAGCTAATGCGATCGCTGCTTGCGTACCTTCCAGTTATCGTCATGGCAGAATTCACCCAGCGACGAGAACATTTCAAGCGTTAAGAATTGTCGTCAATCGTGAACTAGAAAGCCTTGAAAAATGGTTAGCGATCGCGCCCAATTGGCTGAAAACTGGGGGCAAAATTGCGGTGATTACTTTCCATAGTCTCGAAGATCGGATTGTTAAGCATACTTTTCGGGAGGATGTTCGCCTTCAAGTTCTGACTAAGAAAGTAATTATCGCCACTGATGCAGAAAATAAGATTAATCCTAGAGCGCGATCGGCAAAGTTACGGATTGCGCTAAAAAAATAAATAGTGAATAATTAGCAGTATGCGGCTAAGCCGCACACTCAATTATTCGCTTTGTTTGGGTTTGAACGTTAAAGCGATATAAAACCTGATTAACATTATAAAATAGCTCTATATGCTCTGATGGATTTGCAGTAAAATCGTGAAAAAATCACTTGATACCGACTACATCAGTTTTCTGTCACGACTGAGAACAGGCGATCGCGTTGCTTATGGCGGTAAACAATGGACGATTGAGGACTTCAGTACCTATGATGATGCCAATGGATATGAAATGATGGAGTGGTTACTTCATTCTCATAACTCCAGCTATTATCTATTGCGCGAAGTTGATCCTGATGGGCTGGAAACTGATATTAACTGGTATATATCCGAAGAGATATCCGTCGATCGCATTGCTGGCGAACATGTGGGTGATGATGTTCGCTTTGGAATTTGGGATGCGATGCATAATCATCATGAACCTTATCCAAAATTACGCGCAATGGGACGGCTTTATTATTTTGAGTCGAAAACTGAGGGAACTTACAAAAGCGAGGATAATCGTGAGTCGCGCACTACATGGGACTATTGGGATGAAGAACATCTATGGAATTTAGCGATCGAGGCTTGGCAAGATCGGGAACTGCATGTCTATTCCACTAAAAAAGTAAGCCCTGATGACTTTGAAATGACGGAAAAATCGGCTACTCCCAAGAGTTTAACTGCGACTTCTCCTAATTATACGCAGAAGAGCGCACCCGATCGCACTTGGCAATGGGTCTGTGCATGGGGATTGGTAATTGCTGGCTTTATTTTGATGATGACGGGAGATTGGTAAATCATGACAACTTCCTTGTTTGTCGAGCATCAGCCTAATGGAATTGCCTTTTATATTAATGGAGAATTGCAATTTCACAGCGCCGATGAAGCGATTTATCATGAATATTTGACTATTCCTGCGATCGCTTTGGCATTGCAGCGATTTCCTGATCAGGATTTGCGGGTGCTAGTTTGTGGCGGTGGGGATGGGCTGGCGGTGCGGGATATTTTGCGATATCCGCAAGTTAGTCACATTGATTTAGTGGATTATGCTCCAGAAGTTATTGAGTTAGGGAAACAAGATTTTGCTACTTTTAATCACGATAGCTTATCTAATCTGAAAGTTAAGATTCATATTCACGAAGCCTTTGCTTTTTTAAATAGAATCGTTCAAGAATTCCTGACCACAGAGAATTTAGCCCATCGTTATCATGCGATTATCTGTGATTTTACATATCCAGCTTCCGTTGTGGAAACACAAATTTACTCTTGGGAATGGTTTAATTTACTCAAGCAAGCATTAGTCCCTTCGGGAATTATCGCCACTAATGCGGTTTCTCCCGATCTCAATACATTAGCTTTTTGGTGCATTTATCAAACGATCCAATCCGCAGGGCTTAATGTAAAGCCGATGCAGTTAGAGATTCCCTCTTTTACAAATCATAATTATGGAAACTGGGGATTTTTCTTAGCTTCAGAAAAAGAGATTGTTTGTTCTGAAATCAACAATTTAGTTTTACCAGAAGGGTTACGCGAATTAACTTTAGAGGCTTTACCGCAGGTGTTTTTATTTGAGCAAGCGATCGCAAATTTACGCAGTTCTGTAACTCATCACAAATGTAATTCTTCGCAACTATTTTTCTATTTACTCAATCGTGGGAATAATCATAATTCACAAATACTAGAATCAGGATTGAAATTACCAAAAATTGATTTTCTGGATTTACAGGAGCATGACAATGCGATTCCAAATATCTTAGCGACTAGTGATCCCATGAGCTTAGAATCTTTGGCTCAAGCTTGGCTCAAGCAGTTAGAATCTAATCCCGAAAGCCTCTTAATTCCTGCTCAGCATCACTCTCATACGCCCGAAATTTCTCAAGAATGGCTAACAAGAGTCAAGCAATTACTCAATCAAATTGATTTGTCTCGCTTAATTACCAAATTACTAGAGCGATCGCAAGAACTGCCCCAAGAGATTGCCGATGATTTGCGTGAATTGCAGACTAAATTAATTGCTTTTCAGAAGCAATTTACGCAAAAAGACTCTCTTCAATTAATTTACAAAAATTCTGCAAACTCAACAATTCGTCCAACTTTTAACCTAAATACTGCAAAAGTAATTGCAATTCTTTCGCTAACCTTGCTAGTCGCTAATCTCGCCGCGCCCGATGCGGTATTTGCGAAAGGCTCGACTTCCATTGGTGGTACTGGTGATGGTGAGGTTGGTTTAGCTTTTATTGGATTGATGATGACTATGGGCGGAGTTTATTGGCTGATTCATCTCGCCAATACCGAAAGAAGAAAGTGATAGTCAGAAAATTAGAAAATAGCGATCGCCTTGCATGGGATCATCTCACACAGGAATCTTATCAAAGTTGTTTCATGCAGTCTTGGGCATGGGCTGACTTTCGGGAACTTGATGGTTATCAAACCTTTCGCTACGGACTCTTTAATGAATTCCATCAATTAATCGGCGGTTGTATTTTCTATTTCTATCCCCAACCTAGTTCCGCAAATATAATCTTTGCTCCAGCCGCTCCCATATTGCCACATAATCTAGAAATAGAAGGAATTCAATTATTACTATCCGAAGCAGAAAAAATTGCTCAAAGCTCAAAACAACATGGCGGCGCGATCGCTTTACGCATTGAACCTTTGTTATCAGATAAACCCACGTGGATGGATCAAAACTTTCGGCGATCGCCTGCGGACTTGATGCCATCGGAAACCCTCTGGATTGATTTACGCCAAACTGAAACGGAACTACTGGCGAATATGCAGCCAAAAGGACGCTATAACCTGCGTTTGAGTTGGCGCTATGGGGTCGAAACTTCCTTTTGTAGTGACGATGCGGCGATTCCCATATTCTTTGATTTATTTTATGAAACTGCTCAAAGAAAAGGTTTTTTAAGCGAACCATATAGTTTTTTTATCAAACTCTGCCAAAGTCTATTTCGAGAAGGGATGGCTGAAATTGGCTTAGCGAAATATCAGGGCGAAACTTTAGTTGCGGTTTTATTGATATATTGGGGCGATCGCTGTACCTATCTCTATGGTGGTCGCAGCGATCGCGATCGGCAAATGATGCCAGCCTATGCCATGCACTGGGCGGTGATCCAACGCGCCAAACAACGCGGCTGCAAGATTTATGATTTTTACGGCTATAGCCAAGATCCCGACCATGCCTACTACAATTTTTCACGGTTTAAGCGACAATTTGGTGGTGAGGTGGTTAAAACTATCGGCGCTCATGATTATTTCTTTTACGATCGCCTAGCCGATACAATCATCAGCTTGTTGCAGTAAGGGAGCAAGTTTCAGTGATATTTAAAATCCAATCTATTCAATTTCAGCCCTACTCCTTGGCTTTTCGTGAGCCATTTTATACAGCCTTGGGAAGACTTTCCCATCGTCAAGGATTTGTGATTGAGATTAATGATTACTATAACCATATTGGTTTAGGTGAAGCTTCTCCTCTTGATGGTTTTGGCATGGAATCTTTTGCGGAAACCGAAAAGATTTTAAGAGAAATTCAGCGATCGCTAGTTAATATAGAAATTCAAAATCTAGTTGACATCGCTAATTTACTTTCAAAGTACGATCGCACACCCGCCGCAAAACATGGAATTGAATTAGCTTTACTTAATTTATTGGCACGAATTCAAGGGCTATCAATTTCGCAATTATTAGCAAATTCAGTTAATGGCCCAGTTCGCACTCAAGTTCCCCTCAATGCAGTGATCGGCGCGATCACCCCTGAACTTGCCGCTAGTAAAGCCCAAGCATATATATCCCAAGGTTATCGCTGCCTGAAAATCAAAGTCGGGACTAAGGATTTTGCGGCTGATTTGCGAAGAGTAGAAGCGGTGCGATCGCAAGTTGGGAATGATATTCAAATTCGTATCGATGCCAATCAAGGATGGTCTGTATCCGAAGCGATCACCAATTTAAAAGCCCTTGAAGCTTTGCAAATCGAATATGTCGAGCAACCTGTCACCGCCTTAGATTTAGAAGGTATGGGAGAGGTCAGGCGATCGCAGTCTATTCCTGTTGCTGCCGATGAATCAGTCAATAATATTTCCCAATTACAGCAAATCATTGATAATCAGTCCGCCGATATTATCATTCTCAAACCAATGGCTTTAGGTGGGATTTTGACTGCTCATCGTGCGGCGTTAATAGCAATTCAATCAGGGTTAGATATAGTAGTGACCACAACCATAGATGGGGCGATCGCTCGTCAAGGGGCTTTTGATTTAGCCGCATCGCTGCCGATTAAACGTGCTTGCGGTTTAGCCACAGGACATTTACTTAAAACTAAAAGAAGCTGATTCGCACGCTTTGCGTGCGAATCAGCTTCTTTCGGTTTTATTAAGCGTACTCACTTAAGTACAAGTACAGCGATTTTCAGATGACTGCTGTAAAAAAACATAAAAAAGTAGGGGCAATTCATGAATTGCCCCTACTTTTTTATGTCGCATTCAATTGAAAACCATTATACTCTGTCAGGCAAAACTGATCCCAAGCATTTTTAGCTAAGAACTTCAGCTATTTCAATAACCTGACCATCGGGGTCTTTGACCAAAAAATTTAACGGTTTTTCGCTACGAATTTTGTGCTTAATACCGCGTACTTGGATTTGTAACAACAACTGCTCAACACAATCACGATTAAAGCAAATATGCCGTCCGCGATCGCGATCGGTAGCATTTGCGCCAGGGACAATGTGCAATTGCACATTTTTCTTTAGCTGATACCATGCGCCCTCCATGTCCGCAGAATATTTGGATTTAGCGGTTCTGGCTGTGGCGGGGATATAAATCGGATCGGCGGGTGCGCCCATGCCATACTCGTAGCCATAGTAATAATGTAGCGGCACATCAGCGATCGGCAGTTTTAGCTCGCCTTCGTAAAAGTATCGCGCTTGATCAAGATTGGACACCATGATCGTATGTACTTTTGGTGCGCTGGTGAGGAACATCCACATGGCAACAGCGTATGCACCAAGCAGCATAACCATGATTCCTTGAGTAGAAAACAGTGACTCCATCGGAAAGCAACTACATATTATAGAGACTAAGGCTTTTAGTTTAACGCAACTTTTATGATTTCATGCACAACTTTCTTTTTCAGCATACTCTTGTCCCTGCGTTGCGAGGCTTGGGCAGAGCATTCTCATAGTAAAATTATCTAAAAAATTGTAGATTTTTGTGGGAATGCTTTGCCCCTACAGGAGGATCGTCTGATGCGTGGAACAGGCTTCTAGCCTGTTGACGGGCAAGATGCCCGTTCCACATTTTATATTTAATTGCAACCAGCTACTTAGGAACAGAGTAAAATTAAATCACTACGAATTTGGAGATAAATCCTACGGAAAATAATATTAACTTAGTCGAAGTGGTATCTGATCTTGCTAAACCTGAGCGGATCGATCGCTTTTTAGCAGATCGACTTTCCGATCTATCCCGATCGCGTATTCAAACATTGATTGACGAAGGTTATGTCACCGTTAATGATGCTCTTTGTAATAACAAAAAAGACTTAATCAAAGCAGGTGATCGCATTCAGTTAACTACACCAACTGCCACACCCTTGGATTTAATCGCCCAAGAGATTCCCTTAGACATTCTTTATGAAGACGAACATTTAATCGTAATCAATAAGCCTGCGGGATTAGTCGTCCATCCTGCGGCAGGACATAGCGATGGAACTTTAGTTAATGCTCTCTTAGCCCATTGCCAAGAACTATCTGGCATAAATGGAACTCAGAGACCAGGAATAGTGCATCGTTTGGATAAGGATACTAGCGGCGCGATGGTCGTAGCAAAAAGCGATCGCGCTCATCAGGATTTACAAGCACAGATTCAATCAAAATCAGCAAAGCGGGAATATTTTGGAATTGTGCGCGGAGTGCCGAAAGGTGAATCAGGAGTGATTGATGCGCCGATCGCTCGACACAAAAGCGATCGCAAAAAAATGGCTGTAATTGAAGATGGGCGCAAAGCGATTACCCATTGGCAAATTAAAGAACGATTGGGACATTACACCTTAGTTAAGTTCGATCTAGAAACAGGACGTACCCATCAAATTCGCGTGCATTCCGCATATATGGGCTGGGCGATCGCTGGTGATCCTGTCTATGGATATCCCAATAAAGAAGTTTCGCAATATCTATCAGGGCAAGCGCTTCATGCATGGAAACTCACCTTTACCCATCCCATTTCAGGAGAGATAATTGAAAATACTGCGCCCTTGCCCGAAGGCTTTGAGAAGTTATTAGTGTTTTTACGCCGCAGGCTATAAAACTAAGAAGCGTGAGTTGCCCACTACGCGAGCGACTCACACTCTGGTTTTGGATTTTAATTATGCTGAATTACTTATAACTTTTATGCCAAATCGTCTGGATTAACTCCGATTGACCTTAGATAACTTGCCAATTTTTCCTTTTGTTGCCTTTCTTGATCAGCGATTAAGCGTTCTTGAACAGCGATCGCTTCAGCCTGAAGTTGTTTCTGCTCAGCTTGTACCTGTTTCTGCTCGGCTTGCACCTGTTTCTGCTCGGCTTCCACCGCCCTCTCGTCACCAGTCAGCAATAGGTTGCCCGACTCATCCCACCAGCGTAACCAAGCTAAACCATTCTCGAATTTTAGACCCAATTCCACACCCATCGGCGGAACGGCATAATGACCACGATCGTTAGGCTGTAGCTTGACATAGCGCCCGTCGAGTAAATGATAAACCTCAAGAAGATCTTTCCATGCATCAAAAATGGCATAAAAAGGGATACGGATTGCTTGTTCATATACCCAGAATTTTCCTGCTTTTTCGGTTTCACTAGGTGGTGTGGTATCTC
>Ga0194061_1001061_pt1 | contig 16522 bp, 8 predicted proteins | sample SepL2221m_MetaG_FD_163423 | JGI IMG/M metagenome (GOLD analysis project Ga0194061, IMG submission 163423) | Anoxic zone freshwater microbial communities from boreal shield lake in IISD Experimental Lakes Area, Ontario, Canada - Sep2016-L224-21m | ecosystem: Environmental > Aquatic > Freshwater >... | reverse complement strand
GCTTCCTCGGTCACGGCGAGACGCCTCAGTCGCCGCAGTTCGGCTACACGGTGAACAAGGCCGTCGAGTGGATTCTGACCAACGGGGCGGCAAACGAGGGCCGCCTCTGCATGAGCAAGTCGTTCGCCAAGCAGCCCGACGCGTATGAACACGCCATCTGCACCTACGCGTTGGGCGAATATTACACGATGACGCAGGATCTGAATGTGAAGGAACTCTTCAAGCAGGCCATCGGCTACATCGTGCAGGGCCAGGGCCCCGACGGCGGCTGGATGTATTCCTACGACAAGAGCCCGGGGGATCTCTCTGTCAGCGGCTGGCAGATTCAGGCGCTGAAGGCCGCGCACCTCAGCAAGCTAGGCATCTACGAAGTGGACCAAGCCCTCGACAAGGCGATGGTCTACATCGAGCACAGCAAGGGGCCGAAGGGTGGCTACGGCTATCGCGGACCTGCGGATAAATACAGCCTCAGCGGCGTCGGCATCCTCTGCCAGCTTTTCTGGAAGGGCGAGCGCGCCAAGCTGAAAAAAGGCATGGAGTGGGTGCTCCTGGAGACCGAGAAAAACGAGCCGGTGAAATATCAGGGGTCCAAGGCGGATCTCTACGCTTGGTATTACCACACGCAGGCCTGCCTGATGTTTGGCGAGCCTGCGTGGACGAAATGGAACAACTGGTTCCAGGATGAAATCGTGAATGCCCAGGCCGCTGACGGAAGCTGGCCGCCGATGGCTGCGCCCGGCGTATTCAATATGCAGAACGGAAATGGCATGTCGGCGACTGTGTATCGCACCACGCTCTGCATTCTGATGCTGGAGGTCTTCTACCGCTACGTGCCGCCGAACCGCGAGGGCTGAGCGGACGGCACGTTTCAAATTTCGCAAGGGCCGCGCTTCACACGAAGCGCGGCCTTTTTCGTCCCGCGGAAAGATCGCCACGATGAATTTGCGCTTAGTTGCGGCATCGCGCGTTGACGGTCTGCCGCGCGGTGGTTTCCTCCACGCACACACTTATGGACAATCCGGTTGCAAGTGAGGAATCCGGCCCTCCGGCGAAATCTGCAATGTTTCATTTGCGGCTGCTTTGGCCTTGGCCACCGAAGCCGCTGGTGCTACGAGCTCGCCATGAACAGGCAACCATGCACGATCCCCGCAGGCAAGATCCTCTCAGTCCCTGGCGCCGGCCCGGGTTCTGACCGTCCACGTTGCGGCGGACGCAAGGGCAATTTCCTGGCAGTTGTTTTCGCACTGTTGGGAGTTTGGACTGGCGCGGATTCGGTGCGGGCCGATGTGACAGTGGCGACGATCTTTTGCGATCACGCGGTGCTGCAGCGCGATCTTCCGGTGCCGGTCTGGGGGACGGCGGAGCCGGGCGAACAGGTGACGGTCAAGGTGGGCAGCGCGCAGGCGACGACCAACGCTGACGCGCAGGGCAAGTGGATGCTCAGGTTGCCGGCCATGAAGATGAATACCGTCGGCCAGGAGCTGGTCGTCACCGGCAAGAACACGGTCACGATCAAGGACGTGCTGATCGGCGACGTCTGGATCTGCGGCGGGCAGTCGAACATGCAACTTTCGTTGAAAGACTGCGACGCCAAGGAGGATATTGCCGCCGCCGATCTGCCCCTCCTGCGCTGCCTGATGACGACCAATATCCCGTCGCGCAAGAAGCCGCGCAGTGATGTGGCCGGGGCGTGGGCGGTCTGCACGCCGAACACGGCGCCTTCCTTCACCGGTGCCGGCTTTTACTTTGCACGGCGCCTCCTGAAGGAGACGGGCGTGCCCATGGGACTGATCGAAATCTCCTTTGGCGGCACACCCATAGCCGCCTCCATTCCGCCCGAGGGGTTTGATCTGGAGCCCTGGTTGAAGCTGCAAGGGGGCTATGAGGCCATGATGAGGCAGCCGGATCACATCGCACTCTCGGCGGTCCATCTGTCCAAAGGGAAACCCGCGGCTCCCTATGGCATCAAGGGCGCGCTCTGGTACCAGGGCGAATGGAACGGCGGCGACACGAGCTACTCCCGCGAGATGAGGGCCCTGATAGGCGGCTGGCGCAAGATCTGGAATCAGGGCGACTTCCCCGTGTATTTTGTGCAGCTTCCCAGTGATTGGTTTGTGGATGCCAATGGCATCCCGCAGTCGGTTGAGCCGGACGGCGAGGACGGCATAGGCCTGGCGATTACCCGCATGGAACTGTTCAAGAGCCTGCAAATCACCAACACCGGCATGGCCGTGACCATTGATGTCGGCGGTGGCATTCACCCGGTGAACAAGTTCGACGTGGGCGAGCGCCTTGCGCTGTGGGCGCTGCGCGACCTGTACGGCAAGAAGGATCTGGTGGTCAGCGGCCCGCTCTACCGGGAACTGAAGATCGAGGGGAATAAGATCCGCCTGAAATTCGACCATGTGGGGAGCGGCCTGATGGTGGGCAGTAAGAAGGGCAAGGCTCCGGCCGTGGAAGTCAAGGATGGCAAGCTGCGTCCGTTCGCGATTTGCGGCGATGATAAACAATGGTCTTGGGCCGATGCGGTCATTGATGGTTCCGACGTGGTGGTCTCGAGTTCTGCGGTGACCAATCCCGTGGCCGTGCGCTACGCCTACAGTTGCGCCCCCAAGGAGCACAATTTCTACAACAAGGAAGGGCTGCCTGCGGCCGCGTTCCGTACGGACGACTGGGGGCTGATGGAGCCGCAGGGGAAGAAGATTATCCTCTTCAAGTCCTGGCCTCCGGAATGGGATGGCAACTACCGGATGCAGGCGCCGGAAGACACAACCGTCGAGTTGTCCATCCGGAGCAACAAGCTCGTCAAGTTGCTGGTAACTCCGGCCAGCCGCCGGACGGATCTGGTGATCACGCCACCTTTCCGCGATCCAATGGGCTTTGTGATCGAGCCTGCTGCGGGTGAAGCGCCGCTGCCGGTGCGCTTCGACGCAACATCGGTAGAAGGCCCTGCCGGCAAGATTGTCTCGTACGTCTGGGACTTCGGTGACGGCGCCAAAGCGGAAGGTGCTACGGCTGCGCACACCTATGCGAAGGCCGGAACGTTTACGGTCGCTTTGCAGATCAAGGACGCACAGGGACGGACGGATGTTGTGCCGCGCATTATCACGGTGACGCCGCTGGATAAGGTTGCACCCGCCGTGGTTGCGGTTTCAGCGCCGGGGCAGACCAACCGGGTGGTGGTTACATTCAGTGAACCGGTGCAGAAGGAAGACGCCGAAGCCATTGCCAACTACACCGCAGCATCCGGCTTTCAGGTGCTATCGGCTGCGCTGGGATCGGATGGCACGACCGTGACCCTGACGACCACACCGCTCGCCCGCGGCGAGTACACCATCGCTGTCAAGGGGATCCGCGATCTGGCGCGCAAGCCCAACGTTCTGGCGGCGACCAGCAGGAAGTTCCGGTATGAGGGGTTGTGTGCCTGGTGGAAACTGAATGAGGGGAAGGGGAGCGTCGCGGCGGATGCTTCTGGAAATAACCCGGTGAGCAAACTGAAAGGGCTGAGCTGGACAAATGCGGCAGGACGCGTTGCCGTGAGCTTCAACGGTCAGTGGGGCCTTCTGGATACGCCGACCACGCTGGATGATCTGGCGTTGCCGTTCTCGATCTCGTTCTGGGTGAACCCCGCCGCCCAACAGCGGATTTGCGCGAACATCTTCGCCAATTCCGGCAACGACCCGGTTCTTGGCCAATGCGGTCTGTCCATGCAGCAGGATGTTGGCGCGACCAACCGCTACGCGTTCAACTATGGCATCGGAAAGAGGGAGTCATCCGGCACGCCCTCGGTGCAACTGACCGCGGACCAGTGGCAGCATGTGGCTGTGGTTTGCGATGGCTCGAACAATGTCATCTATGTGGACGGCGTGGAGAAAGGCAGGGCTCCGGCCAAAGGCACTTTTGCGCCTAATCGGGGCATGACACTGCGGTTGGGGTACTGGGAGCAAAATCGCTTCTTAAATGGCCTCCTGAACGACTTCCGCATCTACCGCACCGCATTGTCGTCGCCTGAGGTGCAGGCGGTGATGAAGGAAGGCGCCGTGGAACCCGGTGGCGCGGAAAAGGCCAAGCCGTAGGTCTGAAACGCAGTAAATTTCACGAGCCTGCACGCCATGACGGCATTCTTCAGTGCCGTTCTGACCGCTTACGCTGCGGCCGGCGGGCAAGCAAATTCCTAGCAGTAATATCTTGCCCGGCGGGGCGATGCCGATCTTCTTTCGTCGCTTGATGAACATTACGCATCGTCTCCCTAGGTCTTTCCGCGCTTTCCTTGTCGCCTCCGCGATCGGCTTGCAATCGCTCGCCGCGGCGGAGACTCGCACCGCCGATGTGCTCGTCTATGGCGCGACGCCCGCGGGCGTGTGCGCAGCGGTCGGCGCGGCGCGCGAAGGCGTGAGCGTGCTGCTCATCGAACCGAGCGAGCACGTTGGCGGGGTGAACACGGGTGGGCTGTGTTTCAGCGACTCGAACCAGACGGTCCGGGCGGCGCTGCGGGGACTGTTCGAGGAGTTTCATCAGCGCATCGAGGACGACTACAAAGCCCACGGCGTGAAGCTGCCTTACACCGTGGTGGAGAAGGATCAGAAGGTCTGGACTTACGAGCCGCACGTAGCCGCGCGCGTCACCGAGGCGATGCTGAAGGAAGCGGGCGTGCCGGTGCTCACTGGGCGGATATTGAGCAGCGCGAACAAAGACGGCGCGCGCGTGAAAAGCATCGCGACCACGAAGGGCGAGACCTTTGCCGCGAAGACCTTCATCGACGCCACGTATGAAGGCGATCTCATGGCGGCGGCGGGTGTGAGTTGGGTGATCGGGCGCGAAGGGCGGAAGGAGTTCGGCGAATCGCTCGCGGGCAAGCAGTATCCGAAAAAGGCGATGGCGATTTCGGGCCTCGATGCGCAGGGTGATCTGCTGCAGCTCATGACCACGAAAGACGCCGGCACAGATGAGGACGGCGACCGCAACGTGATGGTTTACAGCTTTCGCCTCTGCCTGACGGCGAACCCGAAAAACCGCGTGCCGTTTCCCGAGCCAAAGAAATACGACCCGGCGCGCTTCGAGGCGGTGCGGCGTTACTTTGCGGTCGAGAAAACGCCCGCGCTGCTGTGGGATCTCTATCCGTTGCCGGGTGACAAGGCGGACGCGAACAACGGCATCGGCAAACAGTTTTCGATGGGTCTCATCGGCGGCGGCAATGCCTGGTGCGAGGCCGGACCGGAGGAGCGCGCGCGCATCTGGGAGGAGCACAGGCAATACACGCTGGAGATGTATCGCTTCCTTACCACGGACCCGGCGGTGCCGCAGGAGTTACGCGAGACGCTGGCGAAGTATGGCCTGTGTAAGGATGAGTTTGCCGCCTATGGGCACTGGTCCCCGCAGCTCTACGTGCGTGAAGGCCGGCGAATGCGGGGCGCGCAGGTGATGACGCAGGCGGACATCCTGACCGACGCCGCAAAGCCAGACTCGATCGCCGTGGGGTCGTTCCCGATTGATTCGCACGACTGCCAGCGCGTCGCGCGCGGCGAGGGCGGGGTGATCAATGAAGGCACTATTTTCCCGGTGCATAGGCCCGCGGGATCGCGGCGGGGGGCGGCCTATCAAGTGCCCTATCGCGCGATCACGCCGAAGGCCGCCGAATGCACGAACCTGCTCGTGCCCGTGGCGCTCTCGGCGACGCATGTCGCGTATTCGTCGATCCGTGTGGAGCCGTCGTGGATGACCATCGGCCAGAGCACGGGCGTGGCCGCAGCGCTGGCCGCGAAAGACGGCGTCAATGTGCAGCAACTCGACTACGCGCGGCTCAAGGAAAGGCTGCTCGCGCAAAAGCAGGTGCTAGAAATCCCCGGCAAACCGTAACCGACTGGTCTCCGTTGGCTCCTTCAGACTCCCTTGCAGCAATCTTTCTCGACTCCCCTGTCACTCCGCACTATCCGGTAGCCATGCAAACCTTCTTCTTCCACGTTAAGAAAGCCGCCGCGATCGTGCACTGTTCCTGCGCACTGCTGGTCGCGCTCAAAATCAATGCCTCTGCGCAAAACCCTGCACCTGTGTCTGCGCAATCCGAAATGCAGAAGTGGATAGCCACCACGGATGCGCAGTGGCAGGCGGCATTGAACCGCGATGTGACTGATGTGCATGCGGCAGAGCTCAAAAACCTCGCGCAACATTACACGACCTCTCTCGAAGCGGCCATTAAGAAAGCAAGCACCGCCGGCGATCTGGATGATGTGCTCGCGCTGCGCAACGAGCAGACGCGGTTCGCGAAATCAAACGTGTTCCCGGAACTAGACCTTGATACCGAGGCCGCTTCAGTGAAGCAGATCCGCGCGGTGATCCGAACGCAACTGGCAAAACTAGAAAAGGACAACTCTGCCCGCACAAAAGCGCTGCTCGCCAAATACGATCAGGCACTCGAAAAGGCGCAGGTTCAGCTCACACAGCGCGGGCGGATAGACGATGCGCTCCTCGTGAAGAGTAAGCGTAATGAAGTCGCTGTTGCATGGGTTTCCCAAATAGTGCCCGAGGCCCCCGAGAGTATAGCGCTCTCAAAAAAAGTTTTGAAAATACCGGATGAAAAAAGCCAAACGGATAAGAGAGGCGCAAGAATTACGGAAGCGGCGCTTGGATTCTTAGAAGCAGCCCTCAAGAAAGTCGCCTCTGTTTCAAGTTCATTGGAAAGAAAAGAAGTCCAGCGTGCTGTAGTGACCGATGCGAGCAATGCCATGTTCCATGCCCAATTCGAGCTTTCACGAGGGAGGGAAGAAGCTCATGAAGATGCGAAGCTGATACTCAATCTCGCCATTGCGGAAAGTAGGAGTTCTAACCCCGATTTATCTAGACTCAGAGAACTGCTCCAAAAGGCAATCAAGCAACTGAAACCACAAGGAACACCCGGTATTCAGAGATAAGACTATCAGTCTGTCACGAATAACACGTAGCCGAGCACGCCCGCGTTGCGCGGATCGGCGCGCTCCCACCGGTTTTTCCCGATAGGAGCCGCACGACCTTTTAAACGCACAGTGTGCCGTTGCGATCCAAGCGGAGAGCGCGAGCAGGGTTTAAGACCGAGGCTAAGGCGTGCGCCAGCGGAAGCCCTGCACGCGACCTGGGGTGACGGGCGTGAGGTATATCTGTTTCACATCGCTCAGGAGCTTGATCGTCCACGGCTTTACCGTGTTCCCCCCGTTCTTGGTGAAGACGAGGTCGTCCGCAAGATACACACAACTGTGGTAGGCATTGCCTGCTGCTTCATCGAGGAAGAAGAGCACGTGGCCAAACTGATATGGCGTCTCGACACGGTCGAAGTTTTCCAGCACGTGCTTCGCGGCGAGACCGGTATTGAGGAAGTAGCCGCGCGGCTCGCTATTGAAAAAATTCAGCGAGCTCCAGTGGCAGTCCGGCATGCGCCCGTGGATCGCGAGGTCGAGCGATGGGTAGCTATTGAGCAGCCTGCGCGCGAGCGGCGGCAGGAGGTGGATGAGGTCGAGCCCGCCCGGAGGCTGATTTTCGGCGAGGCTCTGAAACATGTGGGTGATGTCTTTGCTCCTCCCACCTGCGGACCAATAATGTGCCAGCGCTTTGAAGTCCGACTGCGCCGTCACTTTCAGCCGCGCAAAGATGCCGCGTGTGCGCGAGCATGCTTTGAAAAGCCGCATGGCCTCCGCGTCGCTCCGCGCCCGGCTCATGAGCGCCTGAAAGTCCGAGAAACAAAGCACGCCGCCTCGCCGGTAGGCCATCCGTGCCATCCAACGCACGTGTTCCGGTGCGATGTCGGTGCCGCAGAGAAAGTCCTCCATGCTCCCGCTCACGATGGTGACCGGGTCGCGATGAAACTCGTTGAGATCGGACTTAGAGAGCTCCAGATAAATGAACGCGCGCTGCTCGGGCATGAGTCCTTCGAGGTGCTCGATCGGCGGCAGAATGTGCAGCACGCCGTCCTGTTGGATCAAACACGGAGGGCTCAGCCAGATTTGCGACCATGCCTCCGGCACGCGCGCGGAATCGAAGAAAGCTGCGAGCTGCTGCACCGTTGCGCCGGGGAAACTCCAGCGCGGCGTGGTGGTCGGTATTTTAATCGAGGAGACCATGTGCTCAGAGGCCTCCAGATACATGAAGTGATACTCGATATCACCCCACGGTCCCGGCGCGCATTTGATCATGCGGCTGTTAGTAGCGATGGCTGGAGCTTGCGGTGCCTGGATCGAGCCCATCGGCGAGACGTATGAAAACGACGCGGTTGGGATCGGTGGGCGGACTCGCATTCCTGAACTTGGACTTGATGACATAGTTTATAGGTTTAATTTTCAATATTGTTAAATAACCAAGATTCTACTTGCAAGAAAATTACGTTCACGCCAGCCGCACCGGACGCACCGGAAACGGTCAGAACCGGGACGGGCGTCGAGAGTGAGGGGGGCTGGGGGAGCGAGGGGTGAAAAGAGGATGAAGCGCCCTGGCGACGCTGCTCCGCACGGGAGATTTCCGGCAGGAAGATGCGATAGAGACAACGGTGTCCAAGAATCCACCTACAAAGTTGCGTATAGGTGGTGCAGGGCGGCGATGTCAGGCTCATGGTGAAGGCGGGCAAAGAGTTGCCCCCTCAGCCAGCGGATGAACTTCACCGAGCGCACCGTGAGCCGCTGAAAGGCCCGCACGAGCAACGGCAGCTTCGCGTTGTCTTTGGCAAGGCGCTCATGCTCCTTCTCCAGTCGTTGCGCGCGGAAGACTATCAAGACTACAGTCTGTCACTTGTGCTGCGATTCGCGCGAAGCGCCCCTCCTGCCGGCGGGACCGGTCACCGCGGGTTGAACTCCAGACAGTCGAGATCGAACAGCGGAGTATCGCCCGAGGCCTGTGGGCCGCCGAATACGATGAAGATGTCTCCACGTCCGGCGCCCGGCTTGATGGGGGCCGTGATTTCGACCCACTTTTCCCAGCCCTCCGTGGGCTTCACCTCGGCGTTCGCAAGGACTTTACCATCGGCGGCCCCCGCCCGGATTTCAATGGTCCCGCCAGTGCCGCCGCATGCCACGCGAAAGGTCACAGTGCCGCAAGTGGCGAGGTTTAGTCCGGTGAATTTCACGCTCTCGCCGCTATGCTTCGCGCGGACCGCCCTCCTGCCGCTGGCGCTGCCCTGATTCAGCGTCTGCGCGCCGCGGATTTCATTGCCGGACTCGGCTTCGAGTCGGGAGGTGCGAAGGCGGACTGCAACCTTGCCCGAGAGGGAAGCAACGGGAGAGCGACCGAGGTCGGTGTAGGTGGCTTCGAGGACTCCGGCGCGGATATTGCCATCCTTGGGCGCGAGGATTTCCCCGGTCAGGCCACGAAGGACCGCGGGGCCGGCCTTGCCTTTTTCGAGGCCAAATACCCACTTGACCATCATGGCGACCTCGTCGGCGGTATGCTGGGGATGAGGGAGCATCGGGAGTTGCCCCCAGATGCCGGTGGAGCCGGTGATGACGCGCTGGATGGTGGCTTCCGCCGCGCCAGCCCGGCCGCGGTATTTGGCGGCGATTTCGACGAGGGGCGGGCCGACGATCTTCTGCTCGATGGCGTGGCAGTTGAAGCAGTCGCTCTGCTTCATCCGGGCGAGGCCGGGGTCGATGTTTTCCCTGCCGCCGGCCTGCATCCAGTCGGCGGCGACGAGGGTGCGGAGCCCGAAGTCGTCGGGCTTTGCGGCGGAGTCGCCATCCTCGAAATCCTTGACGGCAATTTTGTACGCGACGGGTTTGCCGGGGAAAAAGAAGTCGCCGTCCCGTGGCGACTCGAAGCGGACTTCCGGGGCCGCATTTCCGACGAGGAGGGGCACGGTGGCCGTGCCGACGGCGCCGTGAGAGTCGGTGACGTTGAGTTCGGCGGTGAAGTTTCCGGGCGTCTTCAGGGTGAGTTTCGCACTTGCCTCTTTAGAGAAGACAGCGCCGCCGGGCTGGAGACGCCATTCGTAGGTCACGGCGTCGCCATCGAGATCCTTTGTGCCTTCGCTCGAAAGCTCGACGTTGAGGGGTTCGCGTCCGGCGGTGTTCTTGCCGGTAGCCACGGCGAGCGGCGCAATGTTGCCGTGCTGAAAGGAAATTTTCAGCAGGCGCGAGTCCTTGTTCGCGCCCCAAGTGGTGCCGTAATCGAGAAGGTAAAGCGCGCCGTCTTCGCCGAAAACCATGTCCACCGGGCGCCGGATGGGGAATGGGCGCCCCGGCTCGGGTTCGGCCTGATCGACCCGCACCTTGACCGCGCCAGAGAAGGGCTCGATGCCCTGCATGTTCTGATCCTTGTCGAGCCTCACCCAAAAGAGAAATGGCCGCGACCAGTCGTAGATCAGGAGGCATCCGTCGTAGAATGCCGGGAGGCCCCCCGTCTTCTCAAACCCGGGCTTGTAATGAAAAACAGGGCCGGCGCACGCGGTGCGGCCACCGCTTCCGAGGATCGGAAATTCCTTCGACGTGCCCTGCGGATAGTAGATCCACGCGGGCTGCGCGGGCGGGAGTTCGCGAAGGCCGGTGTTGTTCGGGCTGTCGTTGAGCGGATGCGCGGGGTCAAATTTCGGGCCCGCCTTGCCCGTGGCAAAATCGAAGGATGCGTAAGGATAGTTGTTGCCGCGAAAAAAGGGCCAGCCGTAGTTCGATGCCTTGCGCACCTGGTTGATCAAGTCGTAGCCGCGCGGGCCGCGTTCGGCACTGTCGCCGCCGGCGTCATTGCCCACATCACCATAGTAGAGGATGCCGGTCTTTTGATCGACGTTGAAACGCCACGGGTTGCGGCAGCCCATGACGAAGATTTCCGGGCGCGTCATCGGCGTGCCGGGCGGGAAGAGGTTGCCCGGCGGGATCGTGTAGCCGCCGTCGGGCGTGGGTTTGATGCGGTTGATTTTCCCGCGAAGGTCGTTGGTGTTTGCAGACGATTTCCCGGCGTCCCACGGCGAGCGATTGGGGCGCTGGTCGATGGGTGCGCGGCCGTCGCTGCTGAAGGGGTTCGTATTGTCGCCCGTCGAAAAGTACAGGGTGCCGTCGGGTCCAAAACGGAGCGCGCCGGCATGGTGGCAGCATTCCTTGCGCTGCTCCTCGAAAGTGAGGAGGATTTTCTCGCTGGCGAGATCGAGCGTGTCGCCGTTGACGGTGTAGCGGCTGAGGTGCTGGCCGTTGAATTTCACCGGCGAGTACAGGAGGTAAATCCAGTAATTGCGGGCGAAGTCCGGATCGAGCGCCATCCCGAGCAACCCGTTCTCCTGGTCGAAAAAAACCGGGATGGACGCAGCCTCGACAACCTTCCGGGTGTCCGGATGGAAGACTTTCACCTTGCCCTGGATCTCGATGAAAAAGATGCGTCCATCCGGCGCGATCTGGAGCTGCATGGGCTGGGGCATGCCCTCGATGAGCGTCTCGACTTTGTAGCGGTAGTCCTTCGGCGCGTCGCCGGGCGCGGCTGCGCATGTGGCGGAGACGAAAGTGAGAATCGCAAGGGTTATGTGCCGCATAAGTTTGAAACTGGTGTAAGAAGTAGAATATCCGGCGCCACCGGATTGCTTAGCGGCATTCGTGGGCTCGGGTCATTTTCCTCCCGTCTGAATTCCGGATTCGGGCGAAAAACCGGGCAAATCCGCACGCGGGCCGGGCACTCATCGGCCCCAGCGCTGGCGCAGGTAACGCTCCCATGGCCCGAATCGAATTTTGTCCGCGAGCAGTCCGACGAGCATGATCGCCACCATCACGCCAACCACCTGCGCCATATTGTGTTCGTTGCGGCCGGCGTTGAGCAACTGTCCGAGCCCCTTCTTGCCCGTCACGTAAATCTCTGCCGCCATCAGCGAGCGCCACGCAAACGCCCAGCCCTGCATCACACCGCCGAGAAGACGATCAGTCTGTTACATTGTGCTTCCAGCTCATCCGCCTCGGACGCGGTGCGCGCATCCTTCCTGCCAGCGAGCGAGGCAGCCGGAAAGGCCGAGTGGGCTGGGAGTGAGGAAGGCACCAAGGACAGCAGTGGCAGTGGGATGACGGTCGTTTGGTCGCGACCGCGCCCCAAATGTGGGACGGGCCAAAGCCGGACGGGCGGAGAAAGTGCCTGTTCGGAGCGAAACGTATGATGAGAAAATGCGGCGTTTTGCGACAGGCCGGAAGCGCTGTGTTCCTCTGAGGCACGCGCCGCGCCCGTCCGTTTAAACAAAATCCCCGGCGCACAGGGCGGTTCGCCCTCGCTTATTCACCCCATCGCATCCACGTTCCGCGTCCAATGTCCCGCACTGTAGCAATCGTAGGCCGCCCGAATGTCGGCAAGTCCGCTCTTTTCAACCGCCTCGCCGGCAAAAAAATCGCGATCGTACACGATCAACCGGGTGTGACGCGCGATCGCATCTCGGCGAAGTGCAAGCTCGGCCGCGCGCCGTTCAGCATCTTCGATACCGGCGGCATCGGTGCGGATGTGGACATGTCGTTCACCGAGCAGGTGCGCACCGAGGCAGAGATCGCCATCGAGACGAGCGATGTGATCCTCTTCGTCGTGGACGGCCAGGACGGCCTCACGGGGGTGGACGACGACCTCGCCCGCAGGCTGCGGCGCGCGCGCAAGCCGATCATTTTGGTCGTGAACAAAATCGATCACGCGAAGCACGGGCCGAATGCGAATGAGTTCACGAAGCTCGGCTTTGACCGCCTGCTCACCGTCAGCGCCGAGCACGACCTCGGCACAAAGCGGCTCGTCGAAGAAATCGAGAGCCTGCTCCCGCCGCCGGAGGAGGAGGCGGAGGTGGGAAAAAAGGATCTCCCTCTGCGCATCGCGATCGTCGGCAGGCCGAATGTCGGCAAGTCCTCACTCACAAACGCCATCCTCGGCGATGAACGCACGCTCGTCTCGACCATCAGCGGCACGACGCGCGACTCCGTGGACATCCTCTACACGCTCGGCAAGCACGACTACATGCTCATTGATACCGCCGGCATCCGCCCGCGCGGAAAGCGCGACAATGCCGTGGAAATCTTCAGCGTCATGCGCAGCGAATCGAGCATCGGCCGTGCGGACTTGTGCTGCCTGGTCATTGACGCCACCGAGGGCGTGACCGCGCAGGACAAGAAAATCGCGGGACTGATCCAGGAGGCGAAAAAGCCGTGCGTCGTCGCGGTGAACAAGTGGGATCTCATCAAGGAAAAAACCACGGACAAGGAGAAGCTGAAAGCCGTGCTGCAGCAAATCGAGGCCGAGCTTTTCTTCATCAGCTACGCGCCCGTGCTGCTGCTCAGCGCGAAGACCGGCGAGGCGCTGGATCGTCTTTTCAAGAACATCGAGAAAGTCCGCACCGGTGCGAAACAACGCGTGACCACCGGCGTGCTGAACCGCGTCGTCGCCGAAGCCATGACCGCGCATCCGCCCGCAGCGCGCAGCGGCAAGCGCCTCAAAATCCTCTACGGCACGCAGCCCGAGCCGAAGCGCTTCTGCTCCATCTCCATCCCGGAAATCGTCTTCTTCGCAAATGACGGAAGCCTGCTCGACGAGAGCTACCATCGGTATCTCGAAAACCAAATCCGCCAGCACGTCCCCTACGTCGGCCTGCCGATGAAGTTCCATTTCCGCAGCCGGGAAAAGCGCTCGGGCAAATGAGGGGAGCGGCGCGAACGCAGTGGGATAGGCGTCCCGCCTGTCGGAGTGGGACAGTGCCTCTGGCCTGTCCGGCACTATCTCGCGAATTCTCACGCCAGGACAGGCGGGACGCGCTGTCCGACTCCGACAGGCGAGACGCCCGTCCCACTCCATGACCGACGCGCTCCTGAAGCTCTGCGGCCTCAGGGTGGAAAATGCGGCGCATGTGAGCGGCGCGGAGTTTGTCCTCCGCAACAAGCAGTGGCTCGGCTGGATCATCGGCATCGGCGTCGCGCTCGCGGTGCTCATTTGGTTTTCGTATCGGCGCGATGCGGCGGAGATGATCAGCAAAGGGAAACGCCGCGTGCTCACTTCGCTGCGCATCGTGCTGCTCGCGCTGCTCGGACTGCTGCTGCTGAGGCCCGTCGTGGCATTCACTGTCGAGTCGGCAATCCGGCGCACGCTGCTCACGCTCGTGGATGCGAGCGGCAGCATGAAAATCCAGGACCCGCGCGTGGATTCCGCCGACCTTAAACGCGCCGCCATCGCAAAGGGCATCCTCGATCCGACCAAGGGCCTCGATCAGCCACTCGATGCCACGCTCGCCGCAAACGTGAAGCTCGTCCCGCGCGTCGAAATCATGCGCGGCATGATCGGCAACGAACAGCTCCAGCTCTGGCCGCAGCTCACGAAGGAACTCGATCTCGCCGCGTTCAGCTTCGGCGTGGATCTGGAAAATGCGGGCGCTGCTGGCGATGCATCCGCGCTTTCCTCGTGGCTCGCGCAGATGGATCCAAAATCCACATCCACCGCCATCGGCGACGCCGTGCGCGACCTCATCCAGCGCAAGCGCGGCCAGCCGCTCGCGGGCATCTTCCTCGTCACCGACGGCGCCAACAACCACGGCTCCGCGCCGCTCGACGCCGCGCGCCTCGCGAAGCAGGAGGGCATCCCGCTTTACATCTACGGCGTCGGCATCACCTCGCCGCGCGACATCATCGTCGGCAGCCTGCTCACGCAGGAGGTCGCGTTTGTGAAAGACGAACTGCCCGTGACCGTCCGCGTGCGCGGCCAGGGGCTGAAGGGCGAAAGCGCGAAGCTCACCGTGCGCCTCGTGCCCGTGAACTCGACCGGCGAAGGCGAGGTCGTCGCGACGAAGGACATCACATTCGGCGACGACGAGGACGCCGTGGTGCCCGTGCCGTTCACGCCGAAAGTCACCGGCGACTTCGAGCTGCGCGCCAGCATCGCGCCGCGCGCCGACGAGGCGTCGAAGGACAACAACGCCGTCGCGCAGCGCCTGCGCGTGATCGATTCCAAGGTGAAAATCCTCTACGTCGAGACCACGCCGCGCTGGGAATTCCGCTACCTGCAAAGCGTGCTGCTGCGCGACCGGCGCGTGGATTTGAAATGCGTGCTGCTCGAAGGCGACGAGAGCATCGCCGCGGGCGACGCGTCGCCATTTCTCGCGAAGGTGCCCGCGAAAAAGGACGACCTCTTCAAGTTCGACCTCATCATCATCGGCGACGTCGAGCCGCGCAATTTTTCGCCCGAACACTTCGCCGCGTTCGAGGAATTCGTGCAGAAATTCGGCGGCTCGATGCTCTTCATCGCCGGCCCGCGCGCAAACCCCGCCGCGTATCGCACCACCACGCTGGAAAAACTGTTGCCCGTCGAACTCGATCCCGCCGCCACCGCTCAACAGCCCGCACCTTCGCAAGGCATCACCGTCGAACTCACCCCGCAGGGCCGCGCCAACCCGATGCTCAAGCTCGCCGCCACCGACGACGAGAGCGCCGCGATTTGGAAGCGCTTTGGCAAACTCTACTCCACCGCGCGCGTCCTCCGCGCCAAGCCCGCCGCGCAAGTCCTCCTCGTGGACGCCGACCAATCCCGCGCGAACCGCCACGGCAAGCAGGTCATCGCCGCCTTTCACCAATACGGCCTCGGCCAGGTGCTCTACATGGGCACCGACAACACCTGGCGCTGGCGGCGCAACGTCGGCGATCAATTTTACCCGCTGCTCTGGGGCCAGATCGCGCAGAAGCTCGGCCTGCACCACCTCCTCGGCGGTTCGAAGCGCACGCAGCTCACCGTGGACCGGCAGAACTACACCACCGGCGAGCGCGTCACCGTCTATGCGCGGCTCTACGCGTCCGATTTTTCGCCGGTGAAAGAGCAGATCGTCGCTGCGGGCTACACGGTGCGCGTCGCCGGAGCGCCCGGCCCCGTGCGCGAAGTCCCGCTCCGCGCCGTGCCCGAACAGCCCGGCATGTATCGCGGCGATTTCGTCGCGCTCGAGCCCGGCGCACACCAGTTCACCGTGAAAAACGATCCCGCCACCGTGCTGGAATTCAACGTCGCCGAGCCGAAATTCGAAACCGGCGAAACCGCGATGAACGAAGTCCTCCTCAAACAAATGGCCGAAGCCAGCGGCGGCGCCTACTTCCGCGAGGAAACGCTCGCGCAATTCCCCAAAGCGATCTCCGCCAAAGCCGAGCGAATCCAAGGCACCCTCGACGGCGAACTCTGGTCCTCCCCGCTCGCCTTCCTGCTGCTGCTCACCATCGCCACCCTCGAATGGGGGCTGCGCAAACAGTGGCAGCTCAAGTGAGGCGCGCTCATTCCCTTCGCAGTTTTCTACGCTGCGTCCTGAAGATGGCGTTGGGTGAATTTCAAGCAGTGCGCAAATTATTCACAGTGAATGCCTTAAGACTTTTTTTGGATTTTGTAGCGAAATATACTTACTTTTAGGTATAAATGCGTATAAACAGTTACATATCGAACATGGATCCAATCAAAAACCCATTCGCTCCCGGCGCTGGTTCACCACCTCCGGAACTTGTCGGACGAGACCCGGTTCTCAATCAGGCCCGTATCCTCCTCGGACGCGTGAAACAAAAGAAGTCCGAGAAAAGTATGTTGCTCACAGGCCTGCGCGGTGTGGGCAAGACAGTCT
>Ga0194061_1001060_pt1 | contig 16523 bp, 14 predicted proteins | sample SepL2221m_MetaG_FD_163423 | JGI IMG/M metagenome (GOLD analysis project Ga0194061, IMG submission 163423) | Anoxic zone freshwater microbial communities from boreal shield lake in IISD Experimental Lakes Area, Ontario, Canada - Sep2016-L224-21m | ecosystem: Environmental > Aquatic > Freshwater >... | reverse complement strand
TTTCAAATCCACGAGATCCACCGCAGCCATTCGGCTGGGCGCCACAAATGCAAGAATCAGACTTTCATAGAATCCTTATAAATTCCTGAATTTACGCCAAACCTTTAGGGTGCCACCCCTAAATCTCAAAGATCGGCCCGCAGAAAAGGGCTTTTCGGGGATACCGATGCTGACCAGTCAGATCTAAATAATCACTATCTCCAGCTGGTCACTTAATCTAAAATCTAGCCCTCATCATTCTGATGCAGAACTAGAGCAAGAGGTTCTCATGCTAGCTTTTGGATTGTCAGCGGATCCTCACGAAGGCTTAACAGATCTACTTTTGAGCGATCGCCAGAAGAAAATTCTTTACCGGATCTCTATCGGTAGGAAAGAAGCCAAGATCGCCGATGAATTAGGTTACTCGGTATCTGCGCTGGTAGATGAATCCAAGCGAATTTATGATCAAATGTCAGAGAGCGACCGCCACAATATTGCTGTTAGGGCGATCGCTCTCGGACTAATTAAGGGTTAATTACTTCTTCTTAGCAACTTTCTTAACGGCTTTCTTCTTTGCGGCCTTCTTGACGGCTTTCTTCTTCGCTACAACTTTCTTAGCAACTTTCTTCTTGGCAACCTTCTTGGCAACCTTCTTCTTTACTACAGCTTTCTTAGCAACTTTCTTAACTGCCTTCTTCTTCGCTACAGCTTTCTTAGCAGCTTTCTTAGCAACTTTCTTAGCTGTCTTCTTCACGACCTTCTTCTTTGCGGCCTTCTTGACGGCTTTCTTCTTCGCAGCCGCCTCCTTCTTTACGACTTTCTTAGCTGCCTTCTTCTTTACGGCGGCTTGCTTCTTGCCAACCGCCTTAGAAACTGTATCCGCCGCTGCAGAAAGGGTATCAACAGCGTTCTGGGAGTTAGCAATGATGCTGTCAATCAGGGAGTTGAGTTGGGGATCGGTCGGCGTGGATGAGGACATGGTGTCTCCTTCTTGGGTTGGGGTGCCGCGCGTATCAGCCATACGCGCAGATTTAAAGAGTTGCGAAAGCTTCATCAAGCACGCTCAGCGCATCTGCCAACAGTTCATCACTGATGACGAGTGGAGGTAGGAATCGGATCACGTTGTTATACGTACCTGCCGAAAGGATAAAAACACCGTTTGCGGTGCAGTACTTAAGAACCTTTGACATCGCTGCGCTATTTGGTTCGATCGATCCTGGTACTACTAACTCAATAGCCTGCATGGCGCCGCGGCCGCGAACATCACCAATAACTGGATACTTTGCGGCAAGTGCGCGCAAACCATCGCCTAAAACCTTGCCAATATGGCGCGCATTTTCGATCAAACCATCTTCTTCGATAGTAGCGATTGCGCCCAGTGCGGCTGCGCAAGAAACTGGGTTGCCACCAAATGTTCCACCGAGTCCAGAGACATGCGATGAATCCATGATTTCAGCGCGACCAGTAACGCCAGCCAGTGGCAGGCCACCACCGATTCCCTTAGCGGTGATCAAGATATCGGGAACAACACCTTCATCTTCGACAGCAAACATATGTCCGGTACGAGCAAAGCCGCTCTGTACTTCATCGGCCATAAAGACAATTCCGTGTTCGCGAGAATATGCGGCGAGTGCCGGCAAGAAGCCCTTTGGCGGAACAATAAATCCACCTTCACCTTGAATAGGTTCGATCAAGATTGCGGCGACATTGTGGGCGCCGATCTCTTTCTCAATTTTGTGGGTAATCATCTCCATCGCATCTGCGGTGATCGTCTCTTTCGGTCCAAGCCAGCGATATTCGTATGGCATTGGTACGCGATAAATCTCTGGGGCGAATGGACCGAAGCCATCCTTGTAAGGCATGTTCTTGGCATTAAGCGCCATCGTTAAATTTGTGCGGCCGTGATACGCGTGTTCGAAGACAACGATCGCTTGGCGCTTTGTGTAGTGGCGCGCAATCTTCACAGCGTTCTCTACAGCCTCTGCTCCAGAATTTGCGAGCATCGACTTCTTCTTATGTGTGCCGGGAGCCAGACGATTGAGGGCTTCGCAGACTTCAATGTAATTGACATACGGAGCAACGGTGAAGCAGGTATGAGTAAAAGCCTGTACTTGCTCAATGACATTTGCAACGACGCGAGAGGCGCTGTTGCCGACGTTGGTGACACCGATACCTGACCCCATATCGATGATTTGATTGCCATCGATATCGAGCATGATGGCATCACTGGCGCGTTCGATAACCACTGGGAATGTAAGACCTAGTCCACCTGCGACAGCTTCGGCGCGACGCTGGATAACAGCGTTTGATTTAGGTCCCGGAATTGCCGTGACCACGCGGCGTACTTGCTCAAGATTTGTAAGTGTTGTCATGGGAAAAGTGTACGACCAGATTTCTAACAGGGGCTACTGAGGGTTAGGCTCTGAGGGTGAACTCAAAGAGAACACCATCCAACTCACACCCCGCTCACGGCGCTCATCAACCCCTGCGCGAGATGGCCCCACTCTTGGATTCCTATCTTTCTTATTTCGAAAGTGCCGGCCTACCTTTCACGATTCCTGGGCATAAGCAGAAAGCCGACAAGTTGGATCATGGGCTGGGAGCTGTTGTCGATGGTGATACACCTCTCTATGGAGGGCTCGACGAGATTAAATTAACGCACGGAACGCTCAAGCAGGCCGAGCAATTAGCGGCCAACCTTTGGGGAGCTAACTACGCCAGATTCTCGACAGGTGGATCAACCCATGCCAACCAGGCCATCATCCTGGCTCTGGGGCAACCAGGTCAGAAGATCGCGGTATCTCGTACCGCGCACCGCTCGGTACTGAGCGCGCTGGTGCTAGCTGATCTGCAACCGATTTGGATGACACCGGATATTGATGAGGCAACTGGGTTCCCGACGGGCATCAGTGTGAGTGAAGTACAAAGAGTTTTGCTCGAAGAGCCGATTGCTATCTTATTAACGGAGCCCGGATATCTGGGAACTATTTCGGACTTGGGGCCACTGATTGCTGCTGCGCATGCCAAATCAGTTCCTGTTGTTATTGATGCTGCCTGGGGTGGGCACTTCGGTTTTCATAAAGATCTACCTAAACATTGCCTGCAAATTGGTGCCGATGCGTTGATCACTAGCGTTCATAAAGCCTTGCCAGGATACAGCGCTTCAGCGCTCTTGCTAGTCCAAGGCAAGTACATCAACTTGGCACGGGTAGAACAGAGTTTTGAAACAACGCACACCACTTCACCTGCTGGTGCTCCACTCGCATCTATCGATGGAGTGCGCGCTCTTTTGGCCCAGCGTGGAGAGCAACTGCTCGGTGCCTTGCTTCACAATGTAAATTCCTTTAAGGCTCGAGTGCAATCGCACTTCGACATTCCCATTTTTCTCAATGTCAGTGATTTTCCAACGGATCGCTTTGATCCAACCAAGATCGTGCTCCGCGCTAATCAATTAGGTACCAGTGGCGTCACAATCGAGAATGAACTAATCAAATTTGGAATTCGTGTTGAGATGGCAGATAACGACACCATGGTATTTCTCGCCACCTTGGCCGATGACGATGCTGACTTTGATCTCTTGGCTGATCGGCTAATTCCAGTCCTGCGACGTTTACAATCCGCTCCGCGACAATCAGCAACCGCTCTGAGTTGGTCAGTCGTTCCTTTGGCTGGGACCAGCATGCGCAACGCCTACTTTGCCAACACCGAGATGGTTGCGGCCGATAAAGCGGTGGGTCGCATCAGCGCTGATCTCATTGCGCCATATCCACCTGGGGTAGCCGTAGTCGCGCCAGGAGAAATATTGACGGAGCAGATCGTTGAAGGACTTGCTGCCGCAAAGGCTGCCGGGGTACGTATTGCATATGCCACCGACGCCACCTTGGCGAACTATCGCGTTATTTTATAAGGCTCTTATATAAAGCAACTGTCTCTTGCGCGATCGAATCCCAACTGAATTGATCGATGGCGCGGAGTCGTCCCGCCTCTCCATATTTACGCAATAGATCGCGATCTGCCATCAGCGAATTAATCTTGGCGGTAAATGCCGCCTCAAATTCTGCGGCATCTCCGGAATAATGAATTAGTTCGCCAGTAATTCCATCGGCGACAACCTCTGGGATTCCGCCAACATCACTGGCAAGAACCGCCGTCTCGCAGGCCATCGCCTCTAAGTTAACGATTCCAAGCGGTTCATAAATAGATGGGCAGAGAAAGAGATCGGCGCTAGAGAGAAGCGCAATGACATCAGGTTGTGGAGCCATCTTGCTAATCCAGATCACATTCTCGCGCGTTGCCTGCAACTCCTCGATCGCCGCTTGAACTTCGGCGCCGATTCCAGGTTCGTCGGGGCTGCCGGCACAGAGAACCAAACCAAATTGTGGGTCGACTTCCTTCCACGCCTTAAGTAAATGAGCTAAACCTTTTTGGCGCGTTATGCGACCGACGAAGATGGCGTAGGGACCTTTGATACCCAGTGATGCAAGGAGCTCGGGGTTCGCTTGTGGGTAATAAGTCTTGGTATCAATCCCATTTAATATTGCGTGCACCTTATTGGGATCCAGATTGGGATAGGCCCGCAATACATCGCGGCGCATTCCTTGCGAAACCGCAATAATTGCATCGGCAGATTCGTACGCAGTTTTCTCGGCCCAAGAAGAGACTCGGTACCCGCCGCCGATCTGATCCTCTTTCCAGGGGCGATCTGGCTCTAGCGAATGGGCGGTGATGACATGGGGAATCTTTTGCAAAATCTTGGCAAAGTGGCCAGCCATATTGGCGTACCAGGTATGAGTATGGACAATATCTACACCTGCTAAGTTCGAGGCGATCTGGGCATCGGTAATAAGTGCCTGCATTGCCGGATTGAGCTCTTGTTCATCTGGAGATAATTCGTAGGCGGTGGCATCGGGGCGATCTTCACCGAAACAATGGACATCGACTGCTACTAGAGATTGCAGACTCTTCACTAGATACTTGACATGGACTCCGGCGCCGCCATAAATGTGCGGTGGCCACTCTTTGGTGACAATCCCAACCTTCATGCCAACTCCCATCCGAGGCGATGCTCTTATCTTAAAGGAAAAAGTAAGATACCGTTTTTCCATGAGCAGCAGAGACGAACTAATCTCGATCGTATTGGCCGGCGGAGAAGGCAAGCGGTTGCTTCCGCTAACGCACGATAGAGCAAAGCCCGCGGTGCCCTTTGGTGGTGCATATCGCCTGATCGATTTTGTACTCTCCAACCTAATCAATGGAAATATGCGCAAGATTGCGGTGCTGACTCAATACAAGTCGCACTCACTCGACAAACACATCTCCACCACCTGGCGCATGTCATCGCTTACCAACAATTTTGTGACGACAGTTCCAGCGCAACAACGCCTCGGACCGCGCTGGTATACCGGAAGCGCCGACGCCATCTTGCAGAACTTCAATCTGATTCACGATGAAGATCCAAAATATGTTCTCGTATTTGGTGCCGACCACGTTTACCGTATGGATCCGGAGCAGATGTTCGATTTCCATAAGGAACACGGCGCTGCAGTCACGGTGGCCGCAATCCGCGTTCCGCAAAATCAGGCGAGCGAATTCGGTGTCATCGAACTCGAACCCGATGGAATCACGATCAAGGCATTCCACGAGAAGCCGGCTAACCCTCCTTCGATTCCCGGCGAACCGGAGTGGTCCCTTATCTCGATGGGTAACTACATCTTCAATCGCAAAGCGATGGAAGAAGTTCTTCTTGAGGACGCGGTTGATGAGTCGAGCAAGCATGATTTGGGAACCAATATCATTCCGCTACTTTCTAGTCGCGGAGCAGCGATTGCCTACGACTTTGATCTCAACGTCGTTCCCGGTGAGACTGAGCGCGACCATGGTTACTGGCGCGACCTCGGAAATATCCAGTCCTACTACGAAGCGCATATGGATTTGGTTTCCATCCATCCGATCTTCAACCTGTACAACCGCGAATGGCCACTTCTTACACATCTTCCACCACTTCCTCCCGCTAAGTTCAGTGGAGCGGGAAGCGCCGTGGACTCCATCGTAGGAGCGGGCTCAATTATTGCGGGCGGTCGCGTAGAGCGCTCTGTTGTCTCCTATGACGTCCGAATCGCATCGGGTGCAGTTATTCAAAATTCGGTGGTTATGCCCAATGTTGTTATTGGCAACGGTGCGATTATTCGCAATGCCATCATCGATAAAGGTGTTGTCATCGAACCTGGAGCACAACTCGGCGTTGACCTCGAAAAAGATGCCAAGCGATTTACGGTAACCGCATCCGGACTGGTTGTCGTTGGTAAGGGCCTAATCGTTACTTAGAATCTAACCAACTTCTTTTTCGCAGATTTTTTTGAGTTCTTGCAGCGGTTTATCTATGGTTGCTCGGACAACCCTGCTATCCGCCAACCTCTCACGATCTGTCCTCAACGTCATAGTGGAACAGCCTCTGATAATGCACTCTCAAGAATGCTTGGCTTTAGTACTGAAGAGGGTGAAACTTCAACTTTTTCTCCAAGCAACTTTGAAAGCTTCTTGTTGAGATCTAGGATTGGAATCAAACCATTCTTAATATCGAAATCTACGAGCAAGTCAATATCGCTAGCATCGTTGTCGTCACCACGAGCAACTGACCCGAAGATGCGGGGGTTGGTGGCGCCTGCTTTAGCTAAGAGAACATTTATCTCGCCACGCCTCTTACGTAATTTGCTGGCACGTTTAGAAGAGAGATCGCTAGACGACACCGCCACAAGTTTCATTCGAATCTCGAACCCAGCCGCCCGCGTCAGGCGTTGGAGTGTCGCAGTCGATGGAGATGATGTCCCGTTTTCATACCTGGCTACGGCAGATTGCGATGTGCCTGCTCGCTTCGCCAGTTCTGCTTGAGTAAGTCCAGACAAACGTCGAGCCTCGTCGATGATCGCAGAGCTGTTCAAAATCTTCATAAATGAATTATACCTCTAGAGATATAATTTCTCTTTACTTTTCCACACTTCGAAAAGGCATTTGGAGGGGCTACTTGCCTGCTATATCGCGATTGACGAGCCAGACCTGAACAGCGTGTGCTTGCAAGATGACCTTGCTCTCGGGGACAGCTAGGCGCGGTGAGTAGTGCAGCACGCTTTCGGCGGAATCAAATACTGACCGAAATGAATCACCGAAGCGGACGCCGGGAAGCGTGAACTCCTTTTGCAGAATTGATCCGTTAAACATAATAAGCATGCCTCTATCTTCATCGGCCTCGACATACATCATCAGACTGCGGTTATCGAGCTTGTCCCAATCAGCTTGCGTCATCTCCAGCCCGTGGCGGGAGAACCATGCCAAATCTTTACGCGAGGTATTGAGATCAAGTTGTCCGGTAAAGAACATGCGGGCAACTGGCATCAGATATTTCTTGCGAATCTGAATCAAATTGACCGTGGTCTCAAGCATGTCGGTCTGGTGCGCATCGAATTTCCAGTTGAGCGCCCAACCACCGTTGAATGCAGTTTCATCGCGCAGGTCTCCACCGCGCTTATGATCAGGGAGCGAGTAAGCGTTATTGGAACCCATCTGAGTGCGTCCGACTTCATCTCCCATGGTGATCATGGGGATACCGGCGGATAAGAGCAGGCTGGACATCATGGATTTCTTGAGGCGCTGGCGGATCTCGTTGATGGTGAAGTGATTGGTGACCCCTTCGACTCCGGCATTCCAGGAATAATTGGTATCACTGCCATCGCGATTCTCTTCACCGTTGGCCTCATTGTGCTTGCTGGTATAGGTCACCAGATCGTTGAGGGTAAAGCCATCATGCGCAGTTAAAAAATTAATTGTTGACGTTGGACCGCGATAAGCGAAGATGTCATGTGAGCCCGATAGGCGCGTTGCGAGTTCGCCGACTCCAGTTGGTGCGGCTCCGCCCGCCTCGGCCAACCAGAATTTGCGGAGCGCATCGCGATACTTATCGTTCCACTCGCGCCACGGATAGGGAAAATATCCCAGCGCATAGCCGCGGGTATCCCAAGGTTCTGCAATCAATTTACGTTCGCGCAAAACTGGATCCGCTACCATCGCGACAATCAGCGCAGAAATTCCATCAATCTCATCGTGGCTGCGCGCGAGCGCTGCTGCTAAATCAAAACGGAATCCATCAATACCAATCTCTTCACACCACCAGTGCAATGAATCAATAATCATGCGCACGACGTGGGGGCGACGAACATCCACCGTGTTGCCACAACCCGTGAAGTCATCATAGGAATCTTCCGAAGAGCGGCGATAAAAGTTACGCGAATCGATGCCACGGAAGGAGAGCGTGGGACCATCCATCCCACCTTCTGCGGTGTGGTTATAAACAACGTCGAGTAAAACTTCGATGCCGGCTTCATGTAACTTCGCTACCGCTTCGCGTAGTTCGGCTACTGGATCGTCGGTGGCGGCGTAATCGTTGTGCGGAGCGGAAAATGCAATGGCGTTATAACCCCAGTGGTTGGCACGGCCACGAGCATGCACACCAGGTTCGGTAATAAATTGATGGATCGGCAAGAGTTCAAGGGCGGTAATCCCAAGAGTCTGCAGATAGGCGATGGTGCTGGGATGTCCCAACGCTTTATAGGTGCCGCGCTCTTCCTCAGGGATCTGATGATTGAACTCAGTCAGCCCACGTACATGGGCTTCATAAATAATGGTCTTGGACCAACTTGTAATCGGACGAGTGTCTTGAACTCGACCTCCAGCAACGACTACCGAATGGGGAACGAAAGCTAAATTGTCACGGGTATCCATAACATTTACATCGCCGGTACCAATTCCATCGGTGGAAAAATGCGAATAGATCTCGGGGACGTACTGCAGCTCTCCGACGATGGTATGAGCGTTAGGGTCCATCAGTAATTTATTGGGGTTAAAACGCCACCCTTTGCTCGGATCCCAGGGTCCGTAAACTCTAAAACCGTAGCGTTGCCCAGCGCGGATTCCTTGAAAATATCCGTGATAGATCGGACCATTGCGATCGATGAGATCGTGGCGAGTTTCTACAAACTTGCCGTCAACCAGATCGATGAAACAGAGCTCGACCTTAGTTGCAGAGGGAGCCCAGATCGCAAAGTTGGTGCCTTCGTGGGTGAGGTGAGAGCCCAAGTATCTTTGATCGCCGCGAGCCACCGGGACACAATACCGCCAAAAAAAGGTGCTTTATTTCGGTGATAGCCAGACTGTTGCGAGAGGGGGAATATCTAAGACCGCATGAGTTGCAAAGCCGTTAAATTCGCTGCGAATCGTCTGAATATCTATCGGTGCAACTCCCGATCCGCCAAAACTTAGATCGTCGGTATTTAGGACTAATTCCCAGTTGTGGTCGCCGGGCAGTGGCAATTTGTACTGCAACTGCGGAACGGGAGAGAAGTTAGTAACGCTTACCAGCGGACGACCATCGTGGCCGAATCTGGCAAATGCAACGACATTTGCGGCGCCATCATCAACAACAAGCCATTGAAATCCCATCGGTGTTATATCGCGTTGCCACAACTCTGGAAGTTCTTTGTAAGTTCGGTTCAGTGCAGAGACGGTCTGTTGAATCTGTTGATGCTCTTGATATTCAGTCAGATGCCAATCCAAGGATTGCGATGCATTCCACTCTTGTGATTGCGCAAATTCGCAGCCCATGAAGAGCAACTTCTTGCCGGGATGGGCCCACATAAATCCATAGAGCGCGCGTAAATTCGCCAACTGCTGCCAGCGATCTCCTGGCATCTTAGCAATCATCGAGCCCTTGCCATGCACCACTTCATCGTGCGAGAAGGGAAGCAAGTAATTTTCGGACCAGGCGTAGAGAATCGCCTTGGTAATTTCGTTGTGGTGATACATGCGATGAATCGGATCTTCTTGGATGTATTCCAAGGTGTCATGCATCCAACCCATATTCCACTTGAATCCAAAGCCAAGTCCACCCGACTCCGTCGAACGTGTAACGCCTGGCCATGCCGTTGATTCTTCAGCGATGATCATGCAGCCAGGAACTTCGCGGTAACAGGTAGAGGTAAGTTCTTGCAGGAACTTAACGGCACCGAGATTTTCGCGGCCCCCGTGTTCGTTAGGAATCCATTCGCCCTCTTCGCGCGAATAATCCAAGTAGAGCATCGATGCCACTGCATCAACGCGGATTCCGTCGATGTGAAATTCTTGCAACCAGTAGAGCGCGCTAGCAACCAAGAAATTGCGCACTTCATTGCGATCATAATTAAAGATTAAGGTGCCCCAGTCCGGATGTTCACCCTGTCGGGGATCGGCATGCTCGTACAAAGCGCTTCCATCAAATTGAGCTAGCGCCCATTGATCCTTCGGAAAATGGGCCGGAACCCAATCCATAATCACTCCGATATCGGCTTGATGTAGCGCATCAATCAAATAGCGCAGTTCATCGGGAGAACCAAAGCGCGATGTTGGAGCGAAGAAAGATGTGACTTGGTAGCCCCACGACGGACCGTAGGGGTGTTCGCAGAGCGGCAAGAACTCCACGTGGGTGAAGCCCAGCTCTTTTACATACGAAACTAATTCGGTCGCCAGATCTCGATATGAGAGCCCCGGCTTCCAAGAGCCGATATGAACTTCATAAACCGAGAGCGCCTCTTCCCATGGTTTTGCGCCTGCGCGCTTTGCCAACCAAGCGGCGTCATGGAATTCATAACGGTTTTCTGTCACAACCGATGCAGTGTGTGGCGGGTGTTCTGTTGCGCGCGCCATCGGATCGGCGTGATCTACCCAATTGCCGCCAACTCCTAAGATGGAATATTTATAAGGAGTATCTGCTCCAACGCCCGGCATAAATAGTTCCCAGATTCCGCTTGATCCGAGGGAAACCATGGGGTTGGAATTCTTATCCCAATAATTGAATGACCCCATCAACGCTACGGCACGAGCGTTGGGCGCCCAGACTGCGAAATTAGTTCCAAGCAAATTGCCAGAAGCGTCGCGGCGTACCTGTGAACCGAGGGCTTTCCAAAGCTCTTCGTGACGGCCTTCGCCGATTAGATAAATATCGAGTTCGCCTAATCCATTACTCATAAGGTCACTTTCAGGATTTGGCCGACCGGCGTTCCAGGAGATGCTGGATCAATCCGCACCCAGGTATGGGGCGTGTACTCAAAGGAATGTCCGGAAACTAGATCTGCCACGTTAAATGAACGCTCTTCTAACCCCAGATCAAAGAAGTTCCAGTGAACGATCGTCTCTTGGGCGTGAATTGGATCCAAATTGACGATCACCAAAATGAGATTAGTACCTTCGCGTTTTGAATACGCGATGATCTTGTCCGAGTCCGTGGGATGGAAACGGAGATTGCGCAGACGCTGCAGCGCTTTATTTTCGCGGCGGATGGTATTTAGCATTGCAACAAAGGGAACAAGGGATGGTTTGGTCCAGTCGCGAATTTTGATCTCATACTTTTCAGAGTCGAGATATTCCTCCGCACCTTCGCGGATGGGAAGGTGCTCGTATAACTCGTAACCGGCATACATTCCCCACGACGGAGTCATGGTGGACGCTAGCAGTGCGCGCATCGCGAAGATTGAGGGAGCGCCACTCTGTAAATGGAATGGCAAGATATCTGGAGTGTTTACCCAGAAGTTAGGGCGGAAGAAGGCGCTGGTGTCTTGCGCAACTTCTGTGGCGTAAGCAGTCAGTTCGTGCTTAGTGGTACGCCAGGTGAAATATGTATAGGACTGTTGGAATCCCGCTTTGCCGAGTGCGTGCATCATCGCCGGGCGGGTGAAAGCTTCTGATAGAAAAACAACATCTGGGTACTCGCGATTAATGCGTGTGATCAACTCATGCCAGAACTGCGCTGGCTTGGTGTGAGGATTATCGACACGAAAAATCTTGACGCCTTTGGAGATCCAAAGATTCAAAACGCGATACGACTCTTCAAGCATTCCTTGATAATCTTTATCGAAATTAATGGGATAAATATCTTGATACTTCTTAGGTGGATTCTCGGCATATGCAATGGTGCCATCGGCGCGAATTGTGAACCATTCGCGATGGGCAATCGCCCAAGGATGATCTGGAGAACATTGCAGCGCAAAATCCAGCGCCACTTCTATATTTAATTTTGCCGCCGCTTTAACAAAGTGTTCAAAATCTTTCATCGTTCCCAGATCAGGGTTGATGCTGTCATGTCCACCATCAGCATTTCCGATAGCCCAAGGAACCCCTGGATCGGTTGGCGTGGGAGTCAGAGTGTTATTGCGACCCTTGCGGAAGGAATAACCAATGGGATGAATCGGAGGTAGGTAGAGCACATCAAAGTTCATAGCAGCTACGCGTTGTAAAGATTTCTCTGCGCTCTTAAATGTTCCGGTCTTTATGGTGCCATCACGATTAAGAGTGGCGCCTTCGCTGCGCGGAAAAAATTCGTACCAAGCACCGACCAGCGCGCGTTGCGGCTCTGCGTTGATTGGATAGAGCCCTGATTGCGATGAGAGCGCACGATCTTCGCTGAGCGCTTCGATATAAAAATGCCAAAGACCCACGGTCGTAGGCCTCACATCGGCTTCGTAGCGATCTGTGCCAGGCCAATATTCGCGCATACGAGCGCGGCTGGCTTCGACTCCAAGAGGATTAACAAGAACCGCTTCCACGATCAAACCATCGTGGCCCTCACGGACTACCGTGGCACGCACATTAATCGCCTCATCGGCAATCGCTTTTACCGGGACGTCATCGTCGCCAAATTGCACCCGCGGCGAAACATCGAAAATGGGAAAGCGATTTTCCATGCCGAAACCCTACCCGTTGAGGTTGGTCATCACGTGCTTAATACGGGTGTAATCCTCGAAGCCATAGGCTGATAGATCTTTTCCGTAACCTGAATGTTTAAAACCGCCATGCGGCATTTCAGAGACGAATGGGATGTGGGTATTGATCCAAACGACACCGAAATCCAAGGCTTTGGACATTCTCATGGCCCGACCATGGTTGGTAGTCCAGACGCTAGAGGCCAAGCCGTAAGGAACTCCGTTAGCGAATTTCACCGCTTCTTCTTCATCGCTAAAAGCCTGGACTGTAATTACCGGGCCAAAGATTTCGCTCTGCGCCAGTTCATCGTCCTGGTGCACGCCTGCAATAACTGTTGGCGTGAAGAAATATCCGGCGCGATCAACGGTGGTTCCACCAGCGACAATCTCTGCATGCTTAGGGGTGCGTTCGATAAATCCTTGAACCCGCGCTAATTGGTTGGCGTTGTTGAGTGGACCGTAGAGGACATCCTCGGTAGGTCCGCCAGTCTTAACTTCATTGGTCGCTTGGTCGGCAAGAAGTGCAACAAACTTCTCATAGACCTTGGCTTCCACCAAGACGCGAGTTGCTGCCGTGCAATCTTGGCCAGCGTTGAAATATCCGGCTAGCGCGATTGCGGCTGCCGCTGATTCTAAATCGGCATCAGCAAATACAACTACAGGCGCCTTACCACCGAGTTCAAGGTGAACTCGCTTCAAATCACTACTTGCAGATTTAGCAACTTCCATTCCGGCGCGTACTGAACCGGTGATAGAAACCATCGCCGGGATTTTATGTTCGACGAGCAGACGTCCGGTATCGCGATCGCCAGTGACAACGTTGAATACACCAGTTGGCAAAAATTCAGACATGACCTCTGCCATAAAGATTGTGGAGGCTGGAGTCGTATCACTTGGCTTAAGGACAACGGTGTTACCGGCAGCGATTGCAGGAGCCCACTTCCAGACCGCCATCATCATTGGATAATTCCAAGGAGTTACTTGAGCACAAACACCGATTGGTTCACGGCGAATGAAGGATGTCATACCCCGCATATATTCACCTGCAGATTTGCCTTCGAGGTGGCGCGCAGCCCCCGCGAAGAAACGAATCTCATCGATCATCGGTGGCATCTCTTCAGACATCGTTAAACCGATCGGCTTTCCGGTGTTCTCGGATTCGATCGCCACGATCTCATCAGCGCGGGATTCCAAGGCATCGGCAATCTTAAGAAGCGCGCGTTGGCGCTCGGCTGGTGTGGTTTCGCGCCATTCTACGAATGCTGCAGCGGCGGCATTGAGCGCCTGATCGACATCGGCACCGCCTGAAAGCTGGGCCGTGGCATACGCCGTACCGGTCGAGGGATTGATGATTTCGGAGGTTGCGCCTGACTGCGATGGAGTTGATGAGCCGGCGATAAAGTTGTTAAGGCTTTTCATACCCCCACTCTAGACCCGACGGAAACGAACCCCCAAGAGGTAGATCTTGCATCCGAGGCAGTAGCCAAAAGCGGAGTTTAAGAAGGCGGCAAAGAGGGCTAATGCCGCTGCGATAGTGAACAAAGTCCAGGTCTGGCTCACAGCCCCCACTGTCGCGAACAGCGCAAAGATAAATCCAACAAACTGTGCGAATTGCACCGGACGTACATCCTCTGAATCAAAGTCCTTGGAGAGTCGGGGCTGTACAAAACGCTTATATAACCAGGCATAGGGAGAGTTCGGCGGACCGGCAAAGGCGCTAATTCCAAATTGCACCAATTGAATTGCAATCACGATCGGTGATCTGGTGATCAGGGCGATGATGAGAACGATAGATGTCAGTCCAGCTGACCAACGGGGACCGCGTGCATCAATCATGGCGTAAACCTAAATTCTCTCAAGGGCGCTGATAACTTGATCACGCTTTGGTGCACCAACCGCACGCGCAATCTCTCTACCTGCAGAATTCAAAAAGAGTGTTGTTGGAGTCTGGCGAATATCTAATCGTCGTACTAACGCTAGATTGCTCTCTGCATCAACTTCAACATGCTTAATCTTTGGAAAATGAGCAATGACAGATGACAAGGTGCTTTGAGTTGCTCGGCACGGCGTGCAAAAAGCACTAGAGAATTGCAGAACTGTTGCGCTTTCACCCAACTCGCTACCGATCTCCTGCGATGCAATCTGATGGCGAGAATCCGCCTTCGCTTTAATTGCGCCAGCGCGTTTGCGATCCACTAATCCATATCCCGTTGCTAGAACTAGTACAGCAACAATCATCAATGTGGAATTCATTGCGCAAGTTTCACATCCAACTCAAATAAAACCTAAACGCGGATGACTTGCAGAAGCGATCGGTTGACCTTTACGGTCTAGCGCCGAGAGTTGATACGCATTTGGCTGCCAGAGCGGCACCACTCTTAAGTGCATCGATAAGATCGCCATCGTTCGCCCAGGCCAGAATAAATCCAGCGGCAAAGGCATCGCCCGCACCTGTTGTATCACGAACTTCTGTTTCTACCGCGGGTATCTGCACTACTCCAGATCCACGTGCTTGGGCCAGCGCTCCGTTACCACCTCGCTTGATTACAACCAGCGGAGTCTTCTTAAGTAATTCGGCGGCTGCTTCCACGGGATTGTTCTTGCCACTTAAAAAATGCGCTTCCTCTTCGTTGAGAATCACTACATCGACAAGTGCGAGCCATTCGCGAACTTGGTTTAGACCCACCTCCAGCAAGACCCCAACCGTAGATGGATCAAAAATTACCGGCAGACCACGCTCTTTAACAGCGCGCAATATGTCGAGCGCACCTTGGCGAGAGTTTGGATTCACAAGAGGATAGCCAGATAAATACACTGCGGTCATCTCATCAAGTGACGGCAAATCGGCCAGACTCAGCCCAGAGTTGGCTCCCGAATCGGGGAACATAGTTCTTTCACCGAGCGCATCAACGAGAACAATAACGACGCCCGTATTGGCTCCGGGGACAATCGTCTCTGAATGCGAAACACCGTATTTATCGAGTTCAGTTAAGACGGTTTGACCTGCCGCATCATCGCCCACGCGTGCAATCACCTGAGCAGGCGTACCGCTAACAGCTAGCCATGAGGCAACATTTGCAGCGGCTCCGCCTCCTTGGGTGGAAATCTGGGCTCGAGTTTCTACACCTTGCTTAATTGATGCCCCGACTACTGCGGTGACATCGAGCATGATGTCACCTATACATAAAACCTTTGTCATTTACTTCTCTGAAGCCGTTGCTTGAAGTGAGATAGCAAGTAAGGCGGCAAGATGTGAGTTGGCTTTGATAATGTCGATGTTGACTCGCAACGACTCACCCTTGCTCTGAGTGTGGAAATATTCCAAGAGGAAAGGTGTGACTGCCTTGCCCGTGATGTGATTTTCTTCAGCGGCTTTCAGGCCCGAATTGAGAATCTCAGCGTGGAGCGTTAAATCCATTTGATTTACCACGGGATTGGCAACGACGATGGCGCGGTCATCGGTCTGCAATGCAAAGCGGTTCTTCCAGATTGCCGCGATCTCTTCAACGGAGTCGACGCGATGCTCTATCTCGTAACCCGATTCAGTGAGGTAGAAACCAGGAAATTTATGGGTGCCAAAACCGAGAACTGGTACGGCAAAAGTTTCCAACCGCTCTAAAGTTCCGGGCACATCGAGAATGGATTTAACTCCAGCGCAGACAATCACGATCGGTGTTTCGGCAAGCGCAATGAGGTCGGCCGATTCATCATAGGAATGTCCGCGATGCACTCCGCCCAACCCGCCTGTTGCAAAGACGTTGATCC